>JGI20214J51088_10003699_pt1 | contig 10066 bp, 20 predicted proteins | sample WetSurMetagenome_FD_51088 | JGI IMG/M metagenome (IMG submission 51088) | reverse complement strand
GCTTGGCCTGGGTGCCCTTGCCCGCCGCCGGCGGCCCGAACAGAACCAAATTCACTGACCGTCTCCCCCTGCGTCGACCAAACCACGGTTACAGGGGCAAGCCCTGTCCCCGCCGGTCGACCAGCCTCAGCGTCCCTTGCCCCGCAGCTTGGACTTCTTGATGAGTCCCTCGTACTGGTGCGCCAGCAGATGAGACTGGATTTGGGCCACCGTGTCCATCGTGACCGAGACCACGATCAGGAGCGAGGTGCCCCCGAAGTAGAACTGGTTGGACTGCATCTTGGCCATCATCGCCTCAGGGAGGAGACAGACGATGGCGATGTAGGCCGCACCGATGACCGTCAGGCGGGTCAGAACGTAGTCGAGGTACTCGGCGGTACGCTTGCCCGGGCGGATGCCCGGCAGGAAGCCGCCGTACTTGCGCAGGTTCTCGGCCGTGTCGTCGGGATTGAACACCACCGAGGTGTAGAAGAAACAGAAGAAGATGATCAGGGCGCCGTAGAGCACCATGAACAGCGGCTGGCCGTGCTGGAGCTGGCCGATCAGGCCCGGCACCCAGGAAGCCCAGCTCGGCAGGTTCGACAGGTTTCCGGCCCCGAACTGCAGCGCCGTCGCCGGCAGCAGGAGCAGGCTCGAGGCGAAGATCGGGGGGATCACGCCGGAGGTGTTGATCTTGATCGGCAGGAACGAGGATTCGCCGCCGAACATGCGGTTGCCGACCTGACGCTTGGGATACTGGATCAAGAGGCGCCGCTGGGCGCGCTCGACCCACACGATCGCGACGACCACGACCACGACCATCACGGCGATGACCAGCAGGCTGCCGCTCGAGATCGAGCCCTGCTGGCCGAGCGTCAGCATCTGGCTGAGCGCCGTCGGCAGGCGCGCCACGATGCCGGCGAAGATCAGGAGGCTGACGCCGTTGCCCACGCCGCGGCTGGTGATCTGCTCGCCCAGCCACATCAGGAACATGGTGCCGCCGGTCAGGGTGGCGATGGTCGAGACCACGAAGAACGGGCCCGGATCGAACACGAGGCCGCGCTGGCTCTGCAGCCCGAAGGCGATGGCGCTCGACTGGAACAGCGCCAGCACGACCGTCAGATAGCGGGTGTACTGGTTGAGCTGTTTGCGGCCCGCCTCGCCGCCTTCCTTCTTGAGCTTGTCCCAGGGCGGATAGATCGACTGCAGCAGCTGAACGATGATCGACGCCGAGATGTACGGCATCACGTTCAGCGAGAAGATCGCCATGCGCTGCACGGCGCCGCCCGAGAACATGTTGAACATGCCCAGGATGCCAGTCGAGTGCGTATTGAACAGCGCGGCGAACTGCTGGGAGTCGATGCCCGGGATCGGGATATAGGAGCCCAGCCGGTAGACGATCAGCGCGCCGATCGTGAACCAAAGGCGCTTGTGCAGATCGGTCGCCTTCTGGAAGGCGCCGAAATTCATATTTGCGGCGAGCTGTTCAGCGGCCGAAGCCATGAGCGTCTCTCAAGTAATCTGACGCCACAGAGATAGGGCGCCCCGGCCGCCCTGGCGAGGGCGGCGGCGAAAAAGCCTCAGCCCTCGGCCGCGGCCTCAACCGCCGCGACCACCACGGTCGTCAGCGTGCCGCCGGCGGCCTCGATGGCCTTGCGGGCGGACGCGGTGGCGGAATGGCAGCGCACGTCCAGCTTGGCCTTCAGCTCGCCCTGCCCGAGGACGCGAACGCCATCGCGCTCTCTGCGGATGACGCCGGCCTTGATCAGGGCGGCGGCGTCCACCGGCTGCTTGGCGTCGAGCTTGCCGGCTTCGATGGCCTGGGCCAGGCGCCAGAGGTTCACCTCGACGAGCTTCTTCGGGAACGGATTGTTGAAGCCGCGCTTGGGCGCGCGCATGTGCAGCGGCATTTGGCCGCCCTCGAACCCGGCCATGCCGTGGCCGGTCCGGGAGGTCTGGCCCTTCACGCCGCGGCCACCGGTCTTGCCCTTGCCCGAGCCCGGGCCGCGGCCCACGCGCATGCGGGCCTTGTGGGAGCCTTCAGAGGGCGAAAGTTCGTTGAGCTTGGTCATCTTAGCCTCTCCTCGGAGATCTGCGCCGGGCGAAAGCCCGACTCGGCTTCATCTGATTGGATCTTCCCCCTCAGGGAGAAGTCGCCCGACGCGCCGAAGGGGGCTGGAGCCCCCTCCACCGCCTTCGGCGGTTCCCCTCCCCCAAAGGGGGAGGATCTAGCGCTACCCTACGCTTCCACCACCTGAACCAGGTGGGCCACCTTGGCGATCATGCCGCGGATGGAGGGGGTGTCTTCAAGCGTGGACTTGCGGCCGATGCGGTCCAGGCCCAGGCCGCGCAGGGTCGCGCGCTGGTCCTTGGTCCGCCGGATCGGGCTGCCGGTCTGAACGACGGTGATGCTGGCCATCGGGTGCTACCTCAAGCTTCCGCGGCCGTGTCGGCCGAAGCGCCGTCGGCGCGGCGGCCGATGATGTCGGAGACCTTCTTGCCGCGCTTGGCGGCGACCTGCCGCGGCGAGGACTGAGCCTTCAGGGCGTCGAAGGTCGCGCGCACCATGTTGTAGGGGTTGGACGAGCCGACCGACTTGGCGACCACGTCCTGGACGCCCAGGGTTTCGAGCACCGCCCGCATCGGACCGCCGGCGATGACGCCCGTGCCCGGAGGGGCCGAGCGCAGGGTCACCTTGCCCGCGCCGTGACGGCCAGCGCCATCGTGGTGCAGGGTGCGGGACTCGCGCAGCGGCACGCGGATCATCGACTTCTTGGCTTCCTCGGTGGCCTTGCGGATGGCTTCCGGCACTTCACGCGCCTTGCCATGGCCGAAGCCCACCCGGCCCTTCTGATCGCCGACCACCATAAGGGCGGCGAACGAGAAGCGCCGGCCGCCCTTCACAGTGGCGGCGACACGATTGATGTGAACCAGCTTTTCGACGATGTCGCTGTCGCGATCATCGCTGTCGCGATCGCGCCGGTCCCGGCGATCGCCGCGCTGTCCAGGTTCTCGGGCCATGACTTCCCCTTAGAAATTCAGGCCGGCTTCACGCGCGGCGTCCGCCAGCGCTTTGATCCGGCCGTGGTAGATGAAGGCGCCCCGATCGAAGACGACGTCCGTGACGCCCTTCTCGATGGCGCGCTCGGCGATCAGCTTGCCGACGCGGGCGGCAGCGTCCTTGTCGGAGCCCTTCTGCTCGCCTTCGAGCGTCGAGGCCGCGGCCAGGGTGACGCCTTGAGCGTCGTCGATCACCTGGGCGTAAATGTTCTTGTTCGACCGGAAAACCGTCAGGCGCAGGCGGCCGGCCGACACCTGCTTCAGGCGGGTGCGGACGCGCTGGGCGCGGCGGCGGAGGATGTCGCGGGAGGAGAGCGCCATGACCTACTTCTTCTTGCCTTCCTTGCGGCGGACATGCTCGCCGGAGTAGCGCACGCCCTTGCCCTTGTAGGGCTCGGGCGGCCGGATCCGGCGGATGCGGGCGGCCATCTCGCCGACCACCTGCTTGTCGATGCCGCTGATCTTGATCTCAGTCTGCTTGGGCGTGGCGAAGGTGATGCCCGCCGGCGGCTTGATGTCGACGTCGTGCGAGAAGCCGAGCTGCATCGACAGGGACTGGCCCTTCATCGCCGCGCGGTAGCCCACGCCGACCAGCTCGAGGGTCTCCTCGTAGCCCTTGGTGACGCCGTCGACCATATTGGCGACGAGGGTGCGCGAGAGGCCCCACATGCCGCGGGCCCGCTGGGTGTCCTGGCGCGGGGTGAGCGTCACCTCCGAGCCCTCCTGCTTCACCTCGATTTCATCGGCCACCGTCCAGGCGAGCTGGCCCTTAGGGCCTTTGACGGTCACGGTCTGACCCGAAACGGTCAGGGTGACCCCGGAGGGAATGGCGACAGGCTTCTTGCCGATCCGTGACATGGTCTTACCCTTCGGCCGTCGTCAGTAGACGCGGCAAAGCACTTCGCCGCCCACGTTCTGGTCGCGGGCCGCGGCGTCGGACATGACGCCCTTGGACGTCGACAGGATCGAGATGCCGAGCCCGTTCTTCACCGGCTTCAGGTCGCCGATCGAAGAATAGACGCGGCGCCCTGGCTTGGACACACGCGCGATCTCCACGATCACCGGCTGGCCGTCGAAGTACTTGAGCTCAATCTCGAACTCGGGATGCGCGCCGGGCCGCTCCACCAGGGCGTAGCCCCGGATGTAGCCTTCGTCCTGGAGCACGTCGAGCACGCGTCCGCGCATTTTCGAAGCTGGTGTGGACACCTTGCTCCGCTTGCGCTCAGCCGCGTTCTTGATGCGGGCGATCAAATCGCCGATGGGATCGTTCACCGACATCGGGGCCTCACCAGCTCGACTTAACCATGCCGGGGATCTGCCCGGCAGCGGCCAGTTCACGCAACGCAATCCGGCTCATCTTGAGCTTGCGGTAGTACGCGCGCGGACGACCAGTGAGCACGCAGCGATTGCGGATGCGCACCTTGGAGGAGTTGCGCGGCAGCTCAGCGAGCTTCAGCCGCGCCGCGAACCGCTCCTCCAGCGGCAGGTTCTCGTCATTGGCGATCGCCTTGAGGGCCTCGCGCTTGCTGGCGAACTGCTTCACCAGGCGCTTGACCATGTCGTTGCGATTGACCGTGCTTTTCTTGGCCATTCTCTACTTTCCTTTCCCGCTCAGCTTGCGAACGGGAATTGGAACTCGGTCAGGAGGGCCTTGGCCTCCTCGTCGTTCCGAGCCGTCGTGCAGACGATGATGTCCATGCCCCACATCTGATCGATCTGGTCGTAGTTGATTTCCGGAAAGACGATGTGCTCGCGCAGGCCCAGGGCGTAGTTGCCACGCCCGTCGAAGCTGGTGGGCTTCAGACCGCGGAAGTCCTTCACCCGCGGCAGGGCGATGGTGACCAGCCGGTCGAGGAACTCGTACATCCGGTCCTTGCGGAGCGTCACCTTGGCCCCGATCACCATGTTCTCGCGGATCTTGAACTGGGCGATCGACTTGCGGGCGCGGGTCGGCGCCGGCTTCTGACCAGTGATGGCGGCCAGGTCGTTCATCGCGGCCTGGGCCTTCTTGGAGTCGCTGACGGCCTCACCGATCCCCATGTTCACGACGATCTTGTCGAGCTTGGGGATCTGCATCTCGTTGGTGAAGCTGAACTTCTCCCGCATCGCGGCGCGGATGCGCTCGCGATACTCGGTCTTCAGCCGCGGTTCGTAGGAATTGGCGTCAGCCATCGATGACCTCGCCGGACTTCTTGGCGTAGCGGACCTTCTTGTCCCCATCGATGCGGAAGCCCACGCGAGTGGGGCCGCCCGTCTTGGGGTCGATGAAGGCCACGTTGGAGATGTGGATGGGGGCTTCCTTGTTACGGATGCCTCCCTGCGGATCGGCCTGGCTCGGCCGGGTGTGGCGCTTCACCAGGTTCAGGCCCTGGACGATCACGCGCTCTTCCTGCGGGAACACGCGGGTCACTTCGCCCTCGCGGCCCTTGTCGCGGCCGGCGAGAACGACCACGCGGTCGCCCTTCTTGATCTTCGCCGCCATCACAACACCTCCGGCGCGAGAGAAATGATCTTCATGTGGTTCTTGGCGCGCAGTTCGCGCGGAACCGGTCCGAAGATACGGGTGCCGATCGGCTCTTTCTGCTTGTTCACCAGCACGGCCGCGTTGCGGTCGAAGCGGATGGTCGAGCCGTCCTTGCGCTGGATGGGCTGGGAGGTGCGCACCACGATGGCGTGCATCACGTCGCCCTTCTTCACGCGGCCGCGCGGAATGGCTTCCTTCACCGAGACCACGATGGTGTCGCCAACGTGCGCGTAGCGCCGACCAGCGCCGCCCAGCACCTTGATGCACATGACGCGGCGGGCGCCGGAGTTGTCGGCGACCTCCAGGTTGGACTGCATCTGGATCATGCCGAGGCCTCCGCCCGGGGCAGCACTTCCCAGGTCTTCAGCTTGGACTTCGGCGCGCACTCGACAATGCGGACGGTCTCGCCTTCGCGATAGGCGTTCGCCTCGTCATGCGCGTGGTACTTTTTCGACCGGCGGACGGTCTTCTTCAGCACCGGATGCAGGAAGGTGCGCTCGACGCGGACGACGACAGTCTTGTCGCCCTTGTCGGAGACCACCACCCCTTCGAGAATTCGTTTAGGCATCTTGGTCCTCAGGCGGCGGTCTTGTTACGCAGCACGGTCTTGATGCGGGCGATGTCCTTGCGGACTTCGTTCACACGGTGGGTCTTCTCCAGCTGACCGGTGGCGACCTGGAAGCGCAGGTTGAACTGCTCCTTCTTCAGGTTCAGCAGCTGTTCCTGGAGCTGGTCGGCGGTCATGCCGCGGATCTCGTCGATGGTCATGGCGCTCAACCCTCGTGCGCGATGCCGGCGTCGAGCCGGGTCACGATCTTGGTGCGGACCGGAAGCTTGGCGGCGCCGAGCTTCAGGGCCTCGTGCGCCACGTCAGCCGGCACGCCGTCGATCTCGAACAGGATCCGGCCCGGGTGGACGCGGGCGGCCCAGTACTCCGGCGCGCCCTTGCCCGAGCCCATCCGCACTTCGGCGGGCTTGGAGGAGATCGGCACGTCCGGGAACACGCGGATCCACACCCGGCCCTGACGCTTCATCTGGCGGGTGATGGCGCGACGGGCGGCCTCGATCTGACGGGCGGTCACCCGCTCCGGCTCCAGCGACTTCAGGCCGAAGGCGCCGAAGTTGAGGGCGAAACCAGCCTTGGCCGAGCCGTGGATGCGGCCCTTGAACTGCTTTCTGAACTTGGTCTTCTTGGGTTGCAGCATGGGTCAGCCTCAGGCGTTGGCCGCTTCGCCGCGGCGGTCGCGGCGGGGTCCGCGCTCGGAGCGCTCGGGACGTTCACGCATGGAGCCTTCGTTGGCCGGGCCCGTCTCGCCCGACAGACGCTTGTCCTGCGCCATCGGGTCGTGCTCGAGCACCTCGCCCTTGAAGATCCAGACCTTCACGCCGATCACGCCGTAGGTGGTCTGGGCCTGAGCGAAGCCATAGTCGATGTCGGCGCGCAGGGTGTGCAGCGGAACGCGGCCCTCGCGGTACCACTCCATCCGCGCGATCTCGGCGCCGCCAAGCCGGCCGGACACGTTCACCCGGACGCCCTTGGCGCCCAGACGCATGGCCGACTGGATCGAGCGCTTCATCGCCCGGCGGAAGGCCACGCGGCGCTCGAGCTGCTGGGCGATGTTCTCGGCCACCAGCTGGGCGTCGGTCTCGGGCTTGCGCACCTCGACGATGTTCAGGAACACCTCGCCTTCGGCCAGGCTCTGCAGGTCGCGGCGGAGCTTCTCGATGTCCGCGCCCTTCTTGCCGATGATCACGCCCGGACGAGCGGCGTAGATGGTGATCCGGCACTTGCGGTGCGGACGCTCGATGATGATCCGAGAGACGCCGGCCTGGGCCAGGCGCTTCTTCAGCTCACGGCGGATCTCGATGTCCTGGTGCAGGAGGCGTCCGTATTCCTCCTTCTTCGCGTACCAGCGCGAGTCCCAGGTGCGATTGACGCCGAGCCGCAGCCCGACCGGATTGACCTTCTGACCCATCAGGCGGCCTCACTCAGCTCGCGGACCACGATGGTGATCTCCGCGAAGGGCTTCTCGATACGATTGGCGCGGCCGCGAGCACGCGGCGAAAAACGCTTCATCGTCAGGTTCTTACCCACGTAGGCCTCGGCCACGACGAGGTTGTCGATGTCGAGGTTGTGGTTGTTCTCGGCGTTGGAGATCGCCGAGTAGAGCGCCTTGCGCACGTCGCCGGCGATCCGCTTGGCGGAGAACTCCAGCTCGTTCAGCGCGCGCTGGACCTTCAGGCCCCGGATCGATTGGGCCACGAGGTTCAGCTTGCGCGGAGAGATGCGCAGGTTGACGACCTTGGCCACGGCCTCGGTGGGCTTGAGGCGCCGTTCGGCAGCTTTCTTTCCCATGGCCTACTTCCTCTTCGCCTTCCGGTCGGCCGCGTGACCGTAGAAGGTCCGCGTCGGGGCGAATTCGCCCAGCTTGTGTCCGACCATGTCTTCAGAGACGAGCACAGGAACGTGCTTCTGGCCGTTGTGCACGCCGAAGGTCAGGCCCACGAACTGGGGCATGATCGTGGAGCGGCGCGACCAGGTCTTGATCACTTCCTTGCGGGCCGAGCCGTGCGCCGTATCCGCCTTCTTCAGCAGATAGCCGTCGACGAACGGGCCTTTCCAAACCGAACGGGCCATGGGTTAGCGGGCCTTCTTCACGTGACGCGAACGGATGATGAACTTGTCCGTCGTCTTGTTGGTGCGGGTCTTGTGGCCCTTGGTGGGCTTGCCCCACGGAGTGACCGGGTGACGGCCGCCGGAGGTCTTGCCCTCGCCGCCGCCGTGCGGGTGGTCGATCGGGTTCATGGCGACGCCGCGCACATGAGGCCGGCGGCCCTTGTGGCGATTGCGGCCGGCCTTGCCGATCGTCTCGTTCATATGGTCGGGGTTGGACACAGAGCCGACGGAGGCCATGCAGGAGTCCGGCACCATCCGCAGCTCGCCCGAGGACAGGCGGATCTGGGCGTAGCCGGCGTCGCGGCCGACCAGCTGGGCGTAGGCGCCGGCCGAGCGGGCCAGCTGGCCGCCCTTCAGCGGCTTCATCTCGATGTTATGCACGATGGTGCCGATCGGCAGCGAGCGCAGCGGCGAGGCGTTGCCAGGCTTCACGTCGACCTTCTCGGCCGCGATCACCTGGTCGCCCACTCGCAGGCGCTGCGGCGCCAGGATGTAGGCCAGCTCGCCGTCGGCGTACTTCAGCAGGGCGATGAACGCCGTGCGGTTCGGATCGTATTCGAGACGCTCGACGGTCGCCGGCACGTCCCATTTGCGACGCTTGAAATCGACCTTGCGGTAGAGGCGCTTGGCGCCGCCGCCGCGGAAGCGAACGGCGATGCGTCCGCCGCCCCCCCGGCCGCCCGACTTGGTCAGGCCCTCGACCAGGCTCTTCTCGGGCCTGCCCTTGTGGAGCTCGGACCGGTCGACGAGCACCAGGCCGCGCTGGCCCGGCGAAGTCGGATTGAACTGCTTAAGAGCCATCGCTTAGAGCCCCGTGGCCACGTCGATCGACTGGCCCTCGGCCAGCGTCACGATCGCTTTCTTGATGTCCGAGCGACGGCCCAGACGGCCGCGCCAGCGCTTGGTCTTGCCCTTCACGTTCAAGGTGTTGACCTTCAGGACGGTCACCTTGAACAGTTCCTGGATCGCGTCGGCGATCTCGGCCTTGGTGGCGTCCTTGGCCACGCGGAACACGACCTTGTTCTGATCGGACAGATAGGTCGCCTTCTCGGTGATCACCGGCGCCAGGATGGTGTCGTAGTGGCGAGCCGTGGCGGCCATCACGCGGCCTCCTTCTCAGCGAAACGGGCGGCGATGGCGTCGATCGCATCGCGAGTGAGGACCAGGGTGTCGCGCCGCAGGATGTCGTACACGTTCAACCCGGCGCTCGGCAGCACGTCCACATGCGGGATGTTGCGCGCGGCGAGCTTGAAGTTGCCGTCGACTTCCGGCCCGGCGATGACGAGCGCGTTGGTCAGACCGATCTTGGCCAGCGAGGCTTCCAGGGACGCGGTCTTGGGCGTCTCGAGGGCGATGGAGTCCATCACCACCAGAGCGCCGGCGCGGGCCTTGGAGGACAGCGCGTGCTTGAGACCGAGCGCGCGGACCTTCTTGGGCAGGCTGATCTCGTGGCTGCGCACCACCGGACCGAACACCTTGGCGCCGCCGACGAACTGGGCCGCCTTGCGATCGCCGTGACGCGCGCCGCCGGTGCCCTTCTGCCGGTACATCTTCTTACCGGTGCGGGCGACCTCGTTGCGGGTCTTGATCTTGTGGCTGCCGGCGCGGCGCTTGGCGAGCTGCCAGGTGACCACGCGCTGGAGGATGTCGGAACGGATCTCTTCGATGCCGAAGATATCGTCGGGCAGATCGACCTGCCCGCCCTTCTTGCCGTCCAGCTGGATGACGTCGAGTTTCATTATTCCTCGCCCCCGTTGGTCGGAGCTTCAGCTGCGGGAGCCTCTTCGGCCGGAGCGGCGGGAGCCTCGGCTCCGCCGGCCTTCTTG
>JGI20214J51088_10003698_pt1 | contig 10066 bp, 10 predicted proteins | sample WetSurMetagenome_FD_51088 | JGI IMG/M metagenome (IMG submission 51088) | reverse complement strand
TTTACTTCCAAAATTGATGCATTAATTCAGTGGTCGAGGTCTAATTCTGTATGGCCAATGCCGATGGGAATATCCTGCTGTGCAATCGAAATGATGGCAGCAGCATCGGCACGTTTTGATATATCGAGATTCGGAAGTGAAGTATTCAGATTCTCGCCGAGGCAATCTGATGTGATGATTGTTGCAGGAACAGTAACTTATAAAATGTCAAAAGTTGTACGAAAGATTTATGACCAGATGCCTGACCCGAAGTGGGTGATTGCAATGGGTGCCTGTACATCGAGCGGCGGAATGTACCGTACATATTCGGTTGTTCAGGGTATAGACCAGTTTTTACCTGTGGATTTATACGTAGCAGGTTGTCCGCCAAGACCTGAAAATTTATTGAATTCACTGATTATATTACAGGAAAGAATAAAAAAAGGCGAAAAAACGGCAAGCGAAAATATTTGAAAGTTTTAAGGTTATAAAGTTATAAGATTATAAAAAGTTAAAGAGTCTTATCAAAAAATAATATATGAATCAAAAACGATTAGAATTAATAAAATCAAAATTAGCTGATTTTGAAATCGAGTTATCGGATATAAACGGAACACCCGCTATTATAACAAATCCTGCTAATATAATTATTATTTGTTCAATACTTAAAACGGATTTGGATATTTCATTTGAAATGTTACTTGATGTAATGGGAGTCGATAATTTTCAGAAGGAAAAGAGGTTCGAAGTAGTATGCAGTTTGTATTCATTAAAGTATAAAGACAGAATTTTTATTAAAGTACCACTCGATAGTAAAAATCCCGAAATGCCGAGCCTGACTGCCGTTTGGAAAGGTGCTAACTGGTTCGAAAGGGAGACTTTTGATATGTTCGGGATAAAATTTACCGGACATCCGGATTTACGCAGGATATATATGCCTGAAGAATATGAACATTTTCCGTTAAGAAAAGATTTTCCGTTACTCGGAATACCCGATTCTATTTATTTACCTAAAAAATAATTTTTGATATTTAGATACAGAGAATAAATTTCTTATGCATAATACAGTTTTTGAAAAATTACAGAACGATGACCCTGATATAAGGAAAACTAAAATATTAGAAGCTCTTGAGTCTGAAGATTTAAATGTATCTTTTAATGATGCTCTTGAAAACGAAATGGTGCTTAATATGGGTCCGCAACATCCTGCAACGCACGGCGTTCTGAGACTTTTGGTCAGTTTAGATGGTGAAACAATCAGAAAAGTAGTTCCGGATTTAGGTTTCCTTCACAGGGGATATGAGAAGCTTGCTGAAGCTACAACTTACCACGAATTTATTCCGCACACGGACAGGCTGGATTATCTTCAGCCGATTGCTAATAACGTAGCCTATACGATGGCAGTAGAAAAATTAATTCATATTGAAGTTCCCGAAAGAGGAAAATATATTCGCACAATTTGTTCAGAGCTTGGAAGGATTCAATCGCATTTAATTGCATACGGAACGATGGTTATGGATATTGGTGCATTAACTCCGTTTTTATGGGCAATGCGTGAAAGGGAAAAAATTCTGGATATTTATGATATACTGACCGGGGTGAGGTTTACAACTTCTTATACAAGGATTGGTGGCGTAGCTCAGGATATTCCGGATACCGCAATTGCGGCAATCAAAAAATTTATTGATGAGTTTCCTAAATATCTTCAGGAGATGAGAGATATTATAGAAAGGAATAAAATTTTTATTGTAAGAACAGAAGGTATTGGATATATTTCCAAAGAAGATTTGATTGATTTGGGAATAACAGGACCGATTTTAAGAGCGGCAGGCGTTTCGAGAGATTTGAGAAAAGATGACCCGTATCTTATATATGATAAACTTGATTTTGATATACCTGTCTTTAACGACAGTGACTGTCTTTCGAGGTATTATGTTAGGATAGAAGAAATGATACAATCAACAAGAATTCTTCATCAATGCCTCGATAAAATGCCAAAGGGTTTATACAATTCGAATAATCCTAAAAAAGTTCTTCCGAAAAAAGAAAGAGTCTATACAAAAATGGAAGAACTCATTCACGATTTTATGTTAATCAATTTTGGAGTGAATCCGCCGATAGGGGAATCTTATTCAGCCGTTGAATCTTCCAAAGGTGAACTCGGATTTTATATTAAAAGTAACGGAAGCGGATATCCGTTCAGGTTGAAAATACATTCACCGAGTTTCTGTAATTTACAAAGTATGCCAATAATGATGAAAGATTGTATGATATCAGATACGGTACCAATTATAGGAAGTGTTGACCCCGTAATGGGAGAAGCAGATAAATAATTAATAATGATTAATGAGTAATATTAAAAATATAAATATGGTTTTATTTACTGATGATGAATTAAAAAAGGTTGAGAAGATAAAGGAAAATTATCCCGATTCGAAGTCGGCTTTATTACCTGTGCTATGGATGGTGCAGGAAAAAGAAGGTTGGATTTCTGAAGATTCGATGAAGTATGTAGGGGATTTATTGGATATACCTTATGAGCATATATTGGGAGTAGTTACTTTTTATACTATGTTTAACAGCAAACCTGTGGGAAAAATACATCTGCAGATATGTACGAATGTTTCATGTATGCTTAAGGGCGGGCACGATTTATTTAAATATGTATCGGATAAACTCGGAATAAAAAATAAAGAAGTGACAAAGGATGGAATGTTTTCCATAGAAGAGGTTGAATGCCTTGGTTCATGCGCAACATCACCTATGATGCAGGTAAATAATAAAGAGTTTTATGAAAACCTGACTAAAGCAAAAGTGGATAAATTGATAGAAAATTTTATAAATCATAAACATAAGATAGTATAAGTTTCACAGAGAGGCACTGAGTAGACACAGAGGTTCACAGAGAAAGAAAACATTTTTTATATTATGGAAATTAATAAGATTACAGAAAAAATTATTGGTTGTGCTATTGAGGTTCATAAAAATCTTGGACCGGGATTATTAGAATCAGCTTATGAAGAATGTTTATGTTATGAACTCGACAAAATCGGATTATTTTTTGAAAGACAAAGACCTGTTCCGATTGTTTATAAAGAAATAAAATTAGATTGTGGATATCGTCCGGATTTGATTGTAGAAAAAGAGGTTATTGTTGAATTAAAATCAATTGATGCTATTGCCCCAATTCATGAAGCACAAATCTTAACATATTTAAGATTTGCAGATAAAAGAATTGGTTTATTAATAAATTTTAATGTTACAGTTTTAAAGAATGGTTTAAGAAGATTTATTTTGTAATATTGTTTTTCTCTGTGTAACTCTGTGCCTTCTCAGTGGAACTCAGTGAAATAAAAAATCAAGAATGAAATTAATTCTAAAAGACATACCGGATTTACATAAGATTGACGTTTACGAATCAAACGGTGGGTATTCTGCTTTGAAAAAAGCATTGAAAAAAATGTCTCCCGATGAAGTGATAAATGAAGTGAAGGCGTCAAACTTGCGTGGCAGAGGCGGTGCGTGTTTTCCTACGGGTCTTAAATGGACATTTATGCCTAAAGTTACAGATAAACCAAAGTATTTATGCTGTAATGGTGATGAATCCGAGCCGGGAAGTTTCAAAGACAGAGAAATATTAGAAAAGAATCCGCATCAATTTATAGAAGGAACACTAATCTCTTGTTATGCAATGGGTATTAAAACTGCGTATGTCTATATAAGAGGTGAATATTATAAATGGATTAACCTGCTACAGACTGCAATCGATGATGCGTATAAAAAAGGTTACATAGGAAAAAATATTCTCGGAACAAAATTTTCAACAGATATTTATATACATAGAGGAGCTGGAGCATATATATGCGGAGAAGAATCCGCATTAATGAATTCAATCGAAGGCAAACGTGGATATCCGAGAGTGAAACCTCCGTTTCCTGCAGCAAATGGATTATGGGGAAATCCGACTACAATCAATAATGTCGAAACAATAACTAATATTCCCGAAATAATTACAAATGGTGGTGAATGGTTTTCGAAAATTGGTGAACCAAAACATCCGGGGACGTTGCTTTTCGGCGTGAGCGGTGATGTCAATAAACCGGGAGTTTATGAACTCGAAACCGGAACATCATTAATGACAATTATAAATAATTATTGCGGCGGAGTAACGGGCGGAAAAGAAATTAAAATGGTAATTCCCGGCGGGACTTCTATGCCGCCACTTACAAAGGAAGAAGCTCTTACAATAAAAATGGACGATGCATCACTAAAAGCAATCGGCTCTGCAATTGGAACGGCAGGAGTAATCGTTATAAATGAAGATGCTGACATAGTAAAAGTTCTCGAAAGAATATCATACTTCTACTATCACGAATCATGCGGGCAATGCACACCCTGCCGAGAAGGAACAGGATGGCTGCTCAGGATATTAAGACGCATAAATAACGGTGAAGGCAGAATTGAAGACCTTGACCTGTTAATAGATGTTGCACAAAACATTGAAGGTAACACAATTTGTGCGCTTGGCGATGCTGCCGCCTGGCCAGTGAAGTGGACTGTTAAAAAATTCCGGAGTGACTTCGAAAAGAAAATCAAGAAAGAAAAAATTGCTCTACCTGTGAAAAACAAAGTGCATTCTTTGAGGTAAAAATTATAGCTTCTTAAGATAATTTTTTTCTTCCAAAAGATAGTCTTAGCAAAAGTGTTATAATTAAGTGAATATATTATTCTTCTTTTTTAACTTTAAGGAAAGGGAAAAAAATGAAATTCAGAAATGTAATTTTGCTTTTTGTTCTTTTATTGATTTTAATGCCTGTTATGTCGTTTGCTCAGGACGATGCTAAAAAGCAAACAAAGAGTTCATATAATCTAAATGGTGTATTTAGCGGGGCTGGAGGAAAGTATTACATCAGGCAGTTAGGAAATGATATTTTGTGGTATGGCGAAGAGGATGCTGTTTCGCCAACCTGGTCAAATGTAGCACACGGTATTATAAACGGAAATAAAATTACCGTAAAATGGGCAGATGTCCCGAAGGGTTCGATTATGCAAAGCGGTGATTTAGTTATCACGATTGAATCAAATGATGCTCTGACCTTACTGCAACAAACAGGAGAGTTTTTTGCTACTCCTTCCTGGACAAGAATACCTTGATAAGTTTTTATAATATAGAATCTTCGTATTTTTTTTAAAGACTCAATGTTTTTTAATCATCGTTCCCAACGTCTTCGTTGGGAACGAAATTAATATACTTTTTTATGATAATATACATTCACGGTTTTTCAAGTTCTGCCAATTCAACCAAAGGACAGATTTTAAAAGAATACTTTAAAGATAATGAAAAAGTGCTTACCCCGGGCTTACCTGAGGAGCCTGATAAAACAATGCAGGTTCTTGAAGAGCTAATTTACTCCGCAAAAAATGAAAAGATAATGTTGATTGGTAGCAGCCTTGGTGGATTTTATGCCTTAGCTTTACATTCGAAATTTAAAAACCTTCGTACTGTATTAATTAACCCGGCATTATTTCCTTATAAACAACTGAAACCATATATTGGAAAAAACATAAACCGTAGCAATGGAGAAGAGTTTGAGTGGAAAGAGGAGTATCTTTGCCAGCTAAAAAAACTAAACGATGAAATTAATTTCAAAAATCTTGATAGTGTTATGTTGCTTCTCGCCAAGGATGACGAGTTGATTAATTATAAAGAAACGCTGGAACTAATAGGGAAAGCAAAAAAAGTAATTTTATATAATGATGCAGGTCATCAATTTTTGAGGTTTAACGAAGTGCTGGATGGTATTTATGAATTTTATAAGAAGTAGTAATTGAAAAAAAAATAGAAGTTAGAATCAACAATTTAAATTCTGAATTCTAACTTCTAACTTCTATATTCTGACTTCTAAATTCATTTCAATTCAAATACCACTCTTACTTTCGATTCTATTTTCATTATTCCTTCGCTGAAGTGTTGCGATGAACTCGGCATATCGACTGAGTAGTTTTGTACATTGTTTTGTGTGTAATTTTGCCAGCCCCAGTCATAAATCGGTTCCTCCTGTACTAATATTGGTTTTCCGATTGTCATCCCGAGCGCTTCTGCCATTTTAACCGCTTTTTCTTTGGCAACAATCAAAGCATTTGTCCTTGCCTGTACACGTGTCTCGATTGCTTTTGAATATTCAAGCGTTGTATTTGTAATATAAACATCTTCAATTTTAATTAAATCATTCGTTAGTAAATCATATTTTGTGATATTTTCAAGCGTAAACCAGACTGTATTGGAAACATTAAACTTTTTTTCATCGCCATACCTGTATTGTTTTTTAGTCATACGGATTCCGCTTGTTTTAATATCCTTTTCTGCGATGCCAAAATTATTCAGGATACTCAATACTTTTGCAATAGTATTGTCATTTTTTGTCTTTGCTTCCTGAACGTTATCGTTATCATTCTGAATATCCACTGTCCATTTCATTATGTCGGGAGTGACCGAAATACTTGCAGTTCCCGTAACCTCGATTCCCGGAGGTTTTTCCTGGCTGATTGCAAAGCTATAAGTGATAACAATAAGGAAAAGTACGAACGAAAATTTTAATATTTTCATTTTTCTAAAAATTAAGTTTATAAAATATTATTCTGGATAGAACTTATTTCTTTCCTAATATAACTTTAACTGTTAAAGTTTCATTATTTCTTTTAACTACTACTTCTACTTCATCACCCGGTTTGTGTTCCCCGAGTGCCGCTGTGTAATCATATATGTTTTTTATTTCCTTATTCCCGAATTTTATCATCAGGTCACCGGCTATCATTCCTGCTTTATCCGCCGGACTGCCTTCTTTAACTCCCGATATTTTATACCCTTCCTCATTCGAAGAAAAATCGGGAATTGTACCTACATATACTTTTACCGGTCCGGTTTCCTGTTTCTTTTCAGTATTCTCTACAACTCTTGTGAAGTCTATTAATCTATTTGCTGTGTTAAGGTCAAATGTCAAATCATAAACGAACTTTACGACCTTCTCTTCACCTTCGGAATTAATTTTATCATAAGTATCCGATGGCTTATGATAATCTGTATGTAATCCGGTAAAGAAAAAGAGTACGGGAATATTCTTTGAATAAAAAGATGACTGGTCTGAAGGACCGTATCCATCGGGAATGTAAGACATTGTAAATGAATATTCCTTGTTCACTTCGTCGAGTTCTTTAACCCAGTTTGATGATGTACCTGTTCCGTTAATAATTAATTTATCACTTTCCATTCTTCCTATCATATCCATATTAATCATTGTAACTATTTTTAGCTTATTAAATATAGAAGAATTTGTAAAATATGATGAACCTATCAAACCTTCTTCTTCACCTGTGAAGCATATTAATAATACGCTGCGTCTCAGTGAATCTTTATTTGCAGAAAGTTTTTGTGCAATTTCCAGTACTCCCGAAGTGCCGGAGGCATTATCATCAGCACCATGGTGAATTTTTTTATCTTTACCCTCATACAGGGAATTTTCTCCACCCCATCCAAGGTGGTCATAGTGCGCACCAATTACAATCACTTCGTTTTTGAAAATTGGGTCATTTCCTTCAATATATCCGATAACATTACCTGTTCTTGCTTTTACCTGCTCTACATTTATATTTGCTTTTATAGACCATTTACCAAGAACAAAGGAATTAGGTTTTTGTTTATCGTTTATGCCATTTTGAATTTTCTTAAAATCCATTTTTAAATCCGAAAATATTTTTTCAATATAATTTCTTTTCATTTTTATAATAGGAATGCCCGAACTTTGTCGTGCAAGGCTGTATGTAAGTTTTGGTAGTAAGTCTTCAGTTTCAAGACCTGAAATCACAATTATACCTGCCGCTTTGCTGTCTCTTGCTTTGGATAATTTTTTATATAAACTTTCATATTGAGAAAATGTGTTATTTGTTGCTGTTGAGGTTGGAGATGACGTAATTATGACGACAATTTTTCCGCTGACATCTATATCTTTATAGTCATCGTAATTTAAATCGGGTGCGGAGATACCGTAACCAAGAAAAACAAGTTCTCCCGATAATTTCCCGTTTGACGTAAATCCAAGAGGAATCCAATCTTTATTTACTTTCAAGTCAACTGACTTACCATCCTTTGTTAATTCAAGCGAATTATCTTTTCCGAGTTGCAGATCAGTAATCATTTCCACCGGCTGGATGTAACTGCTGTCTCCGAATGGAGTTAAACCGTATGTTTTGAATTCTTTGCTGATATAATCCATAGCAAGTGTACCGCCAACCGTACCGGGGAATCTGCCTTCGAGCTTATCTGAGGCAAGATATTTTATATGTTCATAAATCTCATCCTTTGTGATTTCTGTGCTTCTTACTTTTTCTATATCATTTTGGGCAAAAATAAAATTTGCAGAGAAGAGAACTAATAAAATAATAATTTTTTTCAGATTGTTCATATATGTTTTCACTATTTAATTTATTTGGGGACATTTCCGCTTAACACGCTGTGCGGAATTAAAAATATTGCAATAGTTAAAATTGTTGCACCAAGAATCCAGTAACCCGGTTTCTTGGATTTATAAATTGCTATTAAAGCAGCTAACCATGCAATAAAGGCAATCACCATTTTGTTATCGGTCAAATCAAATCCAAACGGAAATCCCGTCCAGTATTCTCCGAATGCATAATATTGGACAAGAGGTCCGAGTATAAATCCTCCAACTATTGCAAGACCGATTGTCCAGAAAGTGTATTTTTTATAATTAGGCTCTTTCCTGAAAAATTCCATCCCTGTTTTCAGAGACATCAATTCAAATGCAAAAATAAAAATAATATGAAGAATAATTATTATAAACGGAACATCGCCTCTGAAGCGGATTACCACTCCGGTTTTATCCGGAACATATCCAAGCTGGTCAACATTTTGGGTACCCGGTTGATTAGTACTGAACTGGACATAATATTGAAGTTTCGTAGCCATTTTATCCTGCTTATCGAGTTCGGCAACAAGGTAACCGTTTTCGAATCTCATCGGTTTACTCATTTCATTGTCCTGTGTATTAAATCTTTTCCAGATTAGAGAACCTTTTATAAGGCTGTCATTGGTAAAAATTTTTATAGGGCAGTCTTTGTTAATCAAAGCACTCCTTTCTAATTTATAATCAATTTGCTTTCCGCTGAAAACAATATTTCCCTTCTTTGGATAAGTAGGACCTGTAGTATTTTGATACAATATTGATACTGCAGTTATAAGCACTGCCACTATCCAGAATGTGACATTAACTTTATCGGTTTTTTTCTTAACGATTACATCTGTATTAATTTGTTCTTCCATAAATAAATTTTTTAAGATTATTTTATCAAAACTAATTTTTTAGTTTCTGAGTAATTATCTGCTGTGAGTTTATAAAAATATACCCCTGAAGATAAAGCACTTCCGTCGAATGTTACCTCGTATACTCCGGGTGATTGTCTTTCATTTACTAAAGTTTCTATTTCTTTTCCGAGAATATCGTATATCTTTAATATCACTAATTTGTTTTTTACTATTTGATATTTGATATTTGTAGTCGGATTAAATGGATTAGGATAGTTTTGTTTTAATTCATAAATAGAGGGAACTATCTCTGATATTTTATTTATCGAGATTGGTGAATTATAAGTGATGGTAATTCCCCACGATTTTATCACACCCGATTTTTCTCTATTTTGAGATTCTTTTATTCTTAAAATCCAAAGCCCGTTCGGTGAAGTATAATTGAATTGTGATAGTGGTTTTGATGGTTTGTAAGAGCCTGTAAATGGTGGTGTTCCGCTATTTATGGATTGTGAAGCGGAATCGTTTAAAACAGTCCTGATAAAGTTATTTCCGTTTCCCCCTGCTCTGTAAATTAGTGTATCGGAAATATTTTGATGACTCAGAATAAAAACAAGCCCGCTGTCTATACCATTTACAACTGTATCGATATTTACATTTATATCCAGTAAAATTGAATATAAAGACTTAGTCAGATTTACATTAATAGTATCATAAGTAATATTGTTCATCGTTATAGGTTTATTCAGATTATTCCTTCTAAATGTA
>JGI20214J51088_10003695_pt1 | contig 10068 bp, 7 predicted proteins | sample WetSurMetagenome_FD_51088 | JGI IMG/M metagenome (IMG submission 51088) | reverse complement strand
TATTTATTTTCCTTTACTAACTCTTATTGAGCGGACGGTTGTATCAAGGAATTTCATGAATTCATCATTGAAATATTGATTCTCAATAAATGCAATGCAGGTGAATTCGAGATTTTCAAATTTTATATAATATACAAACACTTTTGTATCTACATTCGGCTTTTTAATATTATCATAAGATAGTTCCATTTTGTACGCCAGATATTTTTCATCCAGCATATTGAACTTATTATCGTCTCTTATTTTATCCCTGAATAAATCATAATGCTCGCTTTTACCGCTTTTTATATAAAACGTTATATCTCCTTTCTTTGCAGTCAGTGTTATGGTTTTCATTTCCTTCTCCATATACTCACTCTGAAGCCGCTCCCAGTCATTTTTATAATCCAGAGTAATATTCAAAGCATCACTTGNNTATGAATCCTTTTCACCGCTGCTGAATTTATAAACAGAATCGGGATATTGTTCCGCNAGAATCCTTAACGAATCATCTCTCAGTTTTTTATTTTGATAAGCTATTTCAAGAGAATCAAGCCTTCTCCTGTTAGCATTAATTTTTGCAGTATCTACAGGCGGTTTTTCAATTCTTTTTTCAATTTTAATAGGATTCTCAAGTTTTGATGTATTTACTTTTTTCTTAATTTCTTCGGAATAGTTAATTTTCGGAGCTTCGTCTTCTTTCTTATCCTGTTCTTTAGACTTTTTTTCAGGGTCNCTTATATCCTGCAAAATTATCATTCTGGAAATTTCATCTTCCCCATCTGCTTTTTTTGAAGACATTGCATAAAATGTAAGGATTAATGTGAACGTAAGCAAGATTGAAATTATCAATCCCCTTATTGTGTTTTGCAGGCTAAGTTTTCTATAAATTATATAAGGATTTTTTCTGATTAATTTTTCATCGAGAATTTCATCACCTGTCTTAATGTGGTTTTCTTTTTCAGATGATTTCTCAATTAAAAATGCAACCTCAGGATTCGGAGTAAGGACTCCGGGTCTTGCTTCATCTTTCAAAGATTTTATTTTCTTCTCATAGTCACCAATTGAAATAAATATTTCAATCTCCTGAGAACTTCCGTCCGGTTTGGGATGTAACAGAATGTCATTTTTATTAATATCATCTTCTTCATCTTCTGCCGCAGAAGGATTCTTTATAGTGCAATTGAGATTGACAGCCCTGGAAGTAATAATTTTTATCCTCAGTAGATTTTCATCTATCAGGCTGATTTCATAATTGCTTTCCTGGTTTTCTTTTTTGCCGGGTGAAGAAATATTAGTATCTTCCGGAGAAGTTATTTCCTTNTCTTCTTCAGTATTATTTACGTTATCTAAGATATTATTATTATTTTCCGGCATAAAATGACACTATCAATTTAAACAACTGATTCTAAACATAAAATTCAAATAATTATAATTTAACAATATTTTAAACAATCACTGTTACTTAATCATTCAACTATAAGAAACGGGAATTTGTTCGAGGTTAATTAGGTTTACGGAAGGAAATTGAGCGGACAATTGCGTCTATTGTATGAGGAAGATTTATATTACTTTCTAAATATTTTTTATTTACTGAAGCTTTAATATTTAATCTGTCAACTTTACCCATAATAATATACCTGTAAACAATTTTATCAGTTCCCGCATCAGGTTTGGGCTCCTGGCATTTTGCAATCAAACTCAAATTCAAACTATCGGTCAGTTTAAAATCTTTTGTGTAGTTTTCGACTTTATCTTCATTCTCTTTACTGTTCAGGTATAAATATACAGTAATCGAGTCACCTCTTGAAGTATTCGTATCGGAACCGAAATAAATATAAAAGTTTTTATCATCTACTCTACTGAATTTCCATTCTTTCGGAAACGCTTTTATTCGAATTGCAAATGTAGTATCATCCACGCTTGCTTTCAGCGAGTCGGGAATTTTATATATTAGACTGTCAGGGATTCCATCATTAAATGAAACACCTCTGTTAGTTGATTTTCCTGTTGTATCTTTTCCTGAAGTTATTCTCTGTAAAGAATCCAGAGCTTTTGTATAATCAATAGAATCAGCACGGGGAACGTCATAATTGGGTGTTTTGTTTTTTGATGTTTTAAATGTCCGGGTTTTTGTTTTATTTTTAGGAGTTTTTACAGGAATCGGCTGCTGAACACCGTCAGGATTATCCGCTACTAAAAGTTGAGTTTCTTCAACCTTTGGTTTATAAGGGTCCTCTATATCGGGAACAATAATTTCAACTGATAAATCCTGGACGACAAGGAGTTTATCCACCTCGTTGATTTCATTTTTCGCACTCTTTTTTAAAATTATTGCATAGGAAGTAAAAATAATTGTGAAAAATAAAATGTACGAAATTACAGTTGCTCTTGTAAGATTCTTTTTATACATCCGCTCATAAATTCTGAACGGATTTTTCCTGCCAAGTTTATCATTTAAAATTTCATCCTGTGTTCTTTGAATATCTTCATATTCGGATTGTTCCTGAGTTGATTCGCCGGATTGCTCTGCAGAAAGTGTAGTTTCGGTGCCGGAAACTAACGAATTATCTTTTTTTTTTCGACAACTATGTTGCCGGAGTCGGGGTCAATGGAAATTATTATCTCAACTTCCTGAGGCTGGTTATCGTGCTTCGGGTGAATTTGTATTTTATTCGTCTGCAATTCGCTTGCATCGCCTTCGGGTGTTGTTCTGTCTTTGACTGTGCAATCTATATTGACAGATTTTAGAGTTGAAACTCTGATGCGAAGCAGGTTCTCATTAATCAGGCTAACCTGATAGTTGCTTTCTTTTGGAAATTCAGGAATCGGAGGAATTATTTCTTCCTTAACAGGCTCTTCTTTTTCAATTGGTTCTGACAGCTCTGTTACAGGAATAATTTCTTCTTCGGGAGGCAATTCAGGTTTGCTTTCCTCTTTTATGGATTCAGTTCCTTCGGTTTCGGACGGAGTAATTTCTTCCCCGGAGTTCAGTTCCTTCTTTTCCGGAAGTTCATCTTGTCCTTCATCAATATTTTTTACATCATCTGTCATTAAATAACTATGAACTGTTAATTTAAGTAACTATTTAATAAAATAAAATTCATTTTGGAATTTTATGAAGAGAAACTTTTTTACATTTTTCTGCCTCTGTTAATGATGGACCTGCTGATTACGAAGTGGTGGGTCAGACATTCCTGTCTGACTAAATAAGCAATATAAGATAAAAATCGACAGGCAAGAATGCCTGTCCTACTATTATATTGATTCCCGGTCAGCAATAGAGTCGACAAGGAATGACCGACCTACCAAAAATTAATATACAATTGAGTCGGCCAGGAATGACCGACCTACNAAAAAATTCTTAAAAGAATGCNGTATTCTGGAGAGGGTAATAATCCGTAGATTTAATAAAATTCAATCGTAAGCCGAAGTTGACCTCCTAAACCGAGTTCAACTATTTTTTGAAGGGTCGAAAAACGAACTTCTTTGATATTATTCTCAATTTTTGAAATGTAAGATTTTGTCGTACCGACTTTGGTCGCAAGTTCTTCTTGTGTCAAACCTTTTTCAAGTCTGGCTTCGTGAATTAAAGCTCCGAGTTTAAAGTTCTCGTAACCTGCTTCAAGTTTGTCACGTTTTGCTGTCCCACGTTTGCCATAATTCTTGTCTTTGAATTGTTCAAGTGTTAATATTTTATTTTTTTTCATTTTCATATTCTTGTTTAATTTTTAATGCTTTTTCAATTTCTTTTTTAGGTGTCTTTTGAGTTTTCTTTTGAAAACCACTTGTAACCACCACTAATTGTCCTCTGTCGAAAAAACAGAAGATTCGAGAAATATCGCTTCCAAGTTGCACCCTGATTTCATATAGTCCATTCGTATTCTCGATATGTTTGAGATAAGTCTCAGGAACTCTTGGCAATTCTTCTATTAAATCAAAAGTCCAGATAATTTTATCTTTGACCTTGTCCTTTTGTTTAACAAAGAACTTCTGAAAATAGTCCTTGAAAAAGATGATAGTCCTATGATTTTCTTTTTTGTCCACAAAGCAAATATAAGCAATGTTGCCCTTAAGTGCAACATGTAATTTTCGGTTCAATAAACTAAATTCTTGTCCTGAGGATGTAAATGTCGGATAAATTTATATGCAAAAGAGTCGGCAAGGAATGACCGACCTACCAAAAATTCTTAAAAAAATGCGGTGACCTGGGCTCTGCCGGTGTGGATAACACTGTGCGTGCCCTCGGCTCTGCCTTCGTAATTTATCGAGGCTTGAATATTTTTGCTGATGCTGTAATCGAAAATCCCGCGCATAAAATAACTTTTGCCCGGCACCTTCCCGTTTGTTAATTCATAAGGAAAATTCTGAGGGTTTGTGTTTATAATTATTTCATCCCTTTCAATTTCTAAACGCAATCTGCCAACCGACAGAAATGAATAAATAAATCTCAGGATTTGCTGATTTATGTTTGCAGCGGTATTCTGGAGAGGATAATAATCCGTAGATTTAATAAAATTCAATTGTAAGCCGCTTTCTATCTGCTGAATAGGTTTGTAAGAAATGTCTGAATTAAAAATACTGGAGCGTATGTTCCTGTTCCTGATGGAATTTACAGGTGCGAGATTCATATCNGTTTTGTAAANATATTCAAGTTGTGTACCGATGTCCTTTGTTAGTCCGAGTTTNCCGAGAAATCCGCGCTGAATATTCATATANCTTTCATTTCCGCTGCTGTANTGGCTGAATCCCTTTTGCTGAATATACCTTAGCCTGAAAGTGTAATTAATATTATTTTCAAAAAGATTTATATCCTGCTGGAAAAACTGTGAGCCGATTATAGTATTCGAATCNTTTAAAAATGTACCGAGCCTGAGAAAATAAAGATTATCCGTATTTTCATCTTTGCTTTTTTCATCAATCCTGTAAGTGGATTCAAAAGATATATTATTAATTAAATCCGAGAAAAAGTTTAATGACGTTAAATAGAAATATCTCGACGGTTTTATATATAGTCTTGCAGAAGTTTTCACATTGACTGTCGGAAAGAACTGGTCTGTTGGAACATTTAATTTAACATAATTTCCATCAAAATTCGTGAGCTGGAATTCATTTTCATCCTGAATTCCGTTTTGGTTTAAATCACCGAGATATTTATAATTCCCCTGCCCTAACGGTACGAGCACAAATAATTTTTCAATCTTTGCAGTCCGCTCACTGGATACGTTATAAAATAAATCAGTCTGGATTGCACTCCTGAGCGGGTCGAACCGTACCCGCGAATTGACAAGCACCGTTTTATTGCTTTGATTTCCAAAGTTGGCTCCGATATCCGAATAATTTCTTTCCCTGATAGAGAAATCAAATGAAGTCGTCAGCCAGCTTAATCCGCTAAATGCCAATCCGTATTTTTGTGTATATGATTTCGAAAGATTATAAAACGAACCGCTCAGGGGGCTGTCGTCTTTCCTGTAGTTGAATTCTGCAAAGAAATTAATATCCATTATGTTGTTAATAAAAAGCCTGGGTGTAATTTCATCGAAAGCAAAACTTTCATAGCTTAAACTATCTATAGAATTCTTTCTGTAAGTGTTTTGTTTTGTCTCTTTATTAAAATCCACATTAAATTCTATTGACGGTGATGTGCTGATTTCNTGAGCGAAATATTTCTTAAATGAAAAATAGCCTNTATGCTTGAGCCAGCTCCCGCTGCTGGAAATAATAGAGTTATCGCTGCTCAGATTTTCAATCGAATACCTGAATTTCAAAAAACTTTTTCTTATATTAAGATTTACCGGCTCTGAAGGATTGAACGAATTGAATTCGGCAGAAGCAATTATCCGCGTTGAATTAAAATAATCACCCCTTAATAATTTTGCATAACTTCCCGTTAATTTTAAATTATCATTCGGAATAAAAATCAGGTTTGCTTCCCTTAATTCCTCGGTTGCCTGAAGAGAATCCTGAATATCGAAGTTGCGGTTGAATTCAACTGAATTAATCCTGTCGAGAGAATTAAATAATTTATTAATGACCCTTTCTTTAAAATAGAAATTAAAGGTTTTAAGATTTACTCCAAGAAATTTAAAATTATTTTTATTCATTCCCAGTGAGCCTGAAAACGCTACTCCCCCGTTATTAACATTATCGAGCGAAGAAAATTTATTTTTATCGAGAACCGAATATGCCGATTCTACATTGACAAAGAACCCCCTGTTCCTGTCCGATGAATAATCCAATGATATATTTGCAATCTGATATCCTGTGGGCATCGGAAGAAATAAAACGGGAGCATAACTGCCCTGGTTTATTCCTACAAAATTATACTGGAAAGTATTTTGTTTGATATAATCACCACTTCCCTGCCCTGTATAAGAAAATGCTACATTATAAACCGCTAAAGAATCTCCCGGCTTAAATCTGTAGAAAGTATAAGTCCCTGAATTTATGAGCGTATCAATTTTCACATAAGTACCGATTCCTTTACCGAGTGAATCAACACCCGCAAAGGTAATTCCTGATTTAACCGCTTTATATTTATTTGCACCCGCATCTTGCAGTATTTTTTTATCAGCTTCGCTCAGTGTAAAGTCAATTGTTTTATTCTCATTATCAAATTCATTTATATAAGATATTCCGATTGATAATTTTTTTTCGAATAAATTAATCCTGTTATTTGCGGCAAGAAAAGTCCTTGAATATTTCCTGTCTGAATATTCAAAATCAACCACTATGCGTGTTGCATTATTTATTATTCTTTTATTCGTGAAAGTAACCTCGCCGATTCCGTAATCAATTGTATAATCCGCCTGCTCTCCCCTTGTCAGTAAAATACCGTCAATATAAACTTTTTCACTGCCTGACAGAACCAGAATATTTGTTTCACTGTTTGCACCTATCAACCTATAGGGTCCCTGCAATCCATCCGAGCCGTTAAAGTTATTTGTGAAATATTTTCCTCTCGATACAGCTCCTGTAAACATAAAATTGCCGAAATTAAAATCACCAACTCCCTTTGCTCCCTGAATTTTCCTGCTGAAACCGAGAAATTCCGACTGCGGAAAATTTAATTCAATATCGCCGATAGTTGCAGAAAGAGCAGAACTTTTTAGTTCTATAAATACTTTATCGAGTTCCTGAAGTTTTTGAGTATTGCCTTCTGGCTGGATTGGAGTGTTTTCATCCGTCAGAGCGGCAGTAATATCTATGTCTCTGGAAAGTTTACCGTTCAATTGCAATCTGAAACCAGAATTCAAAGAGACATCCCTGTTAGAGCCAAAAGTAAATCCCCTGAATATGCTTCCTGATTTTTCAAGGTCAGTTCCCTCAAAAATATTTTCCATAAAATCTTTTCTTTGTGAAACAATCTGAATGGTATCGCCGGTAAGAGTATCCCTTTCCGTTACAATTTCGAAATTGGAATATTCATCTTTTATAGTATAAGGGAATAAATCGTATTCAACGGATATATCATAAATTCTGTTTGTGTCCAGACCGTATTTTAAAAAAAGAGATTTATATAGATTAATTACACCGTTTGTATAATTTATTGTATAATCATCGGATGAAACTAATTTGATTTTTTGAAGAGTGAGTATTTCTGTATTTTGTATAAGGAATTTATCATTTGTAAGTATTACGGTATCGGCATAAGAAACCTTAGCGTTAATTATTTTATTTGCATTCGATTGCGGATATGCATTAGCAAATATAAATAAAAGAAAAAATATTAATTTTAAATGTTTCAGTTTCTTCAAATTTCATTAAGATATTAATGAAATCCTAAAGTATCAATTTCATTTTCTGTTTTTTCCGGTTTCTTTGATAAATACTTTATCATTAAATTTACCTGTTTGGTCCTGTTATCTTCCTCATATTCTATTACTACAGGGAGTTCCTCTTTTAAAACTATTTTCCTTGAAGGCATAGTCGTGAATTTTGAATATGTAAATACTAAATTTCCGGTAAATGATTTTTTTATTTTCCCAAGTTCAAGAGAGTAATTATAATTTACACTATAACCGGAAAACATATTCAGGCAAATATTTATTCCCTCATCGTTATCAAGTATTAAGGCAAAACATTTCTTTTTCAAAAGAATAAATACAATGAAAGTAATTATTGCTGCAATCAGAATAATTATTCCAATCAGCAGGAAAATCCGCCAGGGACCGTATTTAATCATTATTTCAAGCGGAATTTGAGTTGTAATTTTTTTGTCTTTCAATACGGGATAAAATATTTCAGGTATTGACTGAAGGGCAAACAATTCTTTAAAAGAGTTCATATAATTTTCATCAAGCAGAATATCTACATTTGAAACCTCCAGTACAAGATTCCCGCCTACCGAGAATTCTTCTTTTAAGACTGTATTTAAAGAAAACTTCGGTGATATTTCCGGCATATTAAATAAGACTGTAAACCCTTTAACTTCGCCTTCCGGTGATACATTACTAACGGTTGACGGCGTTATAGTTTGCGTTCCCATTGACTTAACCGAATAATCAGATGAAACGAATTTATCAAGTTTGACGTCAAGCCTCGCACTGCGGATAATATACGGGAAGAGATTTGATTTCAAAATGAGGTCGGTAAAAGTCTCCTGAACTTTTTCACCTTCTTCGAATTCATATCCCCTTAAAACTTTTCCGTCATAAAAAAGTTTTCCCGGGCGTATTTTATTTTGATTTACCTGCGGAATAAGAACAAGCGTGCCTATATCAAGAGGTTTTAAAGTTATCGGTTTCTGTTTTATTCCTACGCTTCTGAAATAGGAATCATATTTTTCCAGGTCTGTCTGTTTTATATCCAATAATGAATATACAAGCCCATAAACGATATAACCGCTTGAGATTTCCCCCTTGTGATTTATTTTTTCAGGTATCGGAAAGAGTAATATTTTTTTTATATTTTCATCATTTCTCAGCCGCTTATAAAACTGAAGTGTATTAAAGAAAGAAGAATCACCGCTTCCGCTGTTATCATTGATGTTATCCGTAATCAGCCATACAACTGCCGTTTTTGATTTCATCCCTGATACTGAATTATCCAGAGCTTCTATCAGGTCGGTATTTCCATATCCGCCGTCATTTGGATTGCTTATTTTAAAGTTTGATATAACATTATCAATTATTAAATCCGCAGTGTTTCCCTGAAAGATTACTGCTGGTGAAGTAAGATTCCTTTTTGAATCCGCTTTTGAAAATAAGGATACTGTAATATTATCTTCCCGTGATAATGAATTTTTTATAAGTGCTTTACAGAACACTTTAAACATGCTCGACGGCTCTTTGTAATAACCCGCCATGCTTCCGGACTGGTCAACCAGAAAAATTATATTATTCTGTGAGTATGACTCAGATGAAGATATGCAGAATAAAATAATCATAAAAAGAAATCTTTTCATTTTAAAATAATTTAGTTTCATAAATGAATGTTTAGCCTGTTACCGGAATAAGATTCAAGGATTCCGCTTCGTGTCAGGATATGGATACTATCCTCCGAAATTATTGATGATATAATTTTTGATTTATCGGAGATAACAGGAAAGATAACAAATCCTTCCGCTTCCTGAAATCTATTCAGATTGTGAAAATATATCTTATTGGATTTAGAAACTACAAGAACACTTTTATTCATTGCTTCAATTTTATTTTCCTCTATATCAAGATGTGAAAATACGAGATTACCGTTTGTATCATGCAATTGCCATCCGCTGAGATTCCCTGTTATTAAATAATCATCAAATCCTGACAGTGAATTAAGGTGAGGTGTTTTAATACCCGAATAATGAACAACATTATTCTGTTTACTTAAATCTATATAAAATATTTCACCGTCAGTGTTATTAAAATATAATTTATTTTTTATTATAATGAAATTTGAATCGGGGCTAACTTCAAAATCCAGGCTGATATCTTCTAAAGCATTTATTTTGCCATCCTGAAAATGAAGCTGAAGAATTGAATTATCGTAAGGAATAAATAATTTATCTTTACCGGTTAAAATAGTATCCGATAGATATTTATAACTCCTGAATTTGTATTCATAATTAACTTCACCCGTATTCCTGTCAATAATTTTAATTAC
>JGI20214J51088_10003694_pt1 | contig 10070 bp, 10 predicted proteins | sample WetSurMetagenome_FD_51088 | JGI IMG/M metagenome (IMG submission 51088) | reverse complement strand
CAGAATGATATTGTACCAATACAGAGTATGTCCAGATTTGAACCACCATATCGGGGAGGTCTTCTTACCGGGACCGAATCCACATCAAACCCATTTCCAATAGTGGTATGGGGTTTATTCGGGTTTCCTGAACGCTGTACCTGATAGTGTGTAATTTCATCGGTGACTCCTACGATAGCATCACACCGTTTTCGGAATTCCTGTCCGAAAATTAATTCTTTGAAGTAAGCACCATAGGATCGCGATATACGTTGTTCATGGGTTTCAATTGCATTACATTCAATAACTATTTTGCAGTTTTTATGAGAGAGTAACTCATGGGGTAATAATAAAAGCGGCAAAGGGTACCTCAGGTAAAGAATAGTTCCGGGTTCGGAGAATTTCATGACTTTTTTTAGGTATTGTTTTGCGATGTATTGCCGATACAGATTTTTAAACATCAGAATTTTGAGAAAATAGCTGTCGTTAAGTGAAATATAGTGAATAAAATTATAATCCGGGTACGAGGTATTTTTCCCCCCCACCAGTACCAACGTAAAGCGAATGCCTAGAGCATATAATTGAGAGGCCTGGGCAAATATTTTTTTATTTACCCCGGAGTTCAATTCACCCCCATAGGTATGGAAATAAATCAACTGCACAGATCGTTCACCTTTGTGAATAGTAGGATATCACATCGCCGTTTGAATAAATCAGATTTTGATTTCCAGCGTTTTCATAATTCTCAAAAATAGTGTTAGATAAGGGTTTTGCAACTCTGTCTGCATATAGCTCGGACACCGATAACGTAATTGGTTCTGTTAATGTACTTTTCCTCAATACCGTTAATAAACGATAGTTTTCGGAAATTGCCAACAATTCACTTTCAGAAGTAAATGAAGCGATAGAATTACCAAAAGAAATTTCCTCTTCCAGGGAATTATTACCTCCATATAATCCGAAAGGACTCACAAATTCGGGATCAACAATTATCATTCCTCCATGAATTGATTTTATTGTCTCTGCTGCTCCAATTTCACTAGAGGTATATTGATTCCGGATAGTTGTTTCCTTTGACACCAGTGGGTTATCTTTATTGATTTGAGGCATTGTTATCATTAAAAATGAAAAAATGGATATGATTGTCACCAGGGTGATAATTTTTACCGTTTTTGAATTGAATACATCAATACATGATATAATATATGCAGCACCGAGAATTCCGAGAAATACCATAACAAATGGCATCCATCTGTCTGTCAGCAGATTCCTGATTCCTAAAAAGGGGATTGCATAGACAAGAAAGAATAATATCGCAGCTGTACAGGCAACTGAAAATTTTATTGCATCTTTCCGGGAAACCCAGAAAAAAATGCCACCGATGGCAAAAAAAGGTAAAATGAGATAACCTGATTGTACTACTACGGTATCAATCAGTGGACGCACGTATCCCTGACCGACGATTAATACGTCACTTCCATATTCACCACCACTCAGGAGGACCTCGATAAGCGGGCCAAACGTTGCCTCAAAAAATGACTCGTTTTGATATAAAGGAGTATAAATCCAGTATAACAGCATCGAAATCCCAAAAACTGCTAAAAATAATATAATTTTAAAATCCTTGCTTTTTTCCGGGAAAACGTGATTAAATAAAAATATACTGAAACCGAACAGGCACAAGGTCAATATTACGGTAAATATTGTCAATTGATGGGTAATAATCATGATAAACATGATAAACTGACACAATATCAGTGCGATTACGTATTTTTCACGGTACCTGAACAAACACAGAAGCATCAAAAAATAGCATAACACTAAAGAACCTGCAGTAATATTGGTTATACCTGTTACAATTATCTGAGTAGTAACACAGATCATCAATACAGAAAGCAAACCAATTCTTGGTCCGGCAATATGGTTTACAAAAATGAAGATAAATAATGTACAGATTATACTGACCAGTCCTAGGGAAAGAAATATCGCATCTTTCACGGAGATAAAAGACAATATCTGAGTTATCGCAATGAAAATATGCAAAATGGGATAATTAACATATTGATGACTGATCTCAAGGGGTGGAACAAAACCCGTTGCAGAGATTACATTGGCAATATTTGCGTGAAGATACGCATCAAACCCCATAATGCTGGGAAAATTATAAAATATCCCCAGTCTGATCACCATCGCCAGAAAAAAGATTTTGAGGAGGACAGGCCAGACAGAATCATCTTTGGTAAAAAAATATATTTCAACAGCGATAAGACCAGAAGTCAGGGATAAAAGTACAAAATAGACAAAAGGTCTAGAATATAATTGATTATACCACAGAAGGGAGGTTACGATAATAAGCACAAAAAAAATGATATGAAGTACATTCTTGTGTTGAAAGGACAGATGAAAATTCTGATAGGTATCTTCTTTTAACCGGGATCGCATGACGAAATAAATAAACGAAGACAGGATAAGCGTCAGGCCGATAAAATATTGACTTATTCTGCCAAGATAGGATAAAGAGAAGATTGCTGTTCCAATAATAATGGCAAGGATTCCCAGAATCACATCAAGATTCTCAAATATACTCCTGAGAAGATAGTTCATGTGCATATGCAGTGGATTCACCTCAACACCTCCCCATAAAAATCATTTACCATGAAAAAAATGTGGTAAATACTCATGAATCCGTTTATTCCAGTAATAATCTTTTATCTCTTCATCATCTATCTTTTTATCTCTTCTCATAAACGCTTTTAAGAATCCATGGGCATAGGCAAAACAGATATAATAGGGTTTCTGGGTAGCGTAATCAATAAAATTGAGGAATACGAGAAGGGGATGTTTATTGAGATAGTATGCATTCTTCCCATCAATTGTGTACCCCTTCCAGACTCCTTCTGCACCGCTTGTTGGCCGGGTCTGAACTGCAATAATTTCCTTAAAATTTTGGGTTTTCCATCCATGCAGCCCGGCTTTGATAGTAGATATTGAATCGGGTGAAGGCTCAACCAGATAACCACCTGTTTCAAAAAAACATGCTTTGCGCCAGAGTCTACCGGTTCCTGCAGGATATTTCTCCATTATCCTCATACACGGGAGTTTTCCGTTTCTGTCATAATAGATTCCACCACTGGCAATTCCAAGACGGGGATTCTTTTCAAATGCTGAAACCAGGTGTTCAAAATATGGTTCGGTCAAACAGGTATCTGCATCAAGTAAACCGATAAAATCATAATCAATACCATTTTTCGAACAATACTCTATGGCATCGGTAAAACCATTCCTGCACACATAGGAGTAATGGAAAGTAATATCCCGTGGATGCTCCGGCAGGCGGACTGATTGTATCCAGTCATGGTGTTTTTTGAGATTTTTTATGATATCTGGTGAATTATCCGTACTGCCATCATCTACAATAACCCACAGAGCAGGACGCAGGGTTTGTGAAATAACAGATTCTGCGACGTTAAGAAGATATTTCTCTTCATTTTTTGCCGGCGTTATCAGGATATACACAATCGTTCACCTTTTTTTCCAGAGCATGCTCTGCAGGAAAACTGGGGGTTCACACCATGGTTCAGGAAGGCAGGGATTTCCTGCTGGATTCAATTCCTCCATTAAATTACTGTATTTCGTCACGGTGTTCTCCCACCATTATTACCAGAAATGTATTTTTGTGTTTTAAAAAAAAATCAGAAACCCCGGGACATCCACCAGTCACTGATATTTTTTCCATGCGTCATCCAAGCATTTTTGGTGTGGCAATACTTCAAGATTTCTTCATACATTCCTGGCCAGGCAGCCCTGAAAGGACAATTAAAACTATTGCTATGCCAGTTAAGGGTTATTACTCCTCTGCAGGACGCTACCGTATCAATCAGTCTTTTTGCCAGCTCCCATGCCTCATGATACGACGTTACCATAGCGAACAATGTACCGTCCATTATGGTTAATGGCATCTCCAGAATATTGATCTCCTGCAGGGTATTCAGATTATACGGCCGGAACGGATGGCACATACCATTCTTAAACCCCACCCTTTCATTATACCCCAGCGTTGAGTCGTACTCAAATCCGGCTTCTGAAAGGTATACCCATGAGTCAGGTACCTGAAACCGAAGGTAATGGTTTCTGTAACCACTGACCCTCCTGCCCAGAACCTTTTCCAGCCGTGTCTTTTCCAACCGGATCATATCCGGGTCATTATAAGCATAATATCCCCCATGGAGCCCGACTTCCCCCCCTGAATCTATTATCTGGCCAAGTTCGTCGTTAAATTCCTCTATAGTATACCTCAGGCGCTTGATATCGGTTTTGGTGGCAAGAAAATAGAATGAGGAAGTTGCACCATACTTCTCCTCCAGATCCATAATCTCTTTAAAGTTATTGTAAGGGCTCTTTTTTTTTCCCTGCAATCTCCAAAAAACCTGTTTCCGGAGTGCCACCAGATCCAGGTCTCTGACACACGCCAGTGAAGACAGGAGAGTATGATCCCAGGGAGGGCAGATATGGTCAACATCGTGGGTGAGACAGACTGCGAATTTTTTATTATCGGGATATTCTATTGCAAACCCGTTTCTGAGAAGATATTCCGAAACTCGTGGTTCCAGAATATTCTGATGCTTACTATCGGCATAGCGGAAGCGTCCGTACTTGTCCGGGTGCCGCGAAGAGTATTCTTCTTTGCGGGTATAGAGATCCCACAATTCCCCGTGTTGCCTGAGTATCTCGTGCGGTTTATCCATCTGGCCTCTCATCCATCCCCACTGCTAAAAACAGGGAATTCATAATCATCTGAATCGGTATTGTATCTCTGGATTTTGTCTCATCTCTCTAAAACTCCCGGGATAGTTTTCGGTGAACCAGACCAAAAAAGAGGTAACATCAATTTTATCCTTCAATAATGCAGCCCTTTTTTTAATCCACTTCTCTTTGAGATCAGAAATCGTTAAAAGTTCAATTGCTTTGAGCAGAGCAGATTTTTCGTCATAATAATTAAAAATCAGATCATACTTCTGTTCAAGCTCAATAAAGTTCCCCATATCGTTTTTCCCGACAAAAGAATTGCAGCGTATTACCGGGGTACCAAGAACCGCTGCCTCAGTAGCCATAGTTTGGGAATCACAGATGAGCAGCTTTGCATACGACAGGAAATCATGGATCTGTTCCGGAGGGATCGGGATCCGGTATTGTTCAAATTCTGCCGGGAGCGTTGACTCTGATGAGATGAATATCCGTGCATAGGGTTGAAGTTCTTTGATTAATTTTCTTTTACTTTCAATATCAAAGCCACCTTTACCCACATCGTGATATGCTCCCCAGGCTACAAACCGGAGGATGATATACTCCTCATCGGGTCTGACCCCTGCCTGGGTGAGCACATTCCGATCAGGTGTAAACCAGTTCGGGTGGAGATAGGCAAGTTCCTTGTAGGTATTGATACGGACCTCTTTTTTTCCATAATTGTGGCGGACGGAATTCAGGGTAATGATCACATCGGCAAATGGATTGGAGAAGAAGTCTTCTATGGGATATTTTACCGCTTCAGGTTCAGAATCCGTAAATATTATGGATTTTTTCCGGAGAATTTTTGCAGCATGAACTATTGTTACATTTAAGTTCCCCATAAGAATGTCCGGACTAAATTTTCGGGAAATGGTTGCGATTTTAATATCGCGATAAATCCATTCAAGGATGAGATTTATTTTTCCGGGCTTCATTGTGCCGACACGTTCGTACGGTATTTTGTAGGCATCAAGCAACTGTGTTGTAACCTCTTTATCGCGGGCGGTTATCTTGAATTCATGTCCCTTTTTTTTCATCTCCCCTACAAAGTTTTTAAAAAGGTGCACATGGGCGGGATGCCCCATATCAATTAAGATTCTCATTCATTTCTCCGATTATGATCGTCAAAACCACCCCTTTGCGACATACTCCTGCTTTTTATTGCAAAGAAGATTGCCGCAAATCCAATCCCGGGTATATATAACAGTATAATTGCTTACCGCGTACTAAAATATTTTTGTCTTTTTTAGTATGGCCCTGAAAGCGGAAACCGGCGTGGAGGTATTGGGTATATCTCTCTCGGGTGTTGTTCATGTACCTCTGGATTTCTTCACCGTAGTGTAAAAAAACAGACTGCAATGCTTCAGTGCCTTGCAATATACTATTATCATATAAGAAACATACGTCGTGTAATTGAATTACTCATGAAACTGATTGTGCCCTGTGCCCTGCTTATCGCTATCGGATGTATACTGGCTGCCGGTTGCGTGGCAATGACGAACAAGGATACCGCCAACGTTACGAACGCAACTACGTTTGCTCCCTTTTCGACTACCCTGAATCCCGGTTTGAACTCAACAATAAATACAACTGCCAATAGTACATCAGAGCTGAAAGGATCCCTAAGAGTGTCCATCAGCGGAATTTCCTATCCTGCAAACCTGTCAGTTATTCTTGACAATGTGATTGTCGGGACGGTGAAACCCGCATTACCGTTGTACCTGATGGTTTCCGAAGGTGACCATACGGTCACGGTTTGTGAGCGTTCGGTATGTGAGCAGGAGAATGTCACTACCAGGTTTGGAAGGTACGTGAACGTTGACTTCAGTGAACGGTTGCTCAGGGATGTGGAATTCCCCAACCCGACGGCGGAACCGTCAGCGCGAATCCTTAATTATTATAAGAATGGTAATATCGTTTCTGTTTATATAGAGTTTATAAATCCAGATTCCGTAGACCACAGGATCAATGTGGACCTTAGTGTCGGGTACACGTATATAGATGGCAGGTCCAAAATGAAAAACGGGGATTCGGCCTTTGCCAGGACAGAGCTCGTCGTGAAAGCCGGACAGAAAGAAACACAGGCAGTGGATGTGTATCTGGCCGGAAGTGACTATATCATGAGTTATAGTAATCCCGTAATAGAAGCAATAAAGGTAAAATAACATCCGACCTCATTCCCTGCCCTTTTTCTTAAAGACTCCTAATTTCACGGAGGGAACCGGAACGGGTATTCTGAATTTGATGGAGGACACCCGGCTCCTTTGGAACTGTTTTAAAAACCTGAACGTGTACGAAGTTTTCCCCACCCGTTGTTCCCCACAAGGTAATACTACCCGAAAATAGGTGATCCCTGATCCTGAACTCGGATGAAGTACGGGGGAACTGACTCTCTTTCCCTCCTTCATCCACACCTGTTTTTTTTATTTTCCTCTTTCAGGAATAAAGAATCATGCAAAATCCCAGAATCTTTCATCCCCTTTTTCCAGCGGTGTGCAGGGGATTTATTGAGAAATGCTGATATCCATTATGATTGAATACATCAACGATTTTTGTGATTATTCCCTTCGTACTACCGTGAGTACAATATTGAAGGGGATTTTGGTGATTCTTGTCAGGAATATATGGAAAAATTTTAACGGTCGTGTAAAAACCAACGAATGAAAAAGTTTTTGTGCTATATGCCGGTCATAAAAATAAATCGATTCAATATCACATGGCAGTTCTTCAAACTTTGATATTATTTCCTCGAAGGTGTAATTTTTCCACTGGGAAGATCGGATAGTGCCGTCCAGGTTTGAATTATGGGTGAATACCAGCTTCCCCCGGGGTGATAGTAATGACACATATTTTTTCATCAATGCAGAATCAAAGGATGTCCCGAACAGGGACAGTCCGCTCATAAATACGAGGTCATATTGATTATTACCAAAATGAACGTCAGGAAACCGGGCATCTGCTACCATAAAGGTAACAGCAGAATTATTTTTTTCCTTTATCTGAAGAGCATTTTCTATCAAAGAATCATTAATATCAAACCCGGTTACCGTGGCCCCATATTTTTCGAATAAAAAGGAATAATGTCCGTTCCCACATCCTACATCCAAAACGTCTGGTTTCCTCGTTTGTGCAGAGGTCAGAATTTTTTTGATGAGATATTTATCACTGGGGTAATACGAAAAACCTTTTTTTGATACAAGATATTGGACAAGGAGGTCTCTCATCGTGTCATCCTCCTGTGGCAAAAGACAGGGTAATTTGAAAAAGACGCACCTGTTCGAGACACGGTATTCCCCTCAGAGGTATAAGGTGGAAAGGCACCGGGACAACAGTACGGGTATCGATTCCATTCACGTTCTGCTCTTTTTGAATTTTCGATCATTCCTGTCATTTCCTCAAAGCCCGTAATGCGTTTTTCCCGATATTCATCGAAAAATCCAGAAATGACCAGACAACCCATTCCCCGGTATGTAACGACCACCGTTCCGGATGGGTCGTCAGGTAGAGTTTTTTCCTGCATTCCTGTTCAAGCCATGCGATAAGATCATCGGTTGTGTTGAGAGATAAAAGAGGTTCCTTTCCTGATTCATTTCTCATCATATCCCGGAGTGAATGCTTCCCGCTCCAGGTCCTCCCGGTGTCGGTAAGATAGTGTATTTCCTCNTTTTTTTGTTCAAATGATAAAAACGCCTCTCCCTGTATTCCATATGCATGATAATCATACACATTCCACACCGTGCGATTATCATATTTTGAGAGCGGACTTCCGTGCATGCAGATGGTATCTATCGGGCAGATTTTTCTGAATTCTTCCAGCTCTGACTGAAAAAGGGCGATTGCTTTCGTATAATCACCGTGGGTTTTGCTCAGAACTTCATAGTGATAGCCGATTTCATGGCCAAGATTCCTGATTTTTTTTATAATATCCGGCTTGAATGTTGAAGGATACCGGAAATAATACGAAGAATGAATTCCCATATCATGTTCCCGTTCTGCCATTGAGAGTGAGTTCATTATTTTTCTGTCAACATCATGGCGTAGTATTGCGATAGGTCCTTCAGGTTTTGTCAAGAGGTATTCAGAAACCGTATGAACGGTATAGTTATCCAGAATGACCTGGCAGAGCTGCTGGTACTTATTCAGGGTAAAATCGAGTGATTTGAAATCCATACAGCCAGATACTCCCTCGTACTCTTTTTTTTGCTGGATATAAAAAAACATTGAACCAAAAATCGGAAAAAGGCCAGACTCCATCAAGCAATGAGTGAGATAGCGACCTGAACAGACCCGGAGACACTTCGACTAAAGATTCTCAATCCGGGGAGAATCTGCTTTAACACCCGGATACGGTATAGGGGAATGCCGCGCAGAAAAAAAAAGAGAGATTTCAACTGGCCTTTTTTTACTTAGTAATAGAGAAACATACCCTTACACTTGCTGAACTGCAAACACAACACGAATATTAAAAAGAGTTTATTCCTGTTTGCGTTCTTCTGCAAGTTTCCTATTTGCGTTCTTCAACAAGTACTTTCTTCAACAACTCTTTTATCTCGCGATCGTGGAGCAACAGGTCGCGCAGTATTTCTCGTGTTCGCACGTCTTCATGCTCTTTTTCATTCTCAGCATAGAGATACCCTTTTTTGAATAACCCCTGTGCTGCTTTTCGAGTGCGCTGGTAGGACATATTGCACGACTCTGCAATTTGGTCTATTACCTTTGCCTCTTCACCTGGCTTTACATCACGACGTGTAAATTCAAGAAACACGGCGTCTTCATCAGGTGTTAACGGTTCTTTCATGGTTTCTTCGCCCGAGGATTACAGACCTATTACTAAGGTGTTTAAAACATATGTATGATAAATTCACAAACCGCTGCGGGTTCGATACATGAACCCGTTGATTATATGCTCTATGCAGCAGAAGGCGAATATAAACACTTAAAGAAAAGCGGAAGATCTAATGCAAGGACTACCCTAAAGTAGTGTTCCGGATCTTCCTTACACGATCAATGTTCTGCAATTATCTGTTCTGATAGCGACACTCGGAAGACCCGATGCGAAGAAGTTTTTAATAGGTAATGTATGATGTCCGGATCTTCCTCAAACGTTTACCTGTTCCGAAGAAATAATAAAGACTGGCATTGGATCGGTGCAAGGCTCATTATTTTTATTATTTTAATATGCGAAGTATTATAAAATTTAACACAAATCATCTTGAGAAGATACATTTGGGAGTAATTCCGATGAAGAGCAAGCTTATTGGCGGGTTAATGGTTTCCTGTATTGCGCTGCTTGTTCTTCTATTATG
>JGI20214J51088_10003691_pt1 | contig 10072 bp, 13 predicted proteins | sample WetSurMetagenome_FD_51088 | JGI IMG/M metagenome (IMG submission 51088) | reverse complement strand
TCAAGAGCACAGCCTATACCGAATACTGGTATATCTGGATTGATTACGATCACGACGGTTCATTTGAAAGCACTGAGTTAATCAGTTCCGGGTCTTCAAAACTTGCTACAACGCTGAGCAAGACCTTTACAGTCCCATCTACAGCAACTATAGGTTCAACAAGAATGCGTGTAACAATGAAGTACAATTCGGCACCTACTGCATGTGAAACATTCAGTTATGGCGAGGTTGAAGACTATACTGTGGTTATTACCGGCACATCATCTACCGACAAGGGAGTCTGCATTGATTCCCAGGAGATTGGAAATGAGCTCCCCACAAGCATAAGCGTATTTCCTAACCCCACAAATAGCAGTATAACTGTCAAAGCCGACAACGGTATTGAATTTACGAACAATACGGCCCGGATCTACAACAGTAATGGTGTTCTGGTAAAAATTGCCACCGTTGATAAACCAATTGATGTATCAAAACTCCCGGCAGGCATTTACGTCATCAAGGTCGATGATCCTAAGGAGTCGTTGGTCACCAGGTTTATTAAACAGTAAAATAGCTCATATCTGTATTCAGACAGATATTTGAAATTACACTAACAGAAGAGAGGGATTCAAGTCCCTCTCTTTTTAAATTTTTATCGCTTTAAAAAAATACCCACTGACAATTACAGAATAATCGTTGCTGCCGGAATATTTTTGTTATCTTATATTTGTATTTGTATTTTTTGCAAGAAAGTGCTGATAGTTGCCTATGGAGGAAAAACTGTTATATAAGATCCTTATCACAGGAGAAGTACAGGGGGTTGGGTTTCGGTGGAAAGCTGCAAATGAAGCCAGGCTTCGTGATATTACAGGGTATGTCACTAATCTGCCCGATGGGAGTGTTTTTATTGAAGCCGAGGGATACAGAGATTTGCTTAACGATTTGGTTAATTGGTGCAAAAACGGTCCGGGATATGTTAATGAAGTAAAAACAGAAGTTCTTAAGCCCGCAGGATATATCGACTTCCGTATCAGGCATTAGTTTAATTTAATGTCTTCAATATTTGTATCAGGCAAAATCCAGAAGTGATTTCTTTCGCACCCGCCAGGACCTTAAATATATGGTCCTCAATAAATTCTCTCTCCATCTTTTTTTTTTCGCAAAGATTCCTTATTTTGTATCATATTTCCGAAGAGTGAAAGTCAGTCGCAGGCGTTGTTTTAGTCTTATAATGAATTAATTGGGTGAAATTGCTTATGTGACTGACGGGGCTTTGCATTATATAACCGGTAGAGAATTGTTGACGGTATGTGAGAAAAATATTTAAATAAAAACACCAAAAGGTGCAGATATTATCCCAAAACAGGATGTTGGCACCTATAGTAAAAAATGGCAGAACATCTTCAAAATATCAAGTATATTGGACATAAGATTGATGATTTCGATACTTTTGATATACTTCCTGACTTTTTAAAGGATTTCTATTTAGCTGATAACGGAGTAATTGCTTTGAATGGCGGTTTTCATATTCGTGGTTGTGTGAAGACTCCAAATAGGCATTCACTTGGAGAGTATTGGTTTGGTGACACAAAACTATCAGGGTTATTCAGCTCATTAGACATAAATGATATTCCATTTGCTCAAGATTGCTTCGGTGATCAGTTCGTGATTAGGCAAAAAAATATGTGGCGATTATCGTCTGAAACTGACGAAATAAAGGACTTAGAGATTAATTTTTTTGAATTTTTAGAACAGATTTATAATAACCCCTATGGATTTCTTAATATTGATAATATTGAAAGCTTTGATTTAAAACCGGGTCAATTAATAAACGTTGTACCTCCATTTTGCATTGAATCAAAAGATGGGTATTCGTTAAAACCTGTTGATATGGAAGAGCAAATAAAGTATCTGAGTGATTTCTCAAAACAGATTAAGGATTTGCCAAACGGAACAAATATTGAATTAAAGGTAAAGTAAACTACTAGTGCCAATAAATAGGCCCCTGAGCGGTATCTGAAGGCGTCCAGGAACCAGGCAATGAGTCGAAACTACAGAGTTATGTTTTAAGAGATCCGTTTGTCGCTGTTTTTACACCAAATCAGGACTGTTTTGAGGTTTTTAAGCGACTCTGATTTTTTACAAGGTGAAAAAGTTTTCTTCCATAACCAAAATATTTTCTCTCCTTCAAAGACAGAGCCTGAAGTCTATTCATTATCATTAAATTGAAAGTAAGAATTTTTGCAAAAACTCACATTAGCTAAAATTCCAAATCTGTAAATAAGCTTATCTACTTGAATATGAAAACAAAACTACCCTCTATTGTAATTTGCATTCTTTCCTTGATTGGGTGTAATTCTTCACAAGAAATCAAACCTCTGAATGACTTGAAAGAAACGGTGAAGAATGACATCGAACTTAATCTATGAAATTTGATATTAATACGCTGAGAACCCTGCAATATGGAAAAAACCACATCAAATTGCATTTGGAATACATAGTAATTTCAAGTCTATCTATTCAATAATTAATTCAAATAACCCTGCAATGGACAGTATAGAAAAATATCTTCAACAGGGATTAGATTATTTTGGCCCCTCGAAAATTGAAAAAGATTCATCACTTAATCAAAGACTATATATTATTAGTAATTCCTTGAGTAATAAATAAATATCAATTAAAATCATCGAATATTTATTATGTGATCTGGAAAATCACTTGTTGACAAAAACCTACAATGATATTGAGAAAGACTGGTATAAATTTAATGACCTTAAAGCAGTTGTCGTTCCAGAAAAGACAGATATTTTAGTAGGAGAAACCTATCATGCAAAAATATATATTGCCGCATCTGACACTACACGTTGGCCTGTTATAAGATTTAAAGACGACTACCTTCCAATTGAAGATGGCTATGGAATGTTAAATATTAAAGGTACTGCTAAAGGATTGAAAAAGTATAATGGGATTATAGAATGGAGATTAGATGGACAATCTAAAACAATTTCCCTTCCATACGAGATAATATACACTGTAAAATAAAATAACTTTAGCTAATAAATGGGACTCTGAGCGGAGCATAGCACCCAGCGATTAATCTGTGTTGTACTACACCCTGACCAGGTATTAAAAAAGTTGTTCTATGTACTTAATGACAGTTTTGTATTTTTCTGGCTGAATATCAGATATTTAGAGAGCCGATAATTGTAATACAAATAGAAATATAAATAAAACACGAAATCAAATATAGGAATTTTGAGACAATAAGTTTTAAACATGACACACGAGATAAAAGAAAACATATAATGCGAGCTTTCCAGTAGGGATTTAGTTCAATACAGTGTATATATTATGCAGGTTTCAGAGCATCCCGATAGCTAACGGGATGCAAGTTCATAGCTCGCTGGCAGAAGCGGCAACGGTGGATAATGAAGAGGCTACGAATTTCCGTATGCTGCATACACTCAATGTTAGCATTCAGGCCAAATACGTTTTGTAGAGAAACAATATTAAGCTCTAAAAGTGCATTTCACTGCACTTTTAGTTGAATTAATGAGAAAAAAGGAGATAAATACAAACAGTAGTGCATTTAATGGCACTATTTATTGTTTTTTATAAAACCTTACTTATTTTTGTATCAAATAGAGCCATATAATGCACTTTAAGGAATTAATTCAGGCATTTAAAGAACGTAGAGTAATGATGCGTGTAACGCAAGAAACGCTTGCTGAACTTTCCGGTGTCGGATTGCGAACATTAAAACAATTTGAAAGAGGCAAAGGAAATCCAACACTTCAAACCCTTCAGAAACTGGCAGATGTATTGGGGATGGAGATCTGTTTACAAATAAAGAAAACTCTATCTGATAAATGAGAAAAGCAAAAATACTATACAAAGATGAAGAAGCTGGCACATTAGTCCAGCATGATAATGGGACTTTTACATTCCGATATAACGATGTCTGGATGACTGATAGTAATAAGCCAGGAGTGAGCTTAACCTTACCAAAAACACAACAAGAATATTATTCTGAATATCTGTTTTCTTTCTTCTACAATATGCTTCCGGAAGGATCAAATAAACAAGTAGTATGTAAACTAATGCGAATCGATCCAAAAGATTATTTCGGTTTACTAATGACCACAGCAAAAAATGATATCATAGGGGCAATAAGGGTAATTAAAATTGAATAATACTAATAAATATGCCAGAAATTAAATATTGCCCGGGAACATTGGCTGAAGGATTTGACACATACAGCCAAACTTGTTTAAACAGAGTGTTTGGAGGGAAAAAAGTATACCACCTATTGCCATATGATTCACCTGCAACTAATCAAGAAACTGATAAACTTTTTATTGATAATAGAAAACATATGTCAATTTCAGGTGTACAGGAAAAATTTTCAGTTTTACTTGATAAAAATAAACTTAGACTAACTAATGAAGGAGAAAGAGGAACTTACATTTTAAAACCGATACCCAACACAGGAAACAGGGCCGATCAAATACCTGCAAATGAACATTTAACAATGCAAATTGCCCGACAAATATATAATATTGAAACAGCAGAGAATGCTTTAATCTTTTTCAAAAATGGAACTCCGGCTTATATAACAAAACGATTTGATGTAAAAAAAAATGGGAATAAATGGGCACAGGATGATTTTGCATCTCTTGATGGAAGAACTCCTCAAACCCATGGCGAAAATTACAAATATCAAGGTAATTATCTTGAGCTTTTTCAACTTATGCAAACCTATATCCCAGCCTATAAATTAGAGGCGCTCAAACTATTTAAAGTAATATTATTTAATTATCTGTTTTCAAATGGAGATGCTCATTTCAAAAATTTTTCACTTCTGGAAACTCCTTTAGGGGATTATCGTCTAAGCCCGGCATATGATTTATTAAATAGCAGAATACACATAGATGATAGAGACTTTGCTCTAGAGGATGGATTATTGCCTAAAAGGTTAGCACAAGGAAAGATAGGCCGTAAATTCTTCGTTCTGGCAGAACAAGCTGGAATTAGTGAGAAACAGTCAAAAGACATTTTTGATCAATTAACGTCAGGATCGGAAAGAGTAGAAAAAATGATAGCCGCGTCATTTCTAGATGAAAGCACCAAACTAAATTATTTGCAAGCTTATAGGACAAGATTAAAACAAATCCTCAAATAATTTAAATCAAAAATTGGCCCTAAATGCTAACACGGACAAATAAAGGCAAATCGCTTGTCACGGTTTTTGCAAACCGATCCTGCTCTCAATAAAACCAGTACCGCGACACTCGTATAGCCCACAAAACCTTGTACCTGGACGGTATTAAATGCACAATGGTTTGTTCATTACGGCTATGTACCAATACTCAACCCAATTCTAAATTACTGCTCACAGCCTCCATGCCCAAAACAACACAAACCCCCATTACCGCCGGAACGTTATGTCCAATCCACCCTATAATGAAGCATTGACTTCCATAGCTAACGTTCGTATGAAATTCGTATAAATACAATGGCAAAAACAAAAGACACAAATAGCTGTATATGTATGCTTTATAGATATGTTAGTTAGATTTATAAAAAAGACACATATACAATAACTTGATAAATAATATGAAATACTTAATTTTCACATTGATTACTTTATGGTCGATTGGGTTATACTCTCAGTCAGTTGATTCGATAGATTTCAAATCTTGCAATAATGTGAATTACTTTTTCACAGATTGCATGTGAAGATTATATCTCCTGGCAAAATGAAGATAAAAGAATCTTAAAAAAAATAAACGCTCTCATTAAAAATATCCAATCAGATCCTTATGACAGAATTGGAAAGCCAGAACTACTTAAATATGATTTGGCTGGTCTTTGGTCGAGAAGAGTTGATTTAGAACATCGATTAGTTTATAAAGTTGAAGGGAGCGATCTCTATATTTACAGCTGTAGATATCATTACGATAAATAAGCACGTAGCATAACAGTACGGTGCTATTAAAAGCTCCATCCCGGATGTCACAAATTTAAATAAATATTAAATTACAAATTTATAAATCACAAAAGATCAGGCTGCTATATGCAATCAATTAGAATAAATTACTGCAGTCACTTGTTATTCTTAGTAGGTAAGGGTCCGAAGGCTATAGGGTGTAATCAGGATTTCGTTTTACCAGATAAGTTGTCACATCGCGTGTTCTTTCCCTAACGGATCAGATCTTATGGATTCATTTCTCTATTATGCTATACCAGTAACCGTAAGGCACCTACCTGCCAAACCTTATAGTGCATTCATAGAAAAATCATTCATCGTAATTTATTTCAGTAATAAACTATTCTAAAAACAAAAACATGAGACAACAGACATTCAAAGTCCTTTTGATTACTCTAATTTCATTTGGGCTTTATTACCTGCTCGAGAATTTTTATTTCAGGACATTATATAATTACTTATGTGATGTTATTAATATTAAGGTTATTGCATATTTTCTGACTTATATAATTGTTGGTTTACCTCTGCTTATTGGATTATTTTTTACTCACAAACCAAAAGATATATTTTATTGCATTGGAATCAGTAATGGATTTTTTAAAGGGTTCTTTTTTGCATTTCTCTTCACATTGCCAATGTTAATAGGATATTCAATTGTCTTTAAATTCAACTCATCTATTACTTTCAATAAGATTTTAGGTGAAGCAGTGTTTGCAGCATTCTTTGAGGAATTGTATTTCAGAGGCGTGCTCTTTGGACAACTATTTCGCTTTACTAAAATTGGATTCATCCCTTCTGTATTATTATGTGCAGTAGTCTTTGCTTTATCACATTTATGGCAAAGTACTGCTCCGTTAGTGATTGTTGGTATTTTTATGACTACTTTCCTTGGTGCCATATTTTTTGCCTGGCTATATATTGAATGGGATAGAAATTTATGGATCCCGATTGGAATGCATCTATTCATGAATTTACACTGGATGTTGTTTTCTGCAGGAGATAATGCGTTTGGCAGTACTTATGCTAATATTTTTAGATCTATTACAATTGCCTTAACTATTGTTGGTACTTTATATTATAAGAAACGTATTGGTAAAAAATTAAGAATAAACCAAAATAATCTATGGATAAATAAGACAAGCGCCAATAATGCCTGATAATTAGTACTTGATTTATAATATCTTAATGCTTCATATGACGATTACTAATCACTTAAACGGACTTTATATCAAGTCTTTCCTTGAAACAAATATTAAGGATAGATTAACAACACATAGCACTATAAAACAGACAATAAAGGTTATATGACTTGTTACGGCGTAAGAGGTAATTACAAAGTTTACAATATTTACGGTAATAAAAGAAATTATACAATTAATTTTAAAAAATGAATTGAATTAATGTTTTTTGTAAAATAAACCTAAAGGATATTTATAAATGATTTATTTAGTTACGTATTTAATAGGATGGATTGTAGGATTACTCATATTTAAATATGACGGTTCTCTGACTTTGATTGAAGCTCTGACTCTTGGGCAGTTAGTTTTTACTGTAGGTTTTTTTGGCCTTTTTAATTTTGTGGGGCATGTAATTTTTAAGGAAAAAGTTGCCAGGCAAATAGGCTGGGTGTCAAATGGTTTTCAGGTTGAATTAGGAATAGTTTCGATGGGAATTGGAATTTCTGGTATACTTTGTTACTGGATTCGAGATGGGTTTTGGATTGCAACAACAATTCCATTTTCAATTTTTCTGATAGGAGCAGGAATATTACATATTAAAGAAATAATAAAAAACAAGAACTTCAATATTGGCAATACTTGGATTATTATTCCGGACTTTTTAATGCCCTTAACAATTATAGTTCTTTTGCTATTAAGATAATTAAGAATCTGTTTATCTATAAATAAAGAAATATCGAGATCAAAGATTTAAAAGAATAAAGGAAAAGTACGACGGTCCAACATTTAATATAAATAATGGCATGGAAAGTGCAAAATATCAAGGCTTGTAGCCCGTAAAAAATAGCCTCGTAATACCCATAACATCAAATGTTGCATTTCAGGCAGGTTTGCAAATAATTGAATATATGAAACACACATTACTAATCATTTTGCTTTTGATTCTATCTGCAAATTTGAAATCACAATCTGTTGATACAATAGCAAAAGACATTAAGACTTCCGTAAATGATTCAATTAAAAAGAATGAAAATACACCTGTTTCTCATGTTGAAATTCTTCCGGAGTTTCCAGGTGGGGAAGAAGCCCTTTATAAATATTTAAGCAAGAATATTAAATACCCTAAAGAAGCTTCAAAAAATAATATCACAGGTAAAGTTGATATGAGATTTTTAATAGATTCATTAGGTAATACCCGAATGGTTACAGTAATAAAATCCAGCAATCCAATTTTTGAAGAAGAAGCAACAAGGTTAATCCAATCCTTACCAAAATGGAAACCAGGAACAGTTGATGGCATTCCAGTGAACGTATTTTATAGGCTTACAATAAAATTTAGTATATAAACCGCAACTAAACGGCTAACATTTTTAAATAAAAATAAACATCAATTGAAAATGAAAGCATTCAATAAATCTGAATTTCTTGTTTTTAGCTCAATTGTACTTATTTCCTTTTTTTCAGTATCATGCGAAAAAGACAAGATAAGTGGAAATGTCGTATCCGATCCACAGCTAATAGGTGAGATTTACTCAAAATCAATAGATACACTATCTTTTGAATCCAATGATTATATTCTGGAAGTAGAATTATATAGGGACTTTTTTCCAGGTGGACCTGTGTGCCAAAACGCAGGCCATTGGAAGCTTTTATCTATCTTGTAAACATAGATAGTCTCCATGTAAACGAAACCCTGTCTATTTTAAAACTATATGTAATAAATTCTAATCAAGTATGGTGTGCTGACTTAAGAGAAGATGCCGATCCATATATACCTGAATTCAAACTCGTAAAATTAAATTCAGATGGACCAGAATGGGAGACTGGAATCTATGTAGATGTCATTATAGAGATCAAAAATAAATTGACAACGGAAAGCTACTATTTAATCGCAAGGCACCAATATATAAAAAGGGTTGAATAAATAAACGTTACCCAACATCGGGTATACATTTTTAGGTTTAGTGGGTTGGCCAAGCTAATCACCCATGTAAAGTTCGTATCAGTCAGACAAGATAGTTACTTTGAAGAACCCCTACATTGCGTACCAGGTCACTTTATGCTACATTATTACCAAACAACAAGAATTAAAACCAGACATTAGGCTTCAATTTTACATTTATTAAAAATGGCCTTGCCAATGATATTATCCACGAGATAAGTGTAGAATCTGTCCTTACTCATCAGTCTGTTAAAGAAGAATACAAAACCTTTGAAAAAATAAAGGATTGGGAATATGTAAAAGGTCAACAATACCTGACAGGTCAAAATGCAATTTACTAACATATTATGCCAACTTTGAGGCATTTTGAAGAGTTGGTTCTGATGACAATTGGAATTGCACTTCTCTCTGGTATAAATAATTTACAGCTCCTGAATATTTTCTTTTAACTATAATCGCTAATTTTATTCCGGAAGTTGATGCTTTTGCACAGACCCATGTTAATCACAATCTACTGTATGTCAAAACATCGACTTCCGAAGTTAACGTTCGTGTGAGATTCGCGTAAATGCAATGATTAAAACAATAAACACTAATAACTGTATATGTGCACGTTACAAAATAGTTAGTAAGAATTTAAAATCAAGATACATGAAAGTAATTATCCATATTTGCATCATTGCTTGTTCATTATTACTATTAAATAGCTGTAAAAAAGAAGGTTCCGATTTAAATCTTCCAAGAGTTAGTGAATATAGTTTAGAATCAATGTTCTATCCCGCTACTATTAAGCCTGATACGACCAAAATCAAATTAACTTACAACAAAAAAAACAAAATATCACATCGAATTGGGAATTTAATATCAATAAATCCTGCAACTGGTTATTTGTATAAATTCTATGAATATGTTGCAGATACCGTAATGTATTATAATGATTCAATTATTATAGAGAAACATCTTACATCAAATGAAGATTTTGCA
>JGI20214J51088_10003690_pt1 | contig 10075 bp, 9 predicted proteins | sample WetSurMetagenome_FD_51088 | JGI IMG/M metagenome (IMG submission 51088) | reverse complement strand
TACGGTTGACAGTCTACTTCTGCCATTGTAGACTTCAAATGGAGGTAAAATACATGGGATCTTTGAGTCATGTGGATCCAGCGATCCATCAAGCAATCGAGGCTGAGAGAAAACGCCAGCAAAACACAATCAATCTAATTGCATCTGAAAATTATACGAGCCAGGCTGTTTTGGAAGCGCAAGGCTCGTTTTTAACGGATAAATATGCAGAAGGTTACCCCAGGCACCGGCATTACGGTGGTTGTGAAAATGTAGATATCGTCGAAGACCTGGCCATCGAACGTGCAAAACAGTTATATCATGCCGAATATGCTAATGTGCAACCCCACAGTGGTGCACAGGCAAATATGGCTGCCTATTTTGCCACTGTAGAGTATGGTGATACCATCATGGGCATGAGGTTGGCCCATGGAGGACACCTGACGCACGGAGCTGACTTCAATTTTTCCGGTAAATCTTATAAAGTAGTCAGCTACAGTGTCAACCGTGAAACTGAACGTATCGATTATTATGAAGCTGAACAGCTTGCTCTACAATACCGTCCCAAATTAATCGTGGTCGGTTCAAGCGCTTATCCACGAATAATAGATTTCGAAAAATTTAAACAGATAGCTGATATGGTCGGGGCCAATTGATGGCAGACATCGCGCACATCGCCGGTCTAGTCGCCGTCGGTTTACATCCTACCCCTGTTCCATTTTGTGATATTGTAACCTCGACAACTCATAAAACACTGCGTGGCCCCAGAGGTGGTTTTATCTTATGCCGGCAAAATATGGCTTCAGCCGTCGATCATGCGGTATTTCCCCATACACAAGGCGGACCACTGATGCATGTTATCGCAGCAAAAGCAGTAGCTTTTCATGAAGCTATGCAACCCAGCTTTGTCGAATACCAAAAAACTATTCTTGAAAATGCCCGTGTCCTCGCTGATGAGCTAAAACGGTTGGGACTCCGATTAGTGTCCGGAGGTACCGATAATCATTTGATGCTGGTTGACCTGACACAAACTGGTTTCAGTGGTAGAAAAGCCGAAGCTGCCTTAGGAAGAGCTGGTATCGTGGTCAATCATAACCTGATCCCTTATGATCCCCGCCCCCAAACCGCTACCAGTGGTATCCGGTTGGGAACGCCATCGGTGAGTTCGCGCGGCTTTGGTCCTGAACAGATGAAATTTATTGCTTCTAGTATCGTAAAGGTATTAGGAAATATCGAAGACACAACGATACAGGAACGTACTAATGAAGAGGTGAAAAACCTCTGCTTGCGCTTTCCAGTACCCGGCTTGGAATGCTAGGCTATTTACGGGCGAAATAAGCTAAAGCTTGTTTTACTTTCTCTTCCAGAGAGAGATTTGAATCAGGTAATCCGGCAACGGCGCGATTAGCCTCCGCAGGCGAATAGCCTAGAGAAACAAGTACGGCAATAATATCGGCACTACCCTCAGTTATTTGAAGAGGAACTCCGATAGAAGAGGTCCCAATTTTATCTTTCAGTTCCAGGATCAACCGTGCGGCGATCTTTTTACCTATTCCTGGTACAGTAGTGAGCATATCGGCATTTCCGGAAGCTATCACTGTAACCAATTGTTCAGCTTTCATTGACGAAAGTAGCGTTAAGCCTAGCTTCGGACCGATCCCGGAAACCCCCGTAAGCGTCTGAAACAACCCCAATTCTTCGAAGGTAGAGAATCCATACAAAGCTATAATATCTTCTCTAACATGAAGATGAGTATACAGATGTACTATAGACCCGGGTTTTCCCAATATACTCAAGGTTGTCGTCGGGACAAATACCCGGAAACCAACACCACTCACATCGATAATTGCCCAGTCAGTCCCGGTTGCCTCAAGCTTGCCTTTTAAAGAAGCTATCATCAACGTACCCCCCGTGCCAACAACGCCGAGTACCTGTTTTCACTAAGATGACACAGGGCAACTGCTAAAGCATCGGCAGCATCATCCGGTTCAGGGACTTGTGATAATCCTAATTGAATCCGGACCATTTCCTGTATCTGTTCTTTTGAACTGGCACCATAGTTACTAACTCTCTGCTTAACCTGAGCCGGGGTATATTCATAAATAGGAATTCCATGACTGGCAGCAACCAAAATCGCTATTGCTTGTGAACGGCCGATCGCCAAGGCTGATTTAACATTTTTAGCCACGAAAGGCTGCTCTACGGCGGTAACATCGGGATGGTAAAATTTCACTATTTTTTGTAGTTCTTCATATATAAAACACAAACGCTCCCCAATTGGGGAGCGTGGAGGAGCTTCGATTGCCCCATATACTTTTACGGTGGTCGTATTCCCATTTTCATCGATTATCCCGTAACCCATAGTTATTGTACCGGGATCAATACCGAGAACCTTCATGCCTGGGTGCCACTTTGGTACTTTTCAATGATATCATCACTGAAGTCTACATTTGCCGTAACACTTTGTACTTCATCAAGTTCTTCTAATTTGTCCAGTAATTTCAGAGTCTGCAGTGATGCCTTCTCATCTAGAGAAACCGTTGACTTGGACAACATCGACAATTGAGCACTTTCAACCGGTATTTTATTCTGTTCCAGGCTTTTGCGTACTACTTCTAGTTTGTCTGGTAGTGTGTATATTTCTACAGTCTCTTTTTCAACTTTTACATCTTCCGCCCCGGCGTCTATGGCAACTAAAGCCAGGTCTTCCGAGTTCAAGCCTTCTGCATTTACATTGATGATGCCTTTATTCTCAAAAAGCCAGGTTACACTACTGCTATCACCAAGGCTTCCACCTGCCCGGGTGAGTAAATTCCTGATTTCCTGAACAGTACGGTTCCGGTTGTCCGTTAAGGCCTGAATGACAATCGCAGAACCACCCGGTCCACGCCCGCCCAATACCATCTCTACCATCCCTGCCCCTTCGCCAGCACCTCCACCTCTTTGTATTGCACGCTGGATATTGTCCAGTGGCATATTGCTGTCTCGGGCTTTTTGAATAGCCAATCGCAAACGGTAATTTCCGTCAGGACTGCTACCCCCCTCACGTACGGAGGCAATTATTTCACGCGTAAGTTTGGTAAATAATTGACCACGTTTTGCATCCGTTACACCTTTCTGGTGTTTGATGGAAGACCACTTGGAATGTCCAGACATCGCCAGACCTCCTTGACCTCAAGCCTGATGTAATTCTATCACCTAGTACAACAGCGGCAATATGTTTGTTATATACTCAGTTAATATTTGAAATTTAGTAAGTCCATTATAATAGTTACATTTTGATTATCCCGATTTTGTAGCAATGATATTTTATTCTAATTTCAACAATCGTTGACATTATTCAAAGTGGAGGTTAAAATCAACCACAATGAGTCTTTTCGGTTCATCAGGTATTAGAAGAATTGCCGATCGGAACCTGATGGAAATCGCTTTCAAGGTCGGTTTTGCCCTGGGTCATACGAATAAAGAAATTGTCATCGCCCGTGATACACGTACTTCCGGAAACGCTTTAAAGTATGCCCTTCTTTCCGGATTACTCTCGTCCGGTACCGTTTGTCATGATGCCGGGATCGTACCAACGCCCACCCTGGCTGTGTCCTTAAAAGGGTCACAGACCGGAGTTATGATAACTGCTTCACATAATCCGCCGGAATACAACGGAATAAAGATTTTTAATGCAGATGGTTCCAGCTTCGATAGTAAACAACAAGCCGAATTGGAAACTCATATCAACCAGAGCCCGGTAACTGCATCCTGGGATAAAATGCAAGATGACTGCTTACTTTTTTCCGGTGCCATCGAAAACCACATCAACCATATCATGAAAGATATCTCCAATATCTCGAAAGTGAAAATAGTTGTTGATTGTGGGTGTGGTGCCGCTTCAGTCATTACTCCATTTTTACTTCGCCGGTTGGGCTGTGAAGTGATGGCGATAAACAGCCATCCCTCGGGATTTTTTCCACGAAATATCGAACCAACCGAGTCGAACCTGGAAGACTTGATGCACATTTGCCGTGATATGAATGCAATTGGCATCGCCCATGATGGTGACGCCGACCGGTTGATGGTTGTCGATGAACAAGGAAGGTTCATCTCTGGCGATCGACTAATGGTCATACTGGCAAACAAGATAAAGGCTAATGAAATCATCACCACCATCGACGCTTCAATGGTAATTGAAAAATTAGGATTTAAGACAATCCGGACGATGGTTGGAGATACTTATGTCTCGGAAAAACTAAGGCAAGAGGGAGATTTGGGGGGAGAGCCATCGGGAGCATGGATATTCCCGGAAAGTTCACTTTGTCCGGATGGAATATATGCAGCGGCGGTAATTGCATCAATCGCTTCGGAGAATAAATTATCCTCACTAGCCGAAAAAATACCCCAGTATCCAATTCTTCGAGGAAGTGTATTATACAATGGAGTCGGTTTTGCCCGGGTTATCCAGTCTCTTAAAGAAATAAAAGCCTCCAGGACCGATGAAAGTGATGGATGTAAACTCATCTTCGAAGACGGATGGTTGCTTTGCCGACCTTCGGGAACCGAGCCCAGGATACGTGTTACTGCTGAAGCTGAAACAGAAAAACGAGTCCATGAACTATATAACAACGCCATCGAAGCGATAAACAAGATAACATAAAAAGGCTGATATAAAATAATATGAAAGCAATCATCCTTGCCGCTGGTGAAGGCAGTCGAATGAGGCCTTTAACCTATACCAGGCCAAAAGTAATGCTGCCAATCGCCAACAAGCCAATATTAGAACATCTGATTTTAGAAACTCGGGAAGCAGGTATCACCGACTTTATCCTCGTCGTTGGATATCACGATGAACAGGTACGCTCCTATTTTAGTAATGGTCACCGTTGGTCGGTCAATATCTCATATTCAAATCAGCGTCGGCAACTCGGGACTGCTGATGCGGTCCGGATGGTTGAAGGTATGATTGACGGTAATTTCCTGATGATGAACGGTGATATTATAGTCGACAGAAAGGATATTTCCGCCTTAGCATCCGCAATACAGACAACAATTAGTGTAATAAAGGTAAAAGACCACACCGGGCTGGGTATGATTGAACTGCAACAAGACCGGGTGGTTAAGATTCATGAAAAAGTAGAAAATCCCCCGACTGATTTGGCGAATACCGGGTTATATTTTTTCACCCCGGACATTTTCTCGGCTATTAAAAAAACACCAACTTCACCTCGTGGTGAATATGAAATTACTTCTTCTCTACAAATAATGATCGATGAAGGAAGAGAAGTAAGCTGCCACAAAATCGGGCACTGGTTGGACCTCAGTTACCCATGGCACATACTCTCCGCTAATGAGACACTATTATCCGGCTTAACATCTGAGAACAACGGTAATGTTGAAAATAACGTAACCTTAAACGGTAAAGTATCGATTGGAGCCCGTTCAAATGTCCGCTCCGGGGCATATATTGAAGGCCCTGTTTTGATCGGTGAAGATTGTGAAATTGGCCCAAATTGTTACATCCGGCCGTTTACCAGCATCGGCGATCATTGTCATGTCGGAGCTGCGGTTGAGATTAAGAATTCAGTTATTATGAACGGTGCGAAAGTTCCTCACCTTAATTACGTAGGAGACAGTATAATAGGTGAAGGCTGCAACCTGGGGGCTGGTACCAAAATAGCGAATCTCAGGTTTGATGAAAAGGAAGTCACTATCGGCGAGTACAATACAGGGAGACGGAAATTCGGAGCTGTGCTTGGTGACAGCGTAAAAACCGGAATTAACGTATCTATAAATACGGGTACTTTGATAGGAAATAACACATTTATCGGACCGGGAGCTATAGTCGGTGGTATCATAAACCCGGAATCAAAAGTGTTTTAGGTGACGATATGAAACAAGCCGTAATTCTGGCAGCAGGTGAAGGACAAAGATTAAGGCCATTTACCGTAACTCGTCCTAAGGTCATGTTACGTATCGCCGGAAAACCCATACTTCAATACGTCATTGATTCATTGGCACAAAACGGAATTCGCGACATCATTATCGTGGTTGGTTACCGGAAAGAACAGATATTCGACCACTTTGGTAATGGTGAGGATTTCGGTGTTCGCATCACATATGTGATACAGGATAACCAACTCGGTACTGCTCATGCTCTCCAACAAGCGAAAAATGTCACTGGGGACAAATTCCTTGTACTAAATGGCGATAACCTGATTGATATCGGGACTATAGCTAACTTCGTTTCGGTTACTCCTCCAGCTATCCTGGTGAAGCAAATACCGGACGTGGGACGGTATGGTATCGTTTCTATAGAAGGAAGTTCGGTGAAAGAAATTATCGAGAAACCTTCCGATACCCACGATAACCTCATTAACACAGGGATATATGCTTTCACCAGGGAGATTTATAACTTCATCGGCGAATATTTGGATATACCTGATGTAGTTAACGCCATGCTTACTCAAAATCAAACTATAAATTCAGTTGAGACTCCAGGAACATGGCTAGATGTTGTTTATCCCTGGGACATAATAAGACTAAACAGCTCGATAATAAACCGAATTCCAGCCAAGACCGGAGGGACGATCGAGACTGGAGCAATCTTAAAAGGAAAAGTATCAATCGGTAAAGAATCGATCATCAAATCGAATTGTTATATTACAGGACCGGTCGTTATCGGGGAAAATTGTGTTATTGGACCGAATGTATGCATCCTTCCTTCTACGAGTATTGGTGATAATGTATCGATTTCACCATTTTCAGTGATAGAAGATAGTGTAATTGGTGATGANGTTATTATCGGATCAAGTTCGATAATCGAAAACAGCGTTATCGATAAAGGTAGTATNTTAGGTAGCCATTTCAATGCATGTAAAGNTGAGACAGAGATAAAAATCGATGAGGAATACCANAAGGTAATNGTTGGAGCTATGATTGGAATCGGGTGTACCCTAGGCAACAATTCTCTCGCAGAACCCGGAGTTATACTTGGAAATTACAGTCATGTTGAAGCTATGAANATTTTCCGGGGNAAGCTAGATGACAGGTCGAAGGTATATTAAAAATGTGTGGAATCGTTGGCTATACAGGTAAACAACAGGTATTACCGATTTTATTCAACTGCTTACAAAANTTGGAATATCGTGGGTATGATTCCTGTGGTGTAGCTGTGATNACGGATAAAATAGANATNTTCAAGGATANGGTTCGAGTAGATGTACTTAANAAAACCTCACCTGTGTTAATTGGTAACACTGGCATTGGACATACCCGTTGGGCAACCCATGGCCCACCATCTATGGTAAATGCACANCCCCATATTGATTGTTCAACAAAAATCGCNGTAGTTCACAATGGTGTAATCGCCAATTACCAGGAACTCAAGCGTCAATTAGTAGCCGAAGGACATATATTTTTATCTGAAACCGATACTGAAGTATTACCCCATCTTATTGAAAAATACTTCCTGGGAGATTTGTTTAAGGCTGTTCAAGAAGTTTTAAAAGTAATAGAAGGTTCATACGCTATTATCGCTGCAATTGCAGGCGAAAACCAAATTATTGTGGCTAAGAAAGACAGTCCCCTGATTATTGGTATTGGGGATCAGGGTAATTTCGTTGCTTCTGATACTCCAGCTTTACTGGATTATACGAACCGGGTTATTTACCTGGATGATGGAGATATAGCCGCGATTACAGATCAAAATATTCAAATCTTTAATGATGATAAAAAAGTCGACCGTAAAGAACAAAAGATCCTCTGGGGAGTTGAAGAAGCCCAAAAAGGCGGTTACGAACACTATATGCTAAAAGAGATACGGGAACAACCTCGTGTTATCCGGAATACTCTTATGGAATATTATCGAAGTACCGATACTATACAAGGGCTCTCTCAATTAAGGGATAACGGTCATACCTCAATGCTGATGCTAGCGTGTGGAACTTCATATCATGCAGCGCTTGTAGGTAAATATGCTATTGAAGAACTATTAGGGATACCGGTTCGTGCCGAGTTAGCTTCCGAATTTAACTACTATAGTCATCCCTTAGCAAAAACATTAGCTATTGCCATTACCCAATCCGGAGAAACTGCTGATACTGTCAAAGCTATGAAGAAAGTTAAGGAAATTGGATGTTCGGTTCTCGCTATTACTAATGTAGTTGGCAGTTCGGCTACCCGAGTAGCTAATCAGACAATATATACCCGCGCTGGTCCGGAAATCAGCGTCGCGGCCACAAAAAGTTTTATTGCTCAGATAATGTCTTTATACTGGCTAGCTATTGTTTATTCAAAAGCAGACAATGCTCGTTTGTCTCATTTACGATCTGAATTACGGCAGTTACCGACAAAAGTACAACATATACTCGATGAAGAGTCACCTATCATCGAATATGCCAAAACCCTCTCAAAATATGAAAACGCCTTCTTTATCGGCCGAGGTATAAATTATCCTATAGCACTCGAGGGTGCTTTAAAACTCAAGGAAATTTCGTATATTCACGCCGAAGGTGCCGCTGCCGGCGAAACTAAACATGGGCCATTAGCTTTATTTGGAAACCAAACTCCGGTGATTGCCTTGATAGCTCGAGATAGTACTCATGACGTTATGCTTACAAGTATCAAAGAAATAAAAGCCCGAGGAGCACCCGTTATAGCAATCGCAGAAGCAGGAGATGACGCAGTTAATAATTTTGCTGATTCAACAATCAATGTACCGTCAACTGATCCCTTATTCTCTCCAGTAATGAATGTTGTGATATTGCAATTACTCGCCTACTACACGGCGAAAATCCGCGGCTATCCAATCGACTTTCCCCGCAATCTGGCAAAAAGTGTAACTGTAGAATAAATCCTTAAAAAACAGCTGACATACCTACTATAAAACTACTTTACATCTTTTTCCGCTTTTATTGTCACAGGAATGATTACCGTATTTTCGAGCCTGATTATTGACGAATCGGAAAATCCCACGATATACTTTTATTAAAGAAATGAATAATTACACGAGCTGAGTGTTTTCCTCTAAGATTATCAACTATGATATTTTCGGCAGGTATAATTTGAAGTTGGCAATCAGTGGAAAAGGTGGTGTTGGGAAAACCCTGCTGGCAGCACTGTTAGCCAATATTTTTGCTGAATCCGGTCATCCGGTCATTGCCATCGATGCCGACCCCGATGCTAATCTTGCAGCTACTTTAGGTTTCCCTAACCCATCGAGTATTACTCCGGTTTCCGATATGAAAGACCTGATCGAAGAGAGAACCGGGACTAGTGCCGGCCTGACCTCACCATATTTCACTTTAAATCCTAAAGTTGACGATATTCCGGAAAAATTCGCCCCGCGATTGGGTAATATTCGTTTGATGAGAATGGGCAGTATTAAAAAAGGTGGTACCGGCTGTTATTGTCCCGAGAATGCCTTGCTGAAAACATTAATGGCTCACTTGCTTCTTGCCCGGGATGATATCGTTATTCTTGATATGGAAGCAGGGATAGAACACCTCACCCGTGGTACCGCCAGTGCGGTAGACAGGCTCCTAATCGTAGTTGAACCCGGGAGGAGGAGTTTGGAGACCGCTTTAAATATTCAAAAACTGGCCCAGGATATCGGACTTAACAATGTCGCTGCGGTGGGAAATAAAATACGAAATGTATCTGATAAAGTATTCCTCACCTCTAATTTATGCGGTATCGAATTTTTAGGATTTATCCCATATGACCAGGCAATAGTCGATGCCGATCAGGCAGGCCATTCCGTTATTAACTCGAGTTCCAAATTAGTTACAGCTATTTGTGAGATTTATCGGTCTCTGACTGCCAAAGCCGGAGTAATCGATATTTAGTAAAATCAAACAGAATCAGGAGGATACCCCATGCCCTATGATGTCTCTAAAATGGCAGACTGGCAAGTCGCCGAAGAAGCTGAAAAAAACATGCCAACTCCCGACGAGTGGAGACAAAAACTCGGTTTACAGAAGGATGAGATCCTTGCTTATGGAAAAGTAGCCAAACTGGATTTCTTGAAAATTATGGAGAGACTCCAGAATAAGCCGGATGGAAAATATATCGAGGTCACTGCTGTTACACCTACTCCTCTCGGTGAAGG
>JGI20214J51088_10003689_pt1 | contig 10076 bp, 12 predicted proteins | sample WetSurMetagenome_FD_51088 | JGI IMG/M metagenome (IMG submission 51088) | reverse complement strand
CTCCAATATGATCGAGCATCAAAGAAGTAAACGTTCTAGTTTCTGGCAAACTTGACCGTTTTCTGCATTATGTTTTTAAGCTTCGGAGAAGACGGTATAAAAAAGTACACCTTTAACACAGGGTAAAAAAACTGTGCCAATGAGGTTTAGTTGAATGAAACACGTTATGAAAAGCCTCAAGCATAACGGCATATTTGTCCCAGTTTACGATTACAAAAGTTTCTGCATAGAAATCAATGGGCAAACCTTTAAGCTAACGCCCAAAAGTGAGCAGATGGCGGTTGCATGGGTAAGAAAAGCACTCTCCACTGTGTCGCCACCTGACAAAGTTTTCAAACATAACTTCATGAAAGAATTTCTAAACATCGTAAAAGAAGAAAATCCCTCTGCTAGCTTCTTACCTGCCTTTATTTCAAAGTACCTAAACAATATTGAGCACCCACCTGCAACCCAAAATAACGGTCAACAAGCAGTTCAAGAAATCGGCTTTAACCAAATAGTCAATTTCATCGAATCTGAGAAGGCAAAAAAAGAAGCCCTCACGAAAGAAATCAAAAAACAACAAGCAGAAGAACGTAAAGTTAAACGATTAGAATTCAAAGAAAAATTCGGTTATGCTGCGGTAGATGGGCAAAGACTTGAAATTGCCAACTGGACCTCAGAGCCCTCCTGCCTTTTCGCCGGAAGAGGTGATCACCCACAAAGAGGCAAATGGAAAGAAGGCCCAAGCGAATCCGACATTATCCTTAATTTACCAAAAGATGAAAAAGGCAACCTCTTAGTGCCTAGACCAGCAGGAAATTGGAAAGACATCGTTTGGGAACCAAACAAAATGTACGTCGCCAAATGGGAAGACAAACTAACAGGCAAAATCAAATACGTTTGGTTTAGCGACACAGCATTTCTCAAACAAAACCGCGAGAAAGAAAAATTCCAAAAAGCAGAAACATTGGGCAAACAAATAAAGACCATTGAGCAGCACATCCTCAAAAACCTAGACGCTAAGGATGAGGCAAGAGCAAAAGTCGCTACAGTTTCATGGCTTATTTTGGTGCCTAACATGAGAGTTGGCGACGAAAAAGACCCAGATGAAGCAGATACAGTAGGCGCCATCACGCTTCGTGCCGAACATATCAAAATTGAGGGCGATGTTATACATTTCGATTTTCTAGGCAAAGACAGCGTCCGTTGGGACAAAAAATTTAAAGCCCCCCCACAAGTCATCCGCAATATCGAACGGTATATGGCAGACAAAAGCAAACCTTACCTATTCGAAGGCATAGACTCTAAAACAGTCAGCCGATTCCTGTCAGAAAAAATGCTCAAGCTAACAGCTAAAGTCTTCAGAACATGGCGATGCACAAAAACTGTTCGCGAAGAATTAGAGAAAAGCGGGGTGGTCAAAGATGACCCTGACTACAAGAAAGCTTACGCTGCAAAAATGGCAAATTTCAAAGTTGCAGAAGTCGCTAATCACAAGCGCAAGGTTCCGCCAACTTTTGATCAACGCGTGGAAAAGAAAGAAGCGAACCTCAAAAAGCTTGAAGAACAACTTATAGTAAAGAACGCAACTGGCAAAAAAACTGAGACTCTTGAAACACGCATCCAAAGAGCAAAGTTCGACTTGGAACTCACAAAACTAACCAAAGAATATAACCTCGGTACTTCACTGAAATCTTACATTGACCCTATGGCATATGTAAAATGGGCAAAGAAAGTCAAATTCAATGTCGAAAAATTCTATCCTCAAACGTTACGCAACAAATTTAGCTGGGCACTTCAGGGCAAAGAACAAGCTCAAGCAGCTGAGTGCGTAACTGCATGAGCATCAAAGAAATCAAAGACGGCACAATAATTACAATTTTTGTTAAACCTAACAGCCCCAAATTCTATATAGAGCTCGATGGTGCTGAAATTGTTGTTCACGCCACAAAGGAACCAGAAAAGAGCAAGGTAAACAAGGAATTATTAAAAGAAATTTCAAAGCTTTTGCATGCTAAAATAGAGCTTACATCTGGCGCAACTTCTAGACAAAAGCAGTTGTTTGTGCAAGGGAAAACAAAAAGCGAAATTGAACAAGCACTCAAAACACAAGTTCAGTAATATATCAGAATCCGAAATACCCCTTATATGCAAATCGAGCCTAAGTACAGTTTAATAAGTATAGTAGTTCAAAGGGAGAGGGGCAAATACCCTTCCTTATCCCCAAAAAACGCTTTTTTAGTGCAAAAATTAATTGTTTTTGAAGAAAATGCAGTTGATTCTCAATAAGACTAGCCCTGTATCTTGAATCTAAGCATTGCTGCGATGCCGCCGAAAGCATTCTTTAGCATTTGGCCTTCTTCAGTTTCAGTTGAAATAACCTCAACATCAGTATTAGAAAGCGCAGCCAATTCTCCTAGGTCATCAATTACATCTTTTTTGTCTATTACAGTGAATGAGGGTGCATTGCATTTGGCGCATGGTTTTCCAGCTAATCCCTGCTCGAAAGCTGCTACCTCGGCTCCTTTAACGGTATCTTGCTCTTCATAATTGCATGCACTACATTTTACGGTGACACGTATGAGGTCTAGGCTTTCAGAAAGCAGAAGCAAACGTACTGCTCCAGATTGCAGGAGTTTTCTCACTTCAGCTTCACCATAAGTTATCATTCCTGTATCGTGACCAACTTCGTAGAGAAACTTTTGCATAATTTCTTTCTCTTCAATATAGCGGACTTTCTTCATGATTTCAGGCGCTTTATCCACGACTTCTTTCACGCCTTGCTCTTCTACATAAGCCGTGTCTACTACATCCAAAATCTTATTCTTGAGTTGGTAGTTCAGATAGCCACCTTTCTCAAAATCATATTTGGTCGGTCCAGGACCACCAAGTATAATGCCTTTCAAAGTATCAATTGGCAAAAAGATATCGTTAGCATGTGAGCCCACACGAGTAAAATATTCATTAAGCTGCATGTCACGCAAACGCTCATATCGACGTGCAGATTGCCCACCTGCCTTAGTTTTGCCTGTAACACCACTATGCATCTCACGCACAATATCTAATCGTTTACCTTGCAGAGTCGCAATAGTAGCATTATTTGCATCTACGAGCAAAATGCCATAAGTTTCTTTTTCCCTTAGCATTTCTTGCAGATGCTCGGTGTGAAAGCGTGAGTCACAGCGATAAAGAAAAATTCTGATCGGTTCAGGAGGCACAATAACGTAGCTTTCCATACGTTCGGTTCCTGGCGCGGCACCTTCAGGCAAAAGAGCACCAGTGAAAACTACAATGCCTTTTTCTCCTGGATCCTTGAATAGCTTGAGCTTCTGTTGAGCCTTAACAATTGCGTCCAGAACATTTTTGCGGGTGACGTTCGATTTTATGTTGCTTGCGGTGCCGTACTCGTTTCGCAGCAGATTAAGGGCATCACTGATTTGTTTGCCTGGCGGAACATAGACTGTGATGAGCTCAGTGTGGCTACCTTCTTTAGTAGCTAGGGAATTGATCATTTTCCGCAGTCGGAATAGTTCAAGGGACGATTTTTTTAAAGTGCTCAACATAAATCACTAAAGTACCGTTCAGTTGGATAACTAACGTGAAAATCAGTCAGATAAAAGTTCCGACACAGAAATAGGAAGTGTTAAGCTTTTGCCTTAGCTGCTGGCTCTGGCAATGGCACACCAATAGCTTCTCGCAGATATGCCTTGAAAGGACCAAGTTTGCCGCCGTAGTTACCNGAGGAAATCTTCATAACACCTGGAACGTCAAGCGCTGCGGTAACACCTACTTTCATGCCGTTTTTAACTGCATCAAGTGTTAAGCCGTTCATGACAATTTCGTAAACGCAATTGACGCCTTCTGGAACAACCGAATCAGGCACTAAGGCGCGCAAAGTTGGACAGTACGGATGGTTAGTTGAAGCCTTCAGTTTGTATTTAAGTGAACCAGCTTTGCTTCCTGCACGACAAACTCCCCCTGGAAATTGCATTATAACATCAGGAGCATTTGCGCGGATTGCGTCTGCTGCTGCCTCAGCTGATTTCAACCCTGATGGTTGGTCAGCTGCAAAAATCATAAAGTTGCCGCCTGCAACCGCTTCCATAGCACCAAAACCATCTTCTACTATGAAGTTGCCTTCCATAACTGGAATTTTCCAGCATTTCCTACCGCCAACCATGGCTTTCTTTTGGAAACCATCACCAAAATAGCGAAGGCTGCTACCTACGTTAAGCGTACGTTTGCCAACTAAACCGTTGAAGGCTGCAGTTGTTGGGCATGTTAAGGTACATTGGCCGATACGTTGCATAAGTTGATGTTTGAGTTCAAAACGGTCTCGATTGTAAATTTGAATAAGGACACCTGGACGTTTGTCTGGGGTCTGATCAGCTGGAACAGCTCGTTCAATTGCTGCTTCTGCAGTTGCCTCAATAACGCTTGTAGCAAAACCTGTTGTTAAACTTGCAGCAGTTTGAGCCCATTTCTCATTTTGAGCAGTGATTAAAACTCTTCCAACCCATAATGGAAACATCTCTGCAAAAGTATCTTGCACTTTAACTGTGTTTCCGCTGGGTGATTTTACAAGGAACATTTTAGAGTTTTCATCGTAGGTTTCGATTTCAAGCTGGTTTGACATTGAAGAGACCTTGCATTCAGTTGGCAATTGTATGATTTAAGAGTTTTTGTAATCAACAAAAGGTTTTCCCGTTTTCAATTGCCAATTCAAAAACATAAAAATTTAAAAGGCAATCGATTGAAGTCGATCAATCAGTTTTATTTTTGTCGTCTAAGCATTTAGAATCGCCATCAGATTGTCGCTGCTTGAACTTCAATGCTATTTGTTCAATAGCTGCTGGAGTAAGAGCACATAGAATGGCTAGCGGTGGAATGAAATAGTTCCAAAATCCATTGATTGGCAGAATAAACGCCGCTAAAAACAACATAATCCCAGCTGATATTAGCAACAAGTTGGGTCTTGATCTGGACAAAAAAGCTGAGAACATGAATGGTAAAATAAAGAGAACTACTCGAATGTAAATACTCAATTGAATGCCAAAGTTAGTATTCAAAAAGTTGTATAAACTATAGGAGCCGTCAAGCTGTGTTGGACGAAGAAACTGAAATTCCACAACATCATTGAAAAAAGCGGATGAATTAGATAGAAAAAAAGGCAACATTATTACAGATGAAACCAGCAAGCTTAGACTAAATCGAGAAAGCTTATGCACGCTCCAATAGTAAAAGGCAAAAAGCGGCAACATAAGAGCTACAAACTGATTGGCAGCAACACCAAACCCTAAGAAAACCGCCGCAACGCCATAATTTTTCTTAGTCAGCATAGCCAAACTGAGCATCATAAAGGCTGTTCCAACCATAATATTGGTGCCAGTGATACTTGATAACCAAATTGATGGAAGCAAAAGCGCAAAAGTTAAAGGAGCATAGATTGCTGCTCCACGATTGAATGATTTAGCAATCGAATATAATGCAAGCATAATTAAAACGTCAGCAAAAATATTTCCATATCTGAAATCACCAAGGACGGAGAAAGGCACATAATAAATGGGCACCATGGGAAGATATGCAAAAACGTTCAAAATATAATTGTGAACCGGAAAAGCATACGTGTAGGGGTTTTGCAAACCTAGCAGTAGATTGGCGGATTCATTGTTAACTATGAAAGCGTCTATAGGTGGATACATGCTTGAAAGAATAATCATCACCGCGAGCCTGATGGCGACCCCTAAAATAATCACACTCGAAAGCATCCAGACGTCTCTTTTCAACGCATTCACCGTGCAAGTGATTTTGCCCTTTCACTACTTTGTTACCTGTTGTTTGCTATTGGAATAGATAAGGGCTTTGCACTTTAGGGTTCTATATTGATTAGTTGTGGAATCTTTCCCGCAGTACCTATCTGTCCCTTGTACATTATTAGCATACCCTCTACGCCCTCGATTGATAGCCCACGCCTGATGCCTGCTTTTATCGCAGCTTTCACGTTTTCACCTTTAACAGCGTTGCCGACTGCAGTGGCTGCAGCATCAGCTAAGGTGGCATTTCCACAGAAAACCGTAGCTGCTTCTGCATCCCCAAAACTTAATGCGTGACTAAACCGTCCAGAACTTGTGGCAATGCCAATTGGAAACTCTGCAAGCCTAAAACCAAATCGTTTAGAAAGAGGATCATCGCCCGCCGATAATGCTACATCTATAGGCATGTTTGATTGCGCTGCGATTTCTCCACCGTCCTCCACAACAGCTACCATGCAGCCAGAAGTAATCATTTCTGCTAATGCTAAATCAGCTATTGCTCCAGCTACAGCCGCCATAGGCCCAACCCTTGCCTTAAAAGCAGACTCAGCCATCATCTTTGCAACCAAGGGCTTTTCAGGAACAACTGTAGGTTTTAATGAATACAAAAAATTAGGGTTTGCATTTATGAATATTTCAAGCTCTTTTCTATTGCGTTTGATTGATTCAACCGCAACTTGTATGCCATGCTGTAGGTCAGATATCACGGTGCAGTGAGTTTCTTTGATAAGAAAACTTACTTTATGCAGGTTTTTTGTCATTGTTTTTTCCATTGCTAGAATGGTTGTTTTGTTTGATTGATTTTATAGCTCGGGCTGGACAGGCATCAACGCAGATACTGCAGGTGCTGCCGACACATTTCTCTTTGTTAAACTCAATTGTGCCATCATTTGAGGGGCTGATAGCTTCTACGGGGCAAAGAGCAACGCATGACCCACAGTTAAAGCATTTTTCTTTATTGACTTCTATAAGCTTAGGAACTGAAACAGTAACGCCTCTTTCGCGAAATGCCTTAACGATTGTTTCCTGCTGCTCGTCAGGGATTTCGGCTAGAATTTCGCCGCCTTTACTGTTCATATGAGCAGACAGAATAGCCATTGGAACTTTATACTCAATGATTATTTGACTGGCTATCGGCTGCGAAACCTGCTCTTCTGTGAATCTTATTAGAATTCTAGCCATCCCATTTACCGTCCTAAAAGTTCAGCTACATCTTCAGAGGTAACTATGCCTAACACTTTATTNTCTATGTCAACTACTGGCAATGCTGAAATGTTGTGCTGAGCCATTCGTTTGGAAGCAACTTCAAGTGGCTCATCTGGTTTTGCAGTGAAAACATTGTGGGTTTCTATGTCAGCTAATGCTTTTTTGCCTTCAGCCATGGCTCTAGTTACATCCCATGATGTAACTATACCGCGCAGTTTACAAGCGTCATCCACAACAACGATGTGGTTGACTGATTTCGTCACGATTCGCTGTGCGATTGCGCGTATCTCTTCGTTTTCTGTGCACGTGACAGCAGAATGCATAACTGCAACGACAAAGGGGATTTCTTGTGTCTGCCTCATCGGCTTAAAAACTGTGTCATTTGGAAGCCGCTCAACAGGTGAAGTTAGGAAGAATGTGCCATCTTGTATCCAGGACTTGAGTGTTTCTGAAACTTTTTTTGCCATCTTTAGGCTGGAAAGGCTGCTAACTCTTACTTTCTTATCGTTAACTATTATGGAGCCAGATTTGAGTTCTTTATAACTTACCTGCTTGAGTTTAGGACGGTCTCTTCGCATAACACTGTAATCTACTACGTCCGTTTGTATATCGCTATCACGAATACTAGTTTTCTTACTTAACCCAATGTTAAGTAATGGAATCGGAATTCCCAAACCCACATATATTGAAGTGCCGTAACGTGTGAATGCAGCACCTTGCAAAAACTCCGGCGACATTTTCTTTGCATCACCTTTTACCATTAGTGTCCCGTTAAGATTTTTCGGGCTATGCTGTGTTCCCTCTCCGATCACATAGCCTTGTCCGCCTCCTAGGAAAATGCGGGTGCCCATACCTATGGTTTCGTAGTCGGGGTCATTCATAAGTGGATTAAGTTCCCCTGCGCCTGAAAAAGTTGCGTTCCTAAGATGAGGAAGCAGTTTGCTCATATAGGTGTATATTGTTTCGTCGCTTGTGTTTACGGCGCAGTTGTAGCGTTGGTAGCAGTTTCGGAAATTAAGAAGTTGAAATTGGTTTAAGTCATTTTTTGTTATGTTGGTTTTGAGTGAAGTTCTTGGGTAACAGTCGGTTCCATAGGCTGTTGCTCGTAGTTCAACTTCTTTGCCTGCTACGAGATCTTGGATGACGTGTCCACCACCGTACTCGAATGGGTCTTTGGTTGACATGTTGGTGGCACCGATTAAGAGATCAACGGCTGCTCCTGAATGGCAGATTTCTACATCGTTCATCCACGCATGATCAATTTTGATTGGCGGGTCAGAATGCCCAAGATTGATAACTGCGCCACTGCTACACATTGCTCCAAAAGTTCCAGTTGTAACAACATCAACTTCTTTATAGGCAACTTCAACGCTACTGCTCTCGACTAGTCTTTTCATTTCTTCAGCAGTTAAAACTTGTATGTCGCCACAGCGGATTTTCTCGTTGATTTCTGCTATGCTTCGTGTTTTTGGTTTGGACAATTAGCCTTACCTTGATGCAATTGGAAGGGTTTTGCGCGTTAATATTTTTTATGCATATTGGCTATTTGTTTGGTTTGCTTTTATCGCTGGTTTTTGCTGTAAGTAAATAATCGCAAAAAACCTCTTTTAATTTTAAAAGTGTAGCTACATTTTGAAGCTAACATAGCTTAAAATTTCTTTTTGCGATTTTTCTTCCGCGTTAGAGGAATTATAAAATGGGTAAAATCGTCGTTAATGGAGCTGAACTTTTCTACAAAGACTGGGGCAATGGTCAACCAGTAGTTTTTAGTCATGGTTGGCCTCTTTGCTCTGATGCCTTTGAAGACCAAATGTTCTATTTAGCATCTCGGGGATACAGGTGTATAGCACACGACCGGCGTGGTCATGGACGTTCAAGTCAGCCTTGGGAAGGAAATGACATGGACACGTATGCCGATGATCTTTCAGATCTCATTTGAAAAACTCAACCTCAAAGAGGCAATTCTTATTGGACATTCAACAGGCGGCGGTGAAGTTACGCGTTACATAGGACGCCATGGAAGCAATCGCGTCTAAAAAGCAGTGTTAATTGGTGCAGTACCACCATTTATGCTTCAAACAGCCGATAACCCAGGGGGCTTACCAATAAGTACATTTGATCAGGCACGTTCAGCTATAATTGCAAACCGTTCGCAGTTCTTTAAGGATCTTAGTATGCCTTTTTACGGTTATAATCGTCAAGGCGCTAAAATCTCAGAGGGAGTGCGTGATTCTTTTTGGCTTCAAGGAATGATGGCTGGGTTTCCAGCAGCTTACGTCTGTATCAAGGCTTATTCTGAAACAGACTTCACTGATGATTTGAAGAAATTGATGTGCCAACCTTGATTTTGCATGGTGACGATGACCAGATTGTTCCACTCGCTGATTCAGCTATGCTTTCGTCCAAAATCATTACGAATACAATATTAAAAGTGTACAAAGGAGCGCCTCATGGAATGTGCACAACCCATAAGGAAATGGTCAATAGGGATCTGTTAGCCTTTATCAAAGGAGAAATGGTTGTAGATAAAGAAAAATCAGAAGCTATTCCTATACCACCGATGGCTTAGGAAAAACACCTCTTACCAGAGCTTCCAAGGTAAATCTTCCATATACTCGTTTAGACTACGAATTGAGTTCCCATTTTTATCTTTCTGTTTTAGCACATCTACGAGTGCCGTCGCTAATTGCAGGTTAGTTATTACTGGCACATTGAATTCCACAGCTTGCCTTCGTATAATATAACCGTCTGTTAAGATATCCGAGAAACTGTTTTTCTTGTTGGGCATCGGTACGTTAATAACTAAGTCGATTTTGCGTTCTTGTAGGTAATCCATAATGTTTGGATTAGCATCAGCTTCTTTGACTTTATAGAGCATGGTAGCATTTACGCCATGAGCATTTAGAACATTTGCGGTATGAGCTGTTGCATAGATTTTGAAGCCCATCTCTGTCAAAGCCTTAGCGATTGGCACGACTCGCGCCTTGCGTTCTTCATCACCCCCAACACTAATGAAAACAGAACCATCTCTTGGCGGAATGGTGAATTCTGCAGATTGCAATGCTTTTGAGAAAG
>JGI20214J51088_10003688_pt1 | contig 10077 bp, 6 predicted proteins | sample WetSurMetagenome_FD_51088 | JGI IMG/M metagenome (IMG submission 51088) | reverse complement strand
CCAGACCAAGCAGCAGCATACCTGCGGCGAGCCCTGCTCCGCCGTGTGCAAGAAGATGCGGGACGAGTTCAAGAAGGACTACGAGCCGTACCAGACCATGGGACCGCTTTGCGGCATCTTCGACCAGCGCGGCGCCGAGCGCTTGAACCATCACGCCGACACGTACGGCTTCGACGCCATCTCGGTGGGCGGGGTCCTCTCCTGGCTGATGGAGTGTCTGGCCAAGGGGCTGCTCACCCCGAACGAGCTGGGGGTGACGCGCCAGCCCGCCTTCTCCCCCCAGGGGTTCAGTCTCGAGACCGATTCGCTGGGGAACGCCGAGCTGGGCGTTGAACTCCTCGACGCCATCGTCGCCAAGCGCGGCGTCCTCGACTTGGAGGACGGCGCCCGGCGGCTGGCGCGCCGCCTGGCGCGGGAGAAGGGCAAGGCGATCCTGGACCCCTTCGTGTACCTGGCATACGCCCGCAAGGGCTGGATGGTGCCGAATCAGTACTGGACGCCGGGCGCCCTCTCTCCCATGTCCATCATGGGCAAGTACTACATGTATTACGGCGCCGAGTTCATGCCCCCCCGGAAGCTGGGGCGCATCAACGCGCAGCGCTTCCGGGACGAGTTGATCATGGACAACCTGGGGATGTGCCGGTTCCACCGCCTCTGGGCCGAGGAGATGCTGCCCGAGGTGATCGGCTCCCTGTATGGCCAGAAAGAGCCGTTCCTGAAGGGTCTCGCCCGAACGGCGAGCCGGATCAACAGCCGGAACTCCTCCATCTTCTGGGAATCCGCGCGAAGCGCCGACTACGTGCACACCTTCCTGAAGCGGCACCGCGACGTGGACGGCAACACGGACGCGGATCTCACCGAGTGGATCGGCCGCTTCGAGGCCGACAAACAGGAGGCGGCCCTGAGCTTCTGGTACGAGATCCACAAGGGCATCCACGAATCCCTGCGGGAGTTCTAGGGAGGAGAGTTGGCAGCTGGCAGATGGCAGGGGGCAGCGATCCGGTCGTTTGGTCAGCCAATCGACTCGGCGTAATCGACTTGTCGACCAGTTGACTCGTTGACACGTTGTGGTGACACATCTCGGCAAAGAGAAATCATGTCAGCCCTGCTCGCCGCTTCGCTCATCTGGGCCTTTTCGTTCGGCCTCATCAAGACCCAGCTGGCCGGGGTGCCACCCCATCTCGTCGCGTTCCTACGTCTCGCCCTGTCCGCGCTCCTCTTCGTGCCGTGGTTCCGACCGCGGCGCATCGAGCGGCGCTTGCTCGCCCTCCTCGTGGCCGTCGGCGCGGTGCAGTACGGCGTGATGTATCTGGCCTACTTGGCCTCCTTCGCCCACTTGAAGGCATCCGAGGTGGCGCTCTGGACGATCTTCACGCCTATCTACGTGGCGGTGCTCGCCGACGCCATGGCGTGCACCTTTCGCGGGCGCAACCTGGCCGCCGCCGGCCTGAGCGTCCTGGCCGCCTGGCTGGTCTCTCCCGGCGTCGCTGGCGTGGCGCTGGTCGGGGTCGGCCTGGTGCAGGTGTCCAACCTCTGTTTCGCCGTCGGACAGGTCTGGTATCGGCGTCTCGTGCCCATGACCTCCGATCTTCGGGACCGTGAGATCTTCGCGGCGCTCTACCTGGGGGGAACCCTGCTTGCCGCCGTCCCGGTCGGCATGGGCACGGGAATGCTCGGCGCCCTCGCAGCGCTCAGCGGCGTCCAAGTGGCGACCATCCTCTACCTCGGGCTCATTCCGTCCGGGGTCGCGTTCTTCCTCTGGAACGCCGGGGCACGGCGCACCAGCGACGGCACGGTCGCCGTCCTCAACAACGTCAAGGTCCCGCTCGCCATCCTGGTCTCGTGGGTCGTCTTCGAATCGCTGCCGTCCGGCGGCCATCTGGCTCGCACACTGCTCGCCCTGGGGCTGATCGGTGGGGCGCTCTGGATCGTGGAGCCAGGCCGTGGCCGNGNNTCGTGATCGCACTCGAAGGTCGCGCGTCACGGCAGCAGACTTCGGCATCATCAGGATCCTCGACGACCCATCTCTCCACCCATCGCTCGCACGCTGGTAACGGTCCCCGCAGGACCGGGACGGTCCCGTTCGCTGTCGTGATCAAGGTCAACAGCCACGGTATCGCTTCCTTTTCTGATTCCCAGAATGGCGCTAATGTACATTATTGACATTATAGAACTAATGGAATATCCTGGGGCCGTCCGCCAAGGAGGTGCGTTATGGTCAGGCGCTTGTCGGCCAAGGAGGCTCGCGACCGGTTCGCCGAGATCCTCGGCCAGGTCCATTTCGGGAAAGACACCGTCATCGTCGAAAAGCAGGGGAAAGCGGTCGCCGCGGTAATTGATATGGGGCGGTACGAGCAACTGGCCCGGGCATGGGAGGAACCTTTCGCCGTTCTGGATCGGATCCGGGCCAAAAACCGGGACCAGGATCCCGCGCAGGTCGAGAGAGACGTCGCGTCGGCGGTCGCAGAGGTGCGTGCCGCTCCCCGCACCAAGAGCCGGAAGCGTGCGTAGGGCCGTCCTCGACACCAACGTCATCGCCAGCGGCATCATCCTCGGTTCGGGGGTGCCCGCCGAAATCCTGACGGCGTGGCGCGAACGGAGGTTCGATCTCGTCCTCGGCCCCACCATTCTTTCCGAACTCGACCGCGTGCTCCGCCTTCCGAAGATTGCGCGCCGGTACTCTCTCGAGCCCCAGAACGTACAGGACCTCCTGAAACTCCTGTCCGCACGAGCCGTCGTCGCCGCCGAAAACCACACGGTGTCGGCCGCGCTCCGCGATCCCAAGGACAATCCCATCCTGGCCGCCGCCGTTGCGGGCCAGGCCGATTATCTCGTCACCGGAGACCACGACCTCCTTGACCTCGGGCGCTTCCGCGACATTCCCATCGTCTCGCCCGTTGCCTTCCTCAGGATCCTACTTTCCGGCGGATGAGTGGCCGCGCTCTCGAGCGGTCCAACCGCAGGCGGCTGTTGCCTGTCAAGGCAACCCATCCGGCGGCGTGCTTCCCTTTCCCTTGACAGCCTCCGACTCCCTGCGTCATGCTCCCGGACGCCGCCGGATGCGCGCACGCACGGCGGAAACCTTTGACTGACACGGAGGGAGTCCCAGGATGGACCAGCGCGTCGTCGAGTGCGTCCCGAATTTCTCCGAAGGGCGGGACCGAGCCAAGATCAAGCAGATCACGGATGCCATCGAGGCCGTCTNGGGCGTGACCCTGCTGGACGTGGACCCCGGGGCGGACACCAACCGCACGGTGGTCACGTTCATGGGAGACCCCGACGCCGTGGCGGAGGCAGCGTTCCAGGCCATCGCCAAGGCGGCACAGGTCCTCGATATGCGCCAGCACCACGGCGCGCACCCGCGGATGGGCGCCACCGACGTGTGCCCGTTCATTCCCATCGCCGGCCTCACGATGGACGACTGTGCCGCGCTCGCGCGGAAGGTCGGCGAGCGGGTCGGCCGCGACCTCGAGATCCCCGTATTCCTCTACGAGGCGGCGGCGACCCAACCCGAGCGCAAAAACTTGGCCGCCATTCGGCGCGGCGAGTACGAGGGACTGCCGGAAAAGCTTCGCGACCCCGACTGGGTACCGGATTTCGGCCCGGCCCGGTTCCACCCCAAGGCGGGGGCGACGGTCATCGGCGCCCGCGAGTTCCTCATCGCCTACAACGTGACCCTCAACACCCGCGACAAGGCGCTGGCCACCGACATCGCCTTCGAGCTGCGCGAGAAAGGCCGCGTGGCGCGCACCACCACGCCATCGGCCAATTATTCCAAGGGGAAGATCCTCACCTACCGCGAGAATGCCTACCCCTGCGGGAACTGCGATTTCGTCGGCGGGACGTTCGCCGAGACGGTCGGTCATTGCCACGAGGCGCACGGCTACGATGTGGAGAACCTCCTGCGCCTGAACGACGTCGAACCGTCGAACCCGCTGGCGGGGCGCAAGGTCTACCGGGCGGGGAAGTTTACCCACTGCAAGGCGATCGGCTGGTACGTGGACGAGTACCAGCGGGCGCAGATCTCCATCAACCTGACCAATTACAAGACGACGCCGCCGCATCTGGTGCTGGAAGAGGCCCGCCGGCTCGCCGTGCAACGCGGACTCGTCGTGACGGGGAGCGAGGTCGTGGGGCTGATCCCGTACCCTGCCCTCCTGGAGGCCGGCCGGTATTACCTCCAGGCCCAGGGCAAATCCCCCTTCGTTCCGATACCCGACCTCCTGCAGGCCGCGGTGTTCTCCATGGGCCTGTCGGATATCGCACCCTTCGACCTCGCGAAGAAGGTGATCGGCCTGCCGCGGGCGTTCCCCCGCGGCCTCGCCGCCATGACGGTCCGGGACTTCACCGACGAAGTCTCCCGGGACACACCCGCCCCGGGCGGCGGGTCGGTGGCGGCGCTGGCAGGCGCCCTGGGCGCGGCGCTGGCGTCCATGGTGGCCAACCTGTGGCAGGACAAGGTCGACTCCGCCGCGTCTGCGACCGCGCTGCTCGAGGCCGCGGACACCGCACAGCGGGTGAAGGACCAACTCGTCCTGGCCGTGGACGAGGACACCAACGCCTTCACCGCCTACATGGACGCGCGGCGACTCCCCGCCAACACCCCCGAGGAGCAGGCGCATCGCGAGGCCNGCATGCAGCGCGGACTGAAGCTGGCGGTCAACGTCCCGTACCAGACGGCGCTGGCCAGCTACGCGGCGATGCAGTCCGCCTGGACCGTCGTCGAGCACGGCAACGTCAATTCGCTCACCGACGGCGCGGTCGGCGCACAGATGGGCTACGCGGGCGTCCGGGGAGCGATCTGGAACGTCCTCATCAATCTGAAGGACATCACGGATCCCGCCTTCGTGCGAGACATGCGGAACAGCTGCGGATCGCTTGTGGAGGACGCGCACGCACTCTTGGCCCAGGTCACGCAGCACGTGGACCGACGTCTGGTCGAGATGATCGACGCGGGGCGATGAACATAGACTGGCAACTTGGCGAATGGGCAACTGGGCGATCAGGAATAGGAACTCCCCAATCGCCAAGTCGTCGAGTTGCCCAGTTTCCAAGGCGCCTAAATGCCTCATTGACCAATTGCCCTTTTCCCCAATGACCACATCAGGAGGCATCGGATGAAAGCGGCGGCGGCGGTTGCGAAAATCTTGCAGCACGAAGGGGTCGAGCACCTCTTCTGTTTTCCCATCCACCAGGTGATCGACGCCTGTGCCGAGCTGGGGATCCGGCCCATCATGGCTCGGACCGAGCGCACCGTCGTGGGGATGGCGGACGGCTATACCCGAGTGACCAACGGACGGAAGATCGGCGTCTGCACCATGCAGTACGGCCCGGGGACCGAGAACGCCTTCGGGGGGATCGCGCAAGCCTTCTCGGACTCCACCCCGATCCTCTGTCTGCCGGGCGGCGCGCCGGAGACGCGGACGGGCGTCCGGCCGAACTTCGATGCGGTCCTCAACTTCCAGCACATCACCAAGTGGGTCGCCCGGGTCAACCGACCAGAGCGGATCCCGGAATTCCTGCGGCGGGCCTTCACCTACTTGCGAACCGGGCGACCCGGACCGGTAGCCCTGGAGCTGCCCTGGGACGTGATGCTGGCCGAGGCGGACGAGGCGGCGACGCGCTACCAGCCCGTCCGGGGGACGCGTTCCGTGGCCGCGCCGGCTGACGTCACCGCCGCGGTCACGGCCATGGTCGCCGCCCGCTGCCCGCTCATCCACGCGGGCCTCGGGATCCTCTACGCCGAGGCCTCTGCCGAGCTCGTGGAGCTGGCCGAGCTGCTCCAGGCGCCGGTCATGACCACGCTGTCCGGCAAGAGCGCCTTCCCCGAGGATCACCCATTGTCCATCGGCAGCGGTGGGATGGCCTGGCCGCGGGCGGTGTCCCGGTTCCTGGCCGACGCCGATCTCGTCTTCGGCGCCGGCGCGAGCCTCTCGATCTCCAGCTTCGCGGCCCCGATCCCGAAGGGCAAGGTGGGGATCCAGCTCACCGTGGACGAACGCGACCTGAACAAGGACTATGCCGCGCAGCACCTCCTGGTCGGCGACGGCAAGCTGACGCTCCGGCAGATGATCGAGGACGTGCGGCGACTCCTTGGCCCCGACGGCCGGAAGGGCGACGACCGGACCGCCCGGCAGATTCGCGGCATCAAGACCGAGTGGCTGGCCGAATGGATGCCGCGGCTCACATCCGACGAGGTTCCCATCAACCCGTATCGGGTGGTCTGGGATCTGCAGCAAGCCGTCGAAGGTCGCGCCGTGATCGCGACGCACGACGCGGGCAACCCGCGTGACCAGATGACTCCCTTCTGGACCGCCCGGACGCCCAACAGCTATATCGGGTGGGGCCGCTCCACCCATCTCGGGTACAGCCTCCCCCTTGCCTTGGGGGCCAAGGTGGCCCGACCCGACGCGACCGTGCTGCATGTGCTGGGCGACGCCGCCTTCGGGCAGTGCGGCATGGATCTGGAAACGGCGGTCCGAAACAAGATCGGCACCGTGACCGTGCTCCTGAACAACTCCTGCCTGGGAGGGTATGACAAGCACATCCCCATCGCCACGGAGCGGTACGGAACCCGCTTCCTGTCCGGCGACTATGCCACCGTGGCAACGGGGCTGGGGGCGTACTCCGAGAAGGTGGAGAAGCCGGCCGACATCATTCCCGCGACGAGGCGGGCCCTGCAGGCCGCGGATGGCGGCCGCCCCGCGCTCCTGGAGGTGATCACCAGGGAAGATCCGGTCTTCTCCAAATAACGGGGCGGCGCCCGGGGCCCGCGCGGTTTTCGGTGTTGCCCCGCTCCGGGGAAGCCCTATAATGTCGACGCACCTGCGGAGCGGACGTCCGGCGCCCCGATTCCCGCACGGAGGACTTCGTGACATCATCGCGCATCCTCGTCACGGCGCACCGATGGGAACCCGTCGTCCCGGCGGAAGCCCATGGACGGTAGCCGGGCGCCGTATCCCCGACCGCACTGGCGGCACTTCGCCGTCAACATCATCTCCCCCGCCATCCTCACCTTCGCACTGTTTCTGGTCCTGATCTTCGCGGTCATCATCCCGACGATGAAGAAGAACATCGTCGAACGGAAGAAGGAGATGCTCCGCGAGCTCACCCAGGTCGCCTGGAGCGACCTCGCCGCCCTCCACGCAGAGGAGCGGCGCGGGGCGCTCAGCCTGGCGGCCGCCCAGCAGGCGGCGGCGGCGCGCGTCCGGCATCTGCGTTTCGGGGACGACGGCAAGGACTACTTCTGGATCCAGGACCTCAGCCCGCGGATGGTGATGCACCCATACCGCCCGGACCTGGACGGGCAGGATCTCTCGGACTATGCCGACCCGGCGGGTAAGAAACTGTTCGTCGAATTCGCCCAGACCGTCCGGGAGCGCGGCGACGGCTACGTCGAGTATCTCTGGCAATGGAAGGACGATGAGACGCGCGTGGTGCCCAAGCTGTCCTACGTCAAAGGCTTCGCGCCCTGGGGATGGGTGGTCGGGACCGGTATCTACATGGAGGATGTCCGCGCGGAGATCGCCGCGATCATCCGCCGCGCCCTGCAGGTATCCGTCGGAATCTCCGTGGTTATCGCCGGGCTCCTGGCGTATATCGCCAAACAGGGGCTGAACCTTGAACGGCGTCGGTGGCGCGCGGAAACGGCGCTGCGCGGCTCGGAGGAAAAATATCGGCTGTTGGTGGAGGGCACCACCGAGAGCATCCTGCTGGTGATGCAGGAGCGCCCCGTCTATGCGAACACGACCCTGCGGAACCGACTGGGGTACACGGAACAGGAACTGGCGCAGTTGCCGCTGGAGAAGATCATCGCGTCGCTGCCCAACGGCAGTCCGGCCGAGCCGGCCACGGAACGGCGCGCTCAACTCCTCCACAAGAATGGCGAGGTCACCGACGTCCTCCTCACGGTCGGGCCCGTGACGATCGGGAACCAGCCCGGCCAGATCCTCTCCATCCGGGACGTGGCGACCCGCAAACAGACCGAGGAGACGCTTGCACGCCTGGTGGCCGACCTGCAGAGCATGCTGCCGCTGGCCACGCGCTCCATCAAGTCCATGCCCCTGACGCTGGTGACCTGTGGGCTGGACACGCCGATCCACAAGGCGGTGGCGACCATGGCGCGCGCCAAGACCAGCGCCATCCTGGTCACGGGCCCGGGCGGCGAACCGATCGGCATGGTCACCGACCAGGACCTGCGCAACCGCGTGCTGGCGGTCTCGTGCGACGCCGCCCAGTCCGTCTCCAGCATCATGAGCGCCCCCCTGGTGCGCATCGCCGACCACGCGTTGCTGTTCGAAGCCGCGCTGCTGATGCAGGAACACGGGATCCAGCATCTGGTGGTCACCGACGAGCGCGGCGCCACGCTGGGGGTCCTGGGCGGCACGGAGATCCTCCACGCGCAACGACACGCGATCGCGGCGTTGCTCGGCGAGATCCGGGAGGCGCGATCCCCCGAGGAATTGAAGGACAGCCGCGCCAAGCTGCCGGTGTTCGTCAAGGCCCTCCTGGAAAGCGGCGCCCGGGTCGAGAGCGTCACCCGGATCATGACCACCGTGTCCGACGCCGTCCTGGTGCGGCTCATCGAGTTGGCCGAAGCCGATCTCGGCCCGCCCCCGGTCGCCTTTGCCTTCGTCGTGCTGGGCAGCGAGGCGCGGGAGGAACAAACCCTGGCCACCGACCAGGACAACGCCATCATTTTCGCCGACGGCGACCCGGAACGCAACGCGGCGGCTCAGGCCTATTTCTTGCGGTTCGGCGACAAGGTCTGTGGCTGGCTGGATGTGGTGGGCTACCGGCGCTGCAAGGGGGACGTGATGGCCTCCAACCCCAAGTGGTGCCAACCCCTGTCCGCGTGGCGGCGGTACTTCGCCGAGTGCGTGGCGGCGGCGCGGCCCCAGGACCTGCTGGACATCAACGTGTTTTTCGATTTTCGCTGCGCCTACGGCCAGGCCGACTACGTGCGGGAGTTGCGTCACCACCTGCACGCCGCCCTGGACGGCGACGGCCGGCACGCCTTTTTCTTTCACCTGGCCCAGAGCACGTTGCAGTTCAAGCCGCCGCGCGGCTTCTTCGGGACCATCCAGCTGGAGTCGTCCGGCGAACGCTCCGCCACCTTCAACATCAAGACCGCCATCATCCCGCTGGTGAACTTTGCGCGGATGTATGCCCTGCAGCACCGGCTGGCGGAGACGAACACGCTCGAGCGGCTGCGGCGCCTGCAGGATCAGGGGGTGTTGCTGCCCTCCAGCCACGACGAACTGGCCCAGGCCTACACCACGCTGATGCAGATGCGGCTGACGCACCAGGCGGCGCAGATCAACCGCGGCAACGTCCCGGACAACGCCATTGACCTGCAGGAACTGACCCAACTCGAGCGGTCGGTGCTGAAGAAGGTCTTCGCGGACATCACCGTGTTCCAGGCCCGCCTGGAGACGGATTTCGCGCGGACGGTCTGAACCGATGCGCGTGCTCGTGGTCGGCGACGTGCACGGTCGGCACCAGCGGCTGGCCGAAATCCTGCGCCAGGCCCAGGTCGATTTTCGGGTCGAGGCCGCCATCCAGGTCGGGGATTTCGGATTCCACCGGGACCGCCTGGGCCGCACTCGCGAGGATACCGTTCGCTATCCGATCCCTCTGCACGTGATCGACGGAAACCACGAGGACCACCGCTGGCTGCGCCGGGCCCTGCTCACCGGCGCCGGCCGCGTCTGGAAGCGCGAATGGAATCTCGTGTACCAACCCCGTCCTTCGGTCGCGTCCCTCGGCGCGTCGACGGTGGGCTTCCTGGGCGGCGCCTTGCATGTGGACCGGCCGCAAAAACATAACTGGTTGAGCGGATTTCCCAACTACATCTTGCGACGCAACCGGGAGCACGCCACCGCCCTGTTCAACCGGCATCGGCCGCAACTCATCGTGACGCATTCCTGCCCCTCGCGGATCGGGATCGGTCTACAGGGCGCTCCCGCGCTGGAACCCGGCGTCGCGGAGCACATCCGGGCGGCGGGGTTCGATCCCGGTCCGGACCACGACCGGGGCGAGGTGGAGCTGAGCCGACTCTGGTGCGACCTGGCCTAC
>JGI20214J51088_10003687_pt1 | contig 10077 bp, 9 predicted proteins | sample WetSurMetagenome_FD_51088 | JGI IMG/M metagenome (IMG submission 51088) | reverse complement strand
GGAGAAGGAACTAAAGACTCCGAACTCTGGGCTACCAACGGTGTCATTGACATTAATTGAGACTTCCTTCCCTCAAACCCCGTGCCAAAGAATACTGTAGCCCCTTGGGAGGTAGGGACTACCTCAAATGTGGGCAGTTCATTCAAAGGAGATTCGAAAACCATGCGCAAGTAGTCAGCGTGTTCCCCCCACCGAACTTTCTTAATAAGTGGGGATGCAGATACCTTTTCTTTGACCGACGCAAGCAAAGCAAGTTTAGAGAAATCAATTACCAGACGAGTTGGTTTACGAAGATTAAAAGAATTAAAATTCTCAATAGTCCCATCTGCTTTAATATCAACTTGGGCATAATCTTTATTCGTATCATCAATAATAACATCAAACACTTTTTCTGCCTTTTGCACTGCCGGAAGAGGCTTAGGAAAATCAATCCAAAGATCATTTTCAGTGGGAAAGACCTCATAGTGGGCCGTGTTATTCATCGCAATTTCAACCCGGGCACACTTCTTTCCCTCTTTTTCAAGCTCTGATGGAACAATTTCAGAAACTACTCCCTTGCGCACTGGAATAGGTTCACCAGAGATTGCGAGCCGAGCTTCTGCCACATCAATTATCAATCGAAGCGGTGATTCTGCCTGCGTAACTTCATAGGTGAGAGGCGCAGACCCTTTAATAACCACTCTCACAGCATCATCTTTCTCTTCCACCTCGATGTTTGAAATCAAAGCGAGCTGTTGCTGAGTTGTTCCAGCTCCTTGAGCCGCTTCAGGTTGTTGAGTGTTTCGCTTGGGTTGGCTCGCACATCCTCCCAAGATTAGAACTACCGATAGTATTTGGATCATTCTTTTAAATACTAAATCTCGATAATTCATTAAGCTCATTTTTCTTTCCTCTCTTCTTCTGCTCCTGTGCGGAGTTTTATTCGTATTTCCTTCATTTTTGTTTCACCGAAAATATCGGCTGATTCCTCAGTAATAACAATTTCATTTTCTAAGATACCCGTTACCTTGCCCTGATGGTTCCCAATATAAGAACCCTTGGTAATGATGTATCCCTTACCGGCTGAATCTTCAACAAGCGCACGGGGGTTATCAATCTTCCAAATAATCGCAACCAATTTCAACTGGCTGAGTTCATATCTTTGCAATGGTTGGAGGGACTTGTCAGCCTCTTCTTTACTACGTTTTACCGCAAGAATGAATGATTTGAACGGATCAGGTTTGCCAGTAGGATCATAAATATAACTACTCGGTTTCAGTTTTTTNGGTCCTGCAAGTAATTTGTCCAAAAACGTTAATCCTTTACCCTCGCAGGTTGCCTTCACAATTTCGGGTTGCACCTTATTCTGATTATAGCGCCAGGAAAGCGTGTTCTCTTCGATCTGGTCAGCATTACTATCCAGTATCTTGCCTGGCAAAATCAGAGTAAACTCAACTGAAAAAGGCCCTCGTATCTTTTTCTGTTCAAAGTCTCTTCGGATACTCTCAGTTTCCATTTGAAAACCCAAATTGCTATTTTTGTCTCGGTAAAAACTGACTTCTCCTTTACGGAAAGCTTTTGTGTTAAGTAAATTTTGTAGCGTATCAAAGGTTACGGTATAAGAAACATGAAGCTTCTCTTCTTGCTTTTCAAAAATAGCCTTTTCGATTTTAATCCCTTCTCCCTGGAATTGTTCCCTTAAATCTTCTTCGGTTGCAACAAGCCCATCAGGAATAGGCTTAGCTGTAATGTTCTCCTCTGATTTTTGAGCTTGTCCAAGCTTCTGACTCAAATCTTCTCCCAGAATATATATGACCTCCAACTGTCCTGAACCATCCTTTTTTAAAACAAATTTATTCTCCGACTCTAAGCAGCCCTGAACAAGAAGAAACAAGGGTATGGCAAAGCAGTATAAAGTCAGGTTGAGAGATAAAATCTTTTTAATAAATAGCATATTCATAATGTTGAGAGAGCAGTTTTTATTTTTTTCTTTTGGTTTTAATTTTGCTCGGTTCTTCCTTTGCTACCGGGGTTTCCATAAACATAAATGTGGTGGCTAAACAAGAAGTCGTCAATATCATTTTTCCACCTTGATCTTTGGGTTTTTCCATAATAACATTGGTGATGTTAACTATCCGATCGAGATTACCCACCCTGCTAAAAAAACTGGCTACTTCATGATAACCGCCTTCAACCTTGATTTCTACCGGTATTTCAGCAAAAAATTCTTTGGGAACTTCGGGTTTGGGACGAAAAAGTAAAAAATTAAGTCCAGATTCTTTTCCCAATGATGAGATTGTAGTTAAAAGCTGAGGGATCTCTTTTTTATCCGGAAGCTGAGCCTTTTTAATTTCAAGATCTCTCTTTACACTCTCCAATTTTGCTTCAAATATTTTCGGATCTTGAGCCACTCTCTTCTTTTCATTTAAATCCTGTTCCAATTTTGTATATTCCCGATCTTTTGCATCAAGTTTTTCGTAAGCAGGTAAAAGAAGATATTGGCCGAGCACCAACACTATAAGTAAAATAATTATCCCTAAGATCCCCAATTTTTTGGGAGTCGAAAGCTTCATTATGTCTTCAAAGGTTATTGCCAAGACTTACCCCTTTGCGTTTTTATTTTTTCTTTTTGCTCACCGCTTAGCCGAAGCTTCTTGTGTTGCCTCTAAGTCTTTAATGGTTTTAATGATAGCGGTAAGAGAAAATTTCTTAAATAAATAATCCTCTACTTTAGTCTCCTCTGCAAACTGAAGCTCAACATTTTCAAACTCAGGAGAATCCTCCAAATTGGTCATAAACTGAGCAATTGTCTCATTATCAACCGCTACGCCCTCGAGAGCTAATTTGGCCCCTTGACATTTCAAAGTATTTAGCCACATTCTTCCGGGGACAATTCCCGTAGCAAGAGATGCCAAATTTTTTGCCGGTCCGGATTTGTTTTCTTCCAATTGTTCAATCACCTTAACCTTCTGTTCTAAGACCGCAGTATTTTTTTTAAGCTCAGCAATTTTTTCTTCGTCTTTTTTAAGTTTTTTAAGTTCATTTTTAGTGTCTAAAATTTTTTTATCGAGAGCATCTGCGCTTCTTTGAAGATAAACCCAAATTCCTATTACTATAAGAAGAGCCAAGGATACTGACAATATAGCAAAAACCCCTTGATCAAGATAAGGTGATTTTTTCTTTATTTTTTCTCGGGGAAGAAGGTTTATCCTCATTTACTCCTCCAGTTTTCGGAGCGCTAACCCAACGCCGACGGCCGCAATTGGTCTTATTTCTTTTATATGCTCAGGATCAAACTGGGCTTCGTTATATTTTATCTCCCGGAAAGAATCAAAGAATTCTACGGAAACACCAACCCGTTCGGCAATCAAATCTTTGATTCCAGGAAGCTGAGAGGCGCCCCCAGTCAGGTAAATCTTTTTTACTTCCTCCTCGGTGGTAGAAGCGGCGTGCAAATCTAATGATCTCTGAATTTCTACTGCCAATGCTAAGGATACATCGTGAATAATTTTATCTAAATGATCATAGTCAACGTGTTCCAATTCACCACCCTTTTTTAAGTTTTCTGCTTCTTCCTCGCTCACCGCCAATTGCTTCTGAATCTCTTCACTGAGTTTGTTACCACCCATAAATATATCTCGAGAAAAGGTGCTTTTCCCTTCTTTGACCACATTGATATTTATTACTCCGGCCCCCATATCAATTAAGGCCACAACCGGCACCTTTTCATCCGGATAATTAAACTCATAAGCATTCTCTAAGGCAAATGAATCAATATCCACAATGACCGGCTCCAAACCAGCCTCGTTAATAACTTCAACGTATTCGTTGATGAGGGACTTTTTGGCTGCAACTAAAAGAACTTCCATTTGATCAGGGTTGGCTTCATTGATTCCTATAACTTGATAATCAATATTTACCTCTTCGATATCAAACGGTATGTATTGTTCAGCCTCAAACTTGATCGATTCAGCGAGCTCATCGTCATTCATGGCATTAGTGATAATCTTCTTGATAATAACTGGGTGGCCGGAGATGGAAGTGGCAACATACTTGGTCTTAGGTTTTAAGCTACTGGTAAGGTTGGTGATCGCAGTAACCAGGGCAGAGGAATTTTTTAGTACCCCATTGACAATTGTTTCCTTAGGGAGCAACGAATTTCCAAAACTTTTAAGCTGATAACCTTTTTTATCCTCCTCCAGCTCAACCATTTTTACGCCACTGGTTCCTATATCAAGCCCAAGGATCCCTTTTGATTTTTTTAAAAACATTGAGAAGTTTCTCCAAAATTAATCATCTATAAAGACATTATTTTTTTCGGATAACTTTAACCCTAAAGCAAGAATGATTTTTCTCTTGGTATCCATACGACAACCACTTCCCCTTTCGATTCGGTTAAGAGTTAAAGGGGAAATACCCGCAGTTCGCGCCAGTTCGGCCTTGCTCATAAGGCGTTCTTCTCTAAGTTTACGTACTTGATTTTTTACCAATTATTTTACCTGATTATTGTTATCTATTAACATTTCTATAATATTTTATTAATTAATAATCAAATAAAAACATTGTCTTGAATACTAAAATATAAAGTTGTTTTTAGTTTGTCAAGCTTTTTTTTTAATATCTTTGAATTTTTTTTAAAAATTAAATATTTTCGAATAATTAAATAGCATCACTTAGCAATAAAAGAGTAAAAAATTAAACATAATTATCTATTTTTTTGTTTATAATTACCCCAATTGACATAAACAATAGTAAGACTATTCCACACAAAGCTACTCCAACATCACCATATCTAGAATAGAATGTGGAAGAGGAATTAACTGGGATCTTTCCTTTACAAAAAGCATACTCAAATAGTGGTGTTTGTCTCTGGATATAACCGGTAGGTTCGATTATTCCTGAGATTCCAGAGTTTGCCGCTCGCACTACTGCTGTTCGATTTTCAACCGCCCGGAACACCGCCATAGAAAAATGTTGATAGGGCGCGCTTGAGCGACCAAACCACGCATCGTTAGTGATAGTTACTAAAAAATTTGCTCCTGCTTTACAGTAATTTCGGGATAAGTTCGGGAAAATAATCTCATAACAGATAAGGACTCCACATCGAGCCCTTGGAATCGCAAACAACATGAAGTTTTTTCCAGGCGAAAAATCTCCCACTCCCTCAGCCAGCTTTTCCACAAAAGGCAGGAAGTGTTTCAAAGGAACATACTCACCAAAAGGCACCAAATGAACCTTATCATACCGGCTCACTTTTTTATCCTCAGGAGAAACTAAAAACGCACTATTAAAATATTTATAGTCTTCTGTCTGGCTCTTTGCCTCATAAGCCAAACTACCAAAAAGAATCGGTGCATTTACCTTTTTGGCCAAACTGAGAAGAAAAGACCCATACTCGTGCTCAGGTGAAAAATAACAAGGAACTGCAGTTTCTGGCCAGACAATAAGATCACAATGATCTTGCGCAGCCTTTACCGTAAGACTTTGGTATATAGCGAGTGTCTCATTAGTATAAGAAGGGTCCCATTTTTGCGCTTGATCTATATTACCTTGAATGAGTGAGACCTGAAGATGGATACTATCCTTATTTTCCTTTTTGATTTTCGCAATGCGGAAGTGTCCGTAAAAAATTACGCTTAGTAAAATACCCAAGGTAACTATCGTATAAAGAAAGGGNAACTGGTTAATACGGAATCGAGCCCACTTTAAAATAAGGTATAAGGAAACATTNGCAAGCACTATGAGGAAGCTTACCCCGTACACTCCGGTTATATCACTTATTTGGATGAGNATAAGATTTTGATACTGCGAGTATCCGAGNAGTTCCCAAGGAAACCCCGAAAGCAGGTAAGAGCGAAGAAATTCTAATAGTACCCATACAACGGGAGCAATCACTACCGGCTCAATACAAAAGCGGTTCCGAAAAAAATTTAGGAACCCCCCAAATGCCCCCACATAAAGCCCCAGATAGGAAGAAAGCAGTATTAGAAGAATAAAACTGGTTGCCTCGGAGAGGTTTCCATAATGCGTCATGGATACAGTAACCCAGAAAAGAAGAGTTGAAAAATTGACTATGCCGGTTATCCAACCTAAAAAAAATGCTTTTCCGGGGGAAGCACCCTCAAGCGCCATAAACAAGGGTATGAAGCTGATCCAGGCAACCTGAGTGAGACCAAATTTAGGAAAAGGTAAGGTGAGAAGAATTCCCGCAAAGGAAGATAAAAAAAATTCTAATAGAAATTTATGAATCGCCTTTTTTTTCATAGAAAAATCTCCTGCTCGGTTATACGACAAGAAAAGAAAAATATTCGCTAAGGAAAAAGGCAGAACAATCTCATTTCCACATAACAAATAAAAAGGACAGTGCTTACCATCAAAGATGGAAATAACTGTCCATAACCATAAAGTTAATTAAATAGAAAAGACAAGAGGAAGAGTATTATTCGGTTGGAGCTTTAACCACTGAATTCACTAAAATCCACGGGCGTTTGTCCTCACAAGACTCGACCTGTCCAGAAATGATGATCTTGTCTCCGGTTTTAAGCGAACAGATGATTGCTGTGTCATCTTGTCCTATAAAATATTGAAAAATTTCATTGGTTCGAAAATTCACAAAGTCTTTAGAACTAAATCGAGTATCGCAACCATGATACCAATCGTCTAAAATGCTCGTAGACGTATCAAGATAAACCCCTTCAGTAACAATGTTCTTTTTTACATAATTGCACGGCTGCATGTTTAAACATTTTTCACTTACTGATATGGCTTCTCCTCGGCTATCCGTGGATTCCTGAGCTAAAATGGCAAGCGGTTTAGAAAGCAGGAAAGCCCCGAATATTATTGCCACAAAGATTATTTTCTTCATGGTTCCTCCTTTAATAAATGTAACTCAAATTTATTGTTTTAAATGTCTTAGAAACTAATTCCAAAGTAATTTTTTAAAATTCTATCATAACTAAAACAGAAGATTCAAGAATTTTTTTGTAGCGTCAGTCGGTTGTCTTTTTTTATCGCTAATTCAACCGCTTGCCGAGCTCAGTCCATTACACAACTTTTTATTTTTCTCCTTTTCAAAAAAAATAACCTTTGCGACATTACCCAGGGCAGTTCCATTTGTAACATTCTCTATCGCCACCTTATTTCTAAGACAAAACCCAGAAATAAACCGGATCAACAGTATGTTTTCCTTTCTATTTCTTTCACAACGAGTTTTCAGTGGTAGGCCCTACAACTTCTTAGAAATCCTTTTAAGGAGAGACACAGCCTCTCCCAATCCCAAAAAAAAGGATCCAAGGATTATCCCCCCCGCCATGAGCGATATTCCTCTTGCCTTCTTCAAATCCTCTTCCCTTAAAAAAGGAACACGCTCCAAGCGTTTGGTTACCGCTACCTCAAGCTCCTTTCCGATCTTTTCGTATTTTTTATCTATTTTAGATAGGGTTTGGTTCAGCCCTTGATAATCCCGATCATAATACAGACTTAAGCCCCCTAACAAAAAACCCGAAAGGAAAATTAGAATGCCCAAAAATTTTAAATAAACACCCATCACTACCTCCTTTAATGATATGAAGGTTGTTTGACATGGTCTATTTTAATTTATATAATTATAACTAAAAAATCCTTTTTGTTTTAAAAAATTATTTCTTCAAGCTTGTTTAAACGCTTTGCGTTATTTCAACTATGAGTAAAGCCCATCCAGAGCTAAAAGAAAAGTCAGGTGTTCACACCGAAGAAGCTCTCAGTGAACCGACTCAGTACAAAATCTTAATGCATAATGATCATTATACCACTATGGATTTTGTGGTCCAGGTACTGGAAACAGTTTTTAATAAACCCTCATCCGAAGCAGTCCAGATTATGTTAAATATCCATCAAAAGGGGGTAGGGTTGTGTGGAATTTACACCGAGGAAATTGCCGAGACCAAAGTGGATGCCGTACATTTTTTAGCCAAACAGCAAGGTTTCCCATTAAAATGTAGCATGGAAGCAATATAATAATGATCAGTAAAGAATTAGAAATGGTTTTTGCGGCCGCTGTGAGGGAGGTGAGGATCCGCCGCCATGAGCTTCTCACTATTGAGCATATCTTGTATGCCCTCTTGGATGATGAGATGGGAAGCCGAATTTTGCGCTCCTGCAGTTCGAATATTATGGATCTCAAAAAGAAGCTCGACGCCTTCTTTTCTGAACACCTTGAAGTGCTCCCCGAAGGAAGCAACAAAAAAATCATTCAGACGGTTAGCTTTCAGCGGATGTTGCAACGCGCTTTACTCCACGCCCAATCAGCCGAAAAAAAAGAGGTGGATGCTGGTGACATCCTGGCTTCCATGCTTGAGGAGGAAAATTCTTACGCAGTATACTTTCTTAAAGCCCAAGGGGTTAGTCGGCTGGATATTTTGAACTACATTTCCCATGGCCTTCCAAAAACAGGAGAGGATGAATGGCCATTAACCTCAGAAGAAAAGGAAGGTGAACTCGGGGCGAAGCAAAAGCCATCAAGCCACCTGGAGCGCTTTACCATTGCCCTTATTGAAAAGGCAAAATCGGGCCAGATTGACCCCCTGATTGGACGAGAAGCAGAACTGGAAAGGACTATACAAGTCCTGGGGCGTCGCCTCAAAAATAACCCGATTTTTGTTGGCGATCCTGGAGTCGGAAAAACCGCTATCATTGAAGGGCTGGCATTAAAAATTTTTAGAGGTGAACTGCCTGAGGCTTTTTTAAATACGGAGATTTATGCGCTTGATATGGGATCTCTTTTGGCGGGTACAAAGTTCCGGGGTGACTTTGAGGGGCGGTTAAAAGGAGTAATTTCAGAATTGCAGAATTTGCCGAGTGCAATTTTAGCGATTGACGAGATCCACACGGTGGTTGGAGCAGGATCAACCACAGGTAGTTCGATGGACGCCTCAAATATCCTTAAACCAGTAGTTGCCTCAGGCAAGCTTCGCTGTATTGGCACTACCACGTATGAAGAATACAAAAATTATTTTGAAAAGGATCGCGCTCTTTCCCGACGTTTCCAGAAGATCGAAATTGCTGAGCCGTCCGTTTCTGAGACCATTGAAATTCTTAAGGGTTTGAAAACTTACTACGAAATTCATCACCGTGTTACCTACACCCCCGGAGCAATTAAGGCCGCAGCAGAATTAGCCGCCAAGCACATTAATGACCGATATCTCCCTGATAAAGCGATTGATGTGATTGATGAGGCAGGGGCAATTATTAAGGTGAGTCCGGCGTATAAACACCGGAAAAATATTACAACCGCAGACATCGAAAAAGTAGTCGCCCGCATCGCCAAAGTGCCCCTTCGCAGTGTTTCTTCTTCGGATAAATTACACATTCAAAATTTGGAAAAGGAGCTTAAAGAAAAAGTCTTTGGTCAGGATGAAGCAATTCATAACCTGGTGAAAGCAATTAAACGATCTCGGGCAGGACTAAGGATCCCTGATAAACCAATCGGCTCTTTTCTCTTCATCGGCCCAACCGGGGTGGGAAAGACTGAAGTAGCAAAACAAATGGCAACAGTTCTGGGCGTAAATTTCTTGCGCTTTGACATGAGCGAATACATGGAAAAACATACGGTTGCCCGGCTCATCGGTGCTCCTCCCGGGTATATTGGATTTGATCAGGGAGGCTTGCTTACTGATTCGATTCGCAAGAATCCCTATAGCGTTCTCTTGTTGGATGAGATCGAAAAAGCTCATATTGACATCTTCAATATTTTGCTCCAGATTATGGACCATGCCACCCTTACGGATAACAATGGCAAAAAAGCTGATTTTCGTCATGTCATCCTCATGATGACCTCAAATGCGGGTGCCCGGGAGATGGCAGCCTCCAGTATCGGTTTTGATGGTATTAAGTCCGAGGATAAATCTGATAAAGGGCTGAAGGCCGTAGAGAAACTTTTTAGCCCTGAGTTTCGCAACCGCCTTGACGGTATTATCAACTTCCATTCCCTTTCTCATGAAATTATGGAGAAGATTGTTGACAAATTTATGGCAGAACTCAATGAACAGTTAGTTTTTAAAAAGGTCAACGTCCGATTGTCTCCAGATGCCCGCACCTGGCTTGCGCGAAGCGGATATGACC
>JGI20214J51088_10003686_pt1 | contig 10078 bp, 10 predicted proteins | sample WetSurMetagenome_FD_51088 | JGI IMG/M metagenome (IMG submission 51088) | reverse complement strand
TCGGCGTCTAGCCGATGGCTCTAAAACTCAATCCGTTCGTCACTCCCGCGCAGGCGGGAGTCCAGAAAAGTCAGGAAATACTGGATTCCCGCCTTCGCGGGAATGACCCCAAAGACTGCAAAGGCTATTTCTTGAGCAACCTGCGGTCAGAATCTCCCCATCTGGTGCAAGTAATGATACACAACGATTCCCGCGGCTGTGGAGAGATTCAAACTCCGAACCTTTCCCCACATGGGAATTCGGTAGCACAGGTAAGCCTCCCTGATGGACCGCGGAAGACCGACCGTCTCTTTGCCGAAGAGCAGATAATCGCCTTGATGGACGTTAGCCTTCGGATAATCTTGGGANCCATGGCTGCTGAAAGCAATCAGCTGCCCCTCTTCCTTGCTCGCCAGAAAGGCTTCAAAGCTTTCGTGATAACACAGATCTATCTCAGACCAATAATCAAGCCCCGCCCGCTTCAGGTGCTTGTCGTCGACTTTGAAACCGAGAGGGTGAATCAAGTGGAGGCGAAGCTCCGCGGCCCCGCACAACCTGGCGATGTTGCCCGCGTTTGCCGGGATCTCGGGCTGATGCAGAACCACATGGAGATAAGGCCTCTTTCGAATCATGAAGACGCTTTACGACCTTCAAGAAATTCCTTGATCTCCTGCAGGATAGGGCCGTCCTTGCGCCACATACTGCAACTGTTCAACAGATAGGACAGTCCTTCGATCTCCTCCAAAGAGCCGGGCGGCGGCTCGGGCTTTCTCATCTTGTGGGTCCAGTACCCGTGAAGAGCCTCCTGCGCCATGACGGTCAGGAGATGGGTCAGGTGAGCACAGCCTTCTACTCCTCCGATGAGCCTATGGACTTTTTCTCCGAATCCGCTCTTGATCTTAAGGCCGATGATTTTCTTGACGCTCTCACGGGTTGTGGTGCAAAGCGGGAGCGGAACATGCGGCATCTCCGCCTCAGCGTCAAGAATCCGGAGAGGGAGACCTCCTACCACAAGGCGTATGATCATGTGGTGGATCACGCCCTCTTCCCTTTTCTGACCCGAAAGTTCATAGACGGGCCTGAAGCGCTCATCCCTCAAGGAACCTTCGACAACGACCTTTTCGTCGTCCAGAGCATAAGTGCTCATGTCCAGGACTCGCTGGTGGATTCGGTTCTCTTTTGTCGTTGCCTCGACAAGGCTCATCGTATCTCTTGTTCCTTTCCTCTGCTCAGGCTTTATCTCTCGTTGGATGCTCTTCCCCCTCCCCTAACCCCTCCCGCCTGGGGAGGGGAAGTGANGACGGAGCCCGCTAAAAGGGTCGGAGGGAGCCGCAGTCCGGACACTGCCAGTTGACCCCACTGCACGTAAACCCCCACAGGTTCTCCTCCATGCAGGTGTTGCAGATCTGGAAACCGCAGGAGCAGGTCCAACAGAAGGGCTGCTCTTTCCCGCAGCAACTACACCGGTAAGGCTCTTTTCGACCTTCTTTCCTTTGACGGGGTTTTTGTTCCATGGATCGACCTGGAACGCACTCAGACAGTCACATCCATCATCGGCAGCGCGCCGGCTTGCTCACTGACCAGGACCTGGACCCTGAATCCTGACAAGGCCGTCCTCGAAGCCTGAATCGCCTTCTCGGGATGATTGTTTTTTTCGCTCAAATGGGCCAGGACAACCGTGCTCAACGCATCATGACAGAGCGTCATCAACAATCCCCCGGCCTGCGCATTGGAGAGGTGTCCTTCAGGCCCCTTGATTCGCCTTTTGAGCTCCAGAGGATAAGGCCCTTCATCCAGCATTCTCTCATCGTGGTTGAACTCCACGACCAGAGCGTGACACCCTCGGAGCCGGTCTTCGACCACCGGCGTGCTCCGCCCGAGATCCGTGATGATGCCCAGTCTTGCTCCGTCCGCGTGGACCATGACCCCAACCGGATCCGCCGCGTCATGGCACTTGGTAAAAGTCTCAATGCAGAGCCCATGAAGAGTGATCGGTTGCCCCGTTTGGAAAAAGATAGGTTTTGAAAGATTCCCCAGGGTCTTCAGTGCTCTTCTCATGGTCAGGCGGTTGGCGTAAACAGGCAGGTCGAAGCGTCTCGCAAGGGGCCCGGCGCCCCGGATGTGATCGATGTGTTCATGGGTCAGGAGAACGCCGTCCAGCCTGGCCGGATCAATCCCGGTATTCTCCATCCTCCGGATCAACTCCTCACCGCTCAACCCTGCGTCGATCAGAACCCTAGCCTCGGCAGTTTCCACATAAAAGGCATTTCCGCTGCTTCCCGAGGCAAGAACCGCAAATCGCATGGATCCTTTCTTCAAAAGATCTCCCTTTCACTTTATTCCGCTGTGGCCGAAGCCTCCTTCTCCTCTTTCGGTGGTTTCGAGCCGGTCCACCTCCAACACCTGCGCCCGTGAAACACGGGTGACGACCATCTGCGCAATGCGATCGCCCCTTTTGATGACAAAGGGGGCCTTGCCCCAGTTGATAAGGACAAGACCGATCTCGCCCCTGTAATCCGAATCAATGGTGCCGGGCGAATTAACCATGCCAACCCCGTGTTTTAGAGCCAGCCCGCTCCGGGGCCGGATTTGCGCTTCATAGCCCAGGGGAAGTGAAATCGCCAACCCGGTTGGCACAAGTCTAATGTCGCCCGGATGAAGCGTGAGTTCCCCGTCCACCGCAGCCCGCAGATCCAGACCCGAGGCGCCGCCCGTTTCATAAGAAGGCAGGGCCATGTCCTGGTTTCCTTCAAGGCGCTTCACCCTGACGGTCACGTGGTCCGGAGAGTCACTCATCCGCTTCTCCAAGTAACCTGCTCGCAGGTCGCTCAAAAGCGCTCAGATATTAGGCGCGCCTCTTAGTCACGAGTGACGAGACCCAAACATGCGCCTGTCACTCGTTACTCGTCCCTTGTCACTTGCCAAATCCCAATGCCGATGAGTGCAGCGCCCAAGACGGCATTTTTCAGCAACCGGCTATCCAAAGGATAGGTTGTTCAGGTCAAGCGTGTCTTTGTCCAGGGGCCCGAGCGTGACCAGGGAGACCGAATCTTTCTCGAAAGCCCGAACCGCCACCTCTACCACCTGATCCACCGTGACCTTCTGGAGATCCGCCACCACCTCGTCGTAGGAGATGTACCGGCCGAAGATCCCTTCGTTCTTTGCAAGGCGGATCATTCTGGTGTCCGTGTTTTCGGAACCGAGCAAAATCCCCCCGATGAGGTGCTCCAGGGTGGCGTCCAGGTCTGACTTGGAAACGTCTCCCTTCTGGATCTTCCTGATCTCCTTCTTGATCACTTTGAGAGCCCGGTTCACCTCCTTGGGACCCGTAGCCACATAGATGCCGAGCATGCCGGCGTCGATGTAAGACGACACAAAGGAAAATATATTATAGGCCAGGCCTCGTTTCTCGCGGATCTCCTGGAAAAGCCGCGAGCTCATATTGCCGCCGAGGATCGCGTTCAGCACGGCCCCGGCAAACCGAAGGTCGCTTGACAAATGCGGGCCGTCGCCTCCCAGGCAGAGGTGGACCTGTTCGAGATCCTTGGGGTGGCACGAGACGCCGAAATGGCCGCTCGGAGCCGAGCGCACCGGATCTTCGGTGCCCACGGGAAGCGACTCAAAAAGAGGTTCCAGGGTGCGGACGAGACTGTCGTGATCCACATTGCCGGCAGCCGCCACGATGATTCGGCCGGGTGTGTAGAAGCGCCGCATGTGGCCGGCGATCGTCTGTTTGTTCATGGCTGCGACCGTTGCCGGCGTGCCCATGATGGGCATCCCCAGAGGATGGTCCAGCCAGAAGAACCCGTTGAAAAGCACATGAACCTGCTCGTCCGGAGTATCCTCCAGCATGTTGATCTCCTGGAGGATCACCTGTCTTTCCCTGTCCATGTCCTGGGGATCAAAAAGGGAATTCAGGAAGATGTCGGAAAGGATGTCGGCGAGCGTCTCAAGGTGCTTGTTGAGCACCCGGGAGTGGAAGCAAGTGGACTCCGCGCCGGTGAAGGCATTGGAAAACCCTCCAATGGCGTCCAGTTCTTTCGCGATCTGGAGACTGTTCCGCGCGCGGGTCCCCTTGAACGTCATGTGCTCAATGAAGTGGGAGATCCCGTTTTCCTCCTTCACTTCATCCCTGGAGCCCACGTTTACCCAGATGCCCAAAGATATGGAACGGAAATGCTCCAACTTTTCAGAAACAATCCGGATCCCGTTTTTCAGAACCGTCTTATGATGCATCGCTCAGGCTTTCACCCAGCGCGGCTTTCCGGGATAGCGCAATTCTTCCGTTCTTGTCGATGTCCAGGACTTTGACCAGGACCTCATCTCCCTCCCTCAGGATGTCCGTCACCTTGTTCACTCGCTCCTTGTCCAACTGGGAGATGTGAATCAGGCCGTCGGTCCCGGGCAGGATCTCGACGAATGCGCCGAAGTCCATGATCTTTCTGACCTTGCCCCTGTACAATTTGCCCACTTCCGCTTCCTGCACGATCCGGCCGACCATGTCGATCGCTGCCTTTGCCAGATCTCCGTCGGGGGAGGCGATCATCACGCGGCCCTCGTCATCCACATCAATTTTGGAATCCGTGGCCGCGCTGATTTCCTTGATGACCTTGCCGCCCGGACCGATCAAAAGCCGAACTTTCTCGGGTTTGATCTNGAGGATTGTGATCACAGGCGCATACTGGGAAACCTGGGCCCTTGGCTTGTTGATCGCACCGTTCATCTTGTCCAGGATGTGAAGTCTTGCCTGTCTGGCCTGCTCCAGAGCGTTTTGCATGACCTCGCGCGTGACACCGTCGATCTTGATGTCCATCTGAAGGCCCGTGATACCGCCTGCGGTCCCGGTCACCTTGAAATCCATGTCCCCGTAATGGTCCTCGTCGCCGATAATGTCCGTCAGGATGACCGTCCTGCTGCCGTCTGAAATCAGGCCCATGGCCACGCCGGCCACCGGTTCCTTGATGGGCACGCCTGCATCCATGAGGGACAGAGAGCCTCCGCACACGCTCGCCATGGACGATGAGCCGTTGGACTCCAAAATCTCGGAAACCACCCGCACCGTATATTGGAACTCCTCCTTGGGAGGAAGAACCGGCGTCAGCGCTCTGTGGGCCAGGGCTCCGTGGCCGATGTCCCTGCGGCTGGGGCCTCCCAATCTTTTGGCTTCCCCGACCGAGTAGGGAGGAAAATTGTAGTGGAAAATGAAGCGCTTGAATCGGACGCCGTAAATCGTCTCCATCCTCTGCTCGTCCATCTCCGTGCCCAGGGTGGTCAGCACGAGCGCCTGAGTTTCACCCCTGGTGAAAAGGGCTGAGCCGTGAACGCGGGGGAGCACGCCGACGATGCACTCGATGGGCCTCACCTCGGTGAAGCTCCGGCCGTCGATTCGCCTCCCCTCTTCCAGGATCATTCGGCGAACCAAGTTCCTCTCGAGTTCCGAGAGCATCTCCTTGATTTCCGACTCCCTTCCTTCATACTCCGCTGCCAGGGCTTCCAGAGTTCTGGTCACGGTATTCTCTCTTTTGTCCTGCCTTTCCTTTTTGTCGGCAGTGGTCGAGGCGTCCTGGAGAAGGGGAAGAGCGAGTTCCCTGATCTTGGCATCCAGGGCCGCATCTCTCGGGACAGGAGCGACGTCTCTCTTGGGTTTTCCGACCGCTCCGCGGATCTCCTCCTGCATGTCGAGGAGGGGCTGGAGCGCCTCATGTCCGAAAAAGACCGCATCAATCATGTCCGACTCGGAGACGAAGTTTCCGCCCCCTTCGACCATGACCACGGCGGATCGCGTCCCTGCCACAATCAGCTGGATGTCGCTTTCCTCCTGCTCGGAAAGCGTGGGGTTCGCCACAAGTTTTCCCGCCACTCTAGCCACCCGGACCGCTCCCACCGGTCCGCGGAATGGGATGTCCGAGACTTCGAGGGCTGCAGAGGCCCCCACGAGCGCGAGCACATCCGCCTCGTTCTCCCGGTCTGTAGAGAGCACCGTGGCAATAATCTGGGTTTCGTAATAGTAGTTGTCCGGGAAAAGAGGCCTCAGCGGCCGGTCAATGAACCTGGCGACCAGCGTCTCTCTTTCGCTCGGCCTCCCCATGTCCCTTCGAAAATAGTTGCCGGGAATCCTCCCCCCTGCGTAGGACATCTCCTGGTACTCGACCGTCAGAGGTAGAAAATCCACGCCTTCCCTGAGTTCGTTGGTTGCCACCACGGTGACCAGCACCACGGTCTCGCCCAGGGTAACCACGGCAGAGCCACTGGCCTGTTTGGCTATCCGGCCAGTTTCAATATGCATCATCTGCCCATTCATTTCCTTTGATGCACTCTTGATCATGTGTACTTCCGTCCTTTCGATAAAGTGAGAAAAAGGATCCTTCGGCCCGGGCCTGCTTCAGGATCTTCCTCTCTGATGAACCGGTCCTACTTCCTCAGGCCGAGTTCTTTGATAATGGACACATATCTTTTCTCGTCCGTTCTCCGCAGATAGTTGAGCAGCCGTCTCCTCTGACCGACCAGTTTCAGCAACCCTCTTCGAGAATGGTGATCCTTTTTGTGGGTCTTGAAATGCTCCGTCAGCATGTTGATGCGGTTGCTCAGAATGGCCACCTGGACCTCCGGAGAACCCGTGTCTTTTTCATGCAGCTTGAATTGATCGATGATCTCTTTTTTTGCTTCTGCTTTGAGCACCACGTTGCATACCTCCTCTTGAATAGAATCCTAAGTTGTGACTTCTCTCCCACCTTCAGACGAAGACTCGGGAAACCCTGAGCCGCCCTTTTGCCCCGGGCTCGAAATGCACAAGGGCCACCAGATCCGGGCCGCTCACGAGTTTCACCTCTTCCTGAGGGAAAGGCGCTTTCATTCCGAGTTCCTCCCATCCAGGCTGATACCCTTTTCTCACCTGGAAGGCGGTCCTTTCATCCACCTCCACTTCCGTGAAGTGGGGTAACGCATAGCGCAAGGGGACGATCCTTTTTTTCACCATCTCTGCGACAGTGCCCATGTCTCCTGACCGCAGAGCGTCCTCGACCCCATAAGGGTCAATTCTCGTTCGCCTGAGCGCTTTGAGGTGTGCCCCCGGCCCCAGCTCCTTTCCCAGGTCCGCCGCGAGAGTCCGGACATAGGTCCCTGAGGAGCAAACCACCCTGAAAGCGACATCAGGAAGATCCAACGACAGGATGGCCAACTCCGTGATCCTCACCCATCGTTTCTCCAGACTCACCGGGAGCCCTTTTCGCGCCAGCGAATAGGCCCGCTTCCCCTGAACCTTCAGGGCCGAGAAGGACGGAGGCGTCTGCTCCGTCTCGCCCACAAAGGCCCGGGCTTTTTCCCTGACAAGTTCCGGATCCAACTTTGGAACAGGTTTCACGGCCGTGACCCGGCCTGTCCGGTCCAGGGTGTCCGTTTCGATCCCCAGGGTCAGGGTGCCCAGGTACGTTTTGTCCCCGGCCATGAGATAGGGAGAGAGTTTTGTTCCCTGGCCGACCAGCACCAGCAGCAGCCCGGTCGCAAAAGGATCGAGCGTTCCGGCGTGCCCGACTTTGCTGATCTCAAGGAGCTTCTTGACTTTCCTCACGACGCTGAAGGAGGTCTCGCCTTCTTCTTTGTCTACGATCAGCACGCCGTCACAGATTCCAACCACTCCCCTCTCTCTAACTCCCCTCTTCCGTCTTCAGCCTCTGGAAGAGCTTTTCCATGTGGTCTCCTTCGGCCAGGGACGGGTCGTGCCTGAACACGATGTCCGGTATGTACTTGAGATCCATGCGAAGGCCGATTTCTCTCTTGATGAACCCCGTGGCGCTCTCCAGCCCCTTCTGCGCCTCCGCGATCTCTTGCTCACTCCCGATGAGGCTGTAGAACACCCTGGCGTACCGGAGATCTTTGCTGACGACGATTCCCGTGACCGTTGTCTTCTGCACTCTCGGGTCCTTGACCCTGGTCATCAGCAGATCCGCAATCTCTCTGAGGATCAGGTCCCCGACCCTGTTGGCCCTTCTGCCCGGCAACATTTGTATCTCTCTCTATCTTGACAAACGCCCGCAAACCACAACGCTTTTCAGACAAAGTCGCCCATCTCAGTGACGAGTGACAAGTTGGTGTTGTAATGTCATACCTTGTTACTCGTCACTCGTTGCTTGTCACTTTTCTGAGACGCTGGGCGTTTTTCATCAACCTGTCACAGGTTGATGACCTCAGTCTCCACATTGACGATTTCAGCCAAGTACATGGATTCGATGAATCCCAGGATGTTGCTGAGCGACGAATCAATGTGACGCCGGTCATTGCCCACCGTGGTGACCCCCAGTTCTATCCTCTGCCAGTTGTCGTTGGACCCCACCTCCGCCACAGAGGCGTTGAACTTGTGTTTCACCCTGTCCACCAGGCTCCGGAGGATCTTCCGCTTTTCTTTGAGGGAGTGGCTGTCCTGGATCCGGAATTCGATTTTCAGGGTGCCCACGACCATGAATCAGAGCTCCGGCCTTACCTCTTCGACCTGATAGACTTCAAAGACATCCCCTGGTTTGATGTCCTGAAAATTCTCGACGCTGATGCCGCACTCATAGCCCGTCTGCACTTCCTTGACGTCGTCCTTGAAACGCCGCAGGGAAGCGATCTTTCCGTCAAAGACCACCACTTCATCCCTCAGGAGACGCGTCCGGGCGTTTCTCTCCACCCGTCCATCAGTCACCGTGCACCCTGCCACAGCCCCCACCTTGGGAATATGGAACACCTCCTTGACCGTCGCCCGTCCGATGAAGTTCTCCTTGTAAATCGGCTCCAGGAGCCCGGCCATGGCCATCTTGATGTCCTGAATCAAATTGTAGATGACGTCATAGTACCGGATGTCCACCGTTTCTTTTTCCGCAAGTTCGGTCACCCGGGGGTTGGCTCGAACGTTGAAGCCGATGACGATCGCCCCGGAAGCCGAGGCCAGCATGACGTCCGTTTCCGAAATGGCTCCTGTAGAGGAGTGGATGATCTTGAGTTTGACCTCCTCGGAGGTCAGCTTGGCAAGGGAGTCCGAGATCGCCCCAATGGATCCCTGCACATCCGCCTTCAAGACGAGGTTGAGCTCCTTGACCTCCCCCTCTTTGATCTTCTGGAAGAGATCGTCCAGACTGACGATTCCCCGTTTCTCTCCCTCCCACTTCTTGGACTGGGTCAGGCGATATTCGATCACCTCTTTGGCCGTCTTCTCATCCGGCACGGCGATGAACTCGTCCCCTGCCATGGGCACTCCCGAGATGCCATAGACCTCCACCGGCATCGAGGGGGTCGCGACGATCATGCGCTTGCCCCTGTTGTTGAGCATGGCCCGCACTTTTCCGAAGTGCTCCCCGCAGACGAAAAAGCTGCCTTGCTTGAGGGTTCCGTTTCGGATAAGGACCGTGGCCACAGGCCCTCGAGTCTTGTCCAGCTTGGCTTCAATGACCGTGCCCCTGGCCGGTTTATCCGGATTGGCCTTGAGCTCCAGCACCTCTGCCTGAAGGAGAATCAGTTCGAGAAGTTCATCAACTCCCTGGCCTGTCTTGGCCGAGATGCTCCCGAAAATGGTCTGGCCTCCCCATTCCTCAGGCGACAGCCCCAGCTCCGCCAGCTCTCTGCGGACTCTGTCCACATTGGCCTCGGGTTTGTCGATCTTGTTGATCGCCACCACAATCGGGATGTTGGCGGCCCGGCCATGATTGATCGCTTCTTTGGTCTGGGGCATGACCCCGTCATCGGCGGCCACGACCAGGACGATGATGTCCGTCACTTTGGCCCCTCTGGCTCTCATGGCCGTGAAGGCTTCGTGCCCCGGTGTATCGAGAAAAACAATGTCTCCGCCCTTGCGCTCCACGTAGTAAGCCCCGATGTGCTGCGTGATGCCTCCGGATTCGCCTGCGATGATGTTGGATTTCCGAATGTAATCGAGGAGGGACGTCTTGCCGTGATCCACGTGACCCATGATGGTGACCACCGGAGGCCGCGCCTTCAACTCTTCCGGTTTGTCCTCCACCTCCGTCAGGCTCTCTTCGAAATCAAAACGGGCCGCTTCCAGTTCGAACCCGAAGTCATCGGCAAGAAGCGAAGCCGTCTCATAGTCGATTGTTTGGTTGATGTTGGC
>JGI20214J51088_10003685_pt1 | contig 10081 bp, 4 predicted proteins | sample WetSurMetagenome_FD_51088 | JGI IMG/M metagenome (IMG submission 51088) | reverse complement strand
ATACCAAGGAATTGTGCTGCGTGCTATGGCGGCAACGATATCAAGATGAGCGCTGTTATCCTGGAGAGAGGAAGTTATCCGTACTGTTGGAGTGAAGAGGCTAGAGTTGCCCTGTTTTCTAACATATTGCCGTTCTGGATAAATCCCATTTCAATATATTTCACAATGTATAGGTAGGTAGCATAAGCTGCTTTTTTGCCTGCCGATGCTCTCCGGACGATGCCGCGAATTTTCTGAGAGCGGGCGTGCTTTAATGGTGAGCGTCCCCATTTATTTCCATTTATTCTATTTCGAATGGGAGGGCGGGCAAGGTCCCCATTGGCAGGCGCTGGCGCCGGGGAGCGGCAGGCTTATCGTTTGCAGCGGGAGCTCGTTCCCCCACCATCGTGATAATCAGATTTCCTAATACTCCGGGTTTCGCTTTCGCGGCATCGTCGTGCAATTTCTCCGCATATAGACCCGCCACCGTCATTACGCCGAATACGGCGGAAGCGGAGCGCGCTTCAGGCGTCAGCATTGCGGGAAATCGGGATCTCATGCGCGCCGTGAAACGAATCCTTGAACTATCAGGCAGCAAGCATCTTCTGATTACACGCGGAGAGGAAGGGATGGCGCTTTTTGAAAGCGATTCCAGCGTCACCTATATTCCTACAATCGCTCAGGAGGTGTTCGATGTGACGGGCGCCGGAGACACGGTTATTTCCACGCTTGCATTGAGCCTGGTATCGGGACTGTCCATCCTGGAAGCCGCAGTTCTTTCCAATATTGCCGCCGGGATCGTTGTCGGCAAGCTGGGAACGGCTTCAACAACTCCTGAAGAGCTTGTCTCAGCTATCCGCCGTTTGCAGGGGTAAACGGGTTTCCGGTTTCGGGTTCCCCGTTTCCCGTTTCTTCCGGTACTATTCCGAAAATAGCGTCCCGATAGGGACGGAATGAGTTTAGCCCGGCTTCAGTGCCGGGGCAGCATCGGGCGTCTGAAGCACAAGTCCCGTTAGGGACGATTGAGCTGGATTTCTCAATATTCAGCCGTCCCTACGGTCGTGAGAAAAAATCGGAAAATCAGCATTTTTGCGTCTGTAAGTCATTGAAATCATTAGGCCGAAATTTTACAAAATCGATTTATTCTCATGACCTACGGGACTTGTATTATTTCTTCGTCAGATCCGGGCACTGAAGTGCCGGGCTAAAATCATCGCATCCCTCCGGGATGCACCGTCCTTCCGGGAGGCTATTTTCGAAGCAGCGCAAAGCCAGTTACTACATTCATAATCTTCATCGAGAAATCCAATAAATTAAATTGCATTTTATAAAATGTAGAGGGGAAGGTCGTTATATCCTCATATGATATTGATTTGTAATACTATAACCTTTCTGATTAAGGCGTGGCATTATGGTATAAAAGATGCATGAATGAGATTAACTTTATTCGATAGTCGAACCATATATTCTTTAAGCAATGGCAGTGAATGAAACCGGGGGAACCTCATGTGCGGGAATTCCATGATGAAAATGTTCGTTGCTGCGATCATGCTGCTGCCGATGCCGGTTGCCAGCGGGCAGTCGTTGATTCGCATAGAAGAATCGAAGATACGCGCCTTTCATAAAAGCGGTTCGACATGCGTGTCAATTCCGGTGAAGAGCGCTGCCGATCATCCGATCAAGGCGCATCTGGGGCTTGCCTGGATGGGCCCTCAAAATACGGAAGCGAAGCCGGAGACCCGCGAAGTCACGCTTCAACCGGGGCAGTCGGAAATTGAGGTTCCGCTTCCGTTATCCGATTCCTCTATCTGGACACGGCTTTATTATTCGCTTGCGCCTGATCGCTCTAATGCAAGATCCTTCGAACCAATAAGTGGAATTGTATCCCTGTCACATATTGCCGATTATGTTTTTGAAGTGAAGCTAAATTCTCCCGGGGTTCCCTCAATCGGAAGCCGAGTGTCGGTATTTGCTCAAGCAGTCCATCCAGTTAAACGAGTTCCTATCCCAGATATCGAATGGAATGCAAAGCTCTCAATTGAGGGGAAAGATTTTTCTCCGATTCGCAAAGAAAAGCATGAAAAAGGCTTTGTTGAATTTGTTTTTGATCTCCCTGAAGTGAATTACTATGCGCCTGTGTTCGTATATAGCCGCTGTGGCGATTATATACAAAAAGGTTTCATTAACCTGCAGGTTCTTGGCAATCATTTATCAGGGCGCATTCAGAGTGATAAGCCCATATATCAGCCCGGACAAACCATGCACCTGCGAGCGGTGATTCTGGATGCCAAAGGACAGGCAGCAACCGGCGCTCGCATCAAACTGTGCATAAGGGATCCAGATCATGAATCCGTTCATACAGCCCATCTGGTATCTTCAAAATTCGGAATCGTTCAGGATGAATGGACATTTCCGGCTGCTGCGGTTCTGGGCGACTATCAGATCGAACTTTTTGAAGAAAATGGTAAGGGAGAAGAACAATATCTGTATGGCGATCACGTTGTCAGGCTCAGCCGCTATGAATTGCCTGCATTCAACATAACTGCAAAGACGAGCCGCATCGCATATCTTCCCGGGGAACAGCCGCGGGTAACCATAGCCGGTGCCTATTTATTCGGCAAACCGGTGCCAGGCGGGGAAGTTAAGATCGTGCGGAGCAAAGAGCCTTGCTATTTCCGGCGCAATTGCAAAGTCGAACCATCAGAAACTACAGTTGTTGAAGGAAATGCCGGGAAGGACGGCAAGTTCGTTGCGCAGCTTGATCTGAAGGAAGATCAGAAAGAATTGAGTACCGCCCGAGGTGAGCTTTATCGGGATATACCGTTTACAGCCTATTTCAAAGACCGGACTTCCGGCCGTACAGAACAGGTACGTTTTGACGTTCGGATTACTCGTGAACCACTCCATATCTACTTTTACTTTGATCGATCCAGTTACACTGTGCCTGTTTATGTTTCGGTATCCTATGCAGATGGGCGGCCTGCTTCAGCTGATGTGGCCATCATTTATAATGAAACAACGACAAGAGTGCACACGAACAGGTATGGTGTGGCAAAAGCCTCTCTTCCGCACAAACATGACTCCTTTCTTAACATAGATGATTCTGTGAAAATTAAGGCTGTCGATACTGACGGAAAAACCGGAACATTGGAGGATGCGTATTATCCGGATACAAATCCAATAATGCAGATAAAGTCCGGGCGCACGCTTTACAAGCCTGGTGAATCGGTAGTGCTCAAAATTTCTTCGCCGCCGGAATTCCCCGCTGATCAGTCGGTGATGATCCATGCACTCTCAGATCAACGTATAATCGCAAGCCGAATCATACGAATCGAAAACCATAAAGGAGAAGCAACCTTTCCCTATCAACCTGACTTCCGGCGCAACATCCAATTCGTTGCATGGAACCCTTTGAGCAGCAATGATTCAAACTGGTTTCATGGGTCAAAAGAGGTGATTTTTCCCGATACATCTGAACTCAAGATATTGGCGGCTTCTGAACGGGCAGCATATCAGCCCGGGGAGAAAGCATCTCTTCGAATGCGGGTTTCCTCTGCGGATGGGAAGCCAGCTGAGGCGGCGCTCGGCGTAACCGTCGTGGATCAAGCTGTCCTTGAGCGCGCTCGAACAGACGGCAAATTCGGCCGGCGCACATTTTTCGGCTGTGAATACTGCAGTGAAGACCAGAAAATTGGAGGCGTGGCGCTCAGCGATCTTCATGCGTTGAAGCCGTCATCTTCCATTTCTACCGACCTGGACCTGGTCGCCGAAGCTTTTGCAGTTCAAGATGAAGCTTTCGTTATGACGGAAGAAAAGGAATTTCCCGAATTCAAATTAGTCGAATCACAGAAGGAAAAATTGAAAGCTGCCTTGGAAAGTCATTATTTGGAAACACATGAATTTCCCAAGGACATATCAAGCCTGGCTGAGATTCTTGGACAACAGTGGACTCAATTGCGCGATCCCTGGGGCATGCCTTACTCGGCGATATTCGGTCTGGAACGTTCGTTTTTTTTCGTTAGGCTGTTATCAGCCGGGGCCGACAAGCAGCTCAATACGAGCGATGATTTTGTTGCCGGGGTTTTCGAGCAGGCATATTTTGCGCCGGTGCAACACTTGATAGAGAAGGCACTTAAGAACCAGAACTGTCCGGCAACCGAGCCGGAATTTATCAAACTGCTGAACGAAAATGGGATTGCGTTCAGTTCATTTCATGACCCGTGGGGGACTGCTTACCAGGCAAACATCCGCACTTATTTTGGTGGGAGACTTATTCGCATGATAAGCGCCGGTCCGGACCGCACATTTTCTACCGGGGACGATATCTTTGTTGCCGATTTATGGGGACCATACTTTCTGAAAGAAAAAGCACAGATCGAAACAGCTCTTCGAAATGCTCATATTCCCCCGCAAACTCGTGAAGAATTTTTAAAGCTTCTGGAAAATGCAGGTTTCAATGTGCTGCATCTTCTTGATAACTGGGATCGGCCGTATTTGCTCTTGTGCAAGACGGATTTCAACTATATTGATCGCATAACAGCAAAGACGGTGCAGATGTCCGGAGGTCAGCCGGTGTCTCGCCAGGAAATTGTTCCGATTACGCAGAAATATATCATATTCTCTATTCACAGCCTTGGACCAGATGGCATGGAGGATACATCGGACGATTTCGAAATAGCTCAATTTCCCGTCCTCCTTAAAGAGGAATCAGCACAGAATGTATTGCCTTCATCTTCTCTCTCTCCCGTTTCTCTTGACGGGAAAAGCATGATAATGGGAATAGTGAAAGATCCTAAAGGCGCAGTCATTCGAAATGCAACAGTTACTCTTGTGAGCGAAACGGGCACATCATATGTAACACGTACAAGTTTGACGGGAGCTTTCCAATTCCTGTATGTTCCCGAGGGCGTTTATTCAATAAAGGCTGAGAGACCGAGTTTCATAACGCATAATATTGCGGGATTGCATGTAGCTTATGGAAAGACAGCAAACATCGATATTGAGCTTGATGTTGAGAATAAAACAGGCGTGAGAGTTGTAGAAACAGCGGGCCAGGCATCGTTGTCGACGAACACAATGGGCTCAACGGAAACTAAACAGAAGCTCTTTGGCACGCCGCGTGTTCGTGAATACTTTCCTGAGACCTTGCTCTGGATTCCTGAATTAATTACCGATGCAAAAGGCTCTGCCAGCGCTGATATTCCTCCAGCGGATTCGGTAACAAACTGGAAAATCGCGGTAGTGGCATCGACTCAGGATGGCCGGATCGCTGAAACGGAAAGCTCTTTCCGCACCTTCAAGCCGTTTTCCCTGGATTTCAATCCGCCACCCGTGCTGACGGAAGGAGACAGGATCGAGCTGCCGGTCGTCGTTCGCAACTATCAAGATAAAGCGCAGAAGGCCAGTGTCATCCTTGGACAGAATGGATGGTCGACAGTTCAGTACAGTCCAGTCCGGCAAATAACCGTTCAGGCCAGCCAATCCGTCAATGTGGGCTATTCTATACAGGCGAAACATGCAATCGATAGAGCCGTTCAACGGATAACTGCCTCTGCCGGCAAGGAGAGCGATGCAATCGAAAAATCATTGCGCATTCATCCGAACGGCAGAGAGATAACGCATACTTCCGGAGATATTATTACCGGACCAGTATCTTTTCCTGCTGCAATTCCTCAAGCATCGATCGCCGGCGCGACTCGCGGCGAACTCAGGATTTATCCAAACACCACGTCACTCTTGATGGAAAGCGCGTCGGCGATTATGGCCGTGCCGCGCGGCTGCGCGGAGCAGGCTATTTCAGCAGGCTATGCCAATCTCACCGCCTGGCAGTTTGCGCATGCCGCCGGACTCCATGATGAACAAATTGAAAAGCGTGCTTTTTCAAATATCAATCATGCGATCGATGCACTGGAAAGAAACCGCAATTCCGGCGGTGGAATAAGTTATTGGAAATCAGATGAATCCGATATCGCGGTGACTGCTTATGCGTTGAGCTTCCTGCTGGAGGCATCGGCGATTGTGCCGGTTGATAAGAAGCTGCTGGAGTCGCTGGCATCGTGGCTTGAAAAGCAGCAGACTGCCGATGGGAGATGGCAGTCTCGAATCATTGGCAATGCAACGAATGATCGGCAGGCCCTGCTGCTCACCGGGACGGTCGCCAAAGCCCTTGCTGCAGCCCATAAAGCAGGAATTGCGGTTCAACCGGCAACACTTGGCAACGCTTATCATCATCTTGCGAAATTCACCGATTCCATCGACGAACCCTACATGCTGGCCAATTTCATTCTGATGGCGCTGGATACAAAAGATGAATCGCTATTGGGCAATGCCGTATCGAGACTTGCGGCAATGGCTCGGGAAGAGCGGGGCGGCCTCTATTGGGACTTGCAGACGAATTCACCCTTTTATGGATGGGGAACAGCAGGACGCTATGAGGCTACCGGTCTTGCCGTCAGCGCTCTTTCCGCGTGGCGGACCGCTCATCCTGAATCGAAAGAATTCGATGCGCAAATCAGGCTCGGGCTCGTTTTCTTACTGCGCGGCCGCAGCCGGTCGGGCATGTGGCTGTCGACCCAATCAACCGTTCGCGTTATGCGCGCTCTGGCGGATGCTGCACAGGTTCTGGGAGGTCTTGGCAGCAGGGGCGGGACAATCGAAATTCGTTCCAACGGCAAAACAATCAAAACAATAAAACTATCCGATGATGCTACGGCAGCAGACCCGGTCCTTGTGGATCTGTCCTCCTTTCTTGCTCCAGGAGACAATCAAATTGCCGTGGAACCAACTTCTGGGACGCATGCTGCACTTGCCTTTATTTCATCGACATACTGGCTGCCATGGGAACAGACCAAACCTGCAGCCTCGCCTGAATTGCGTTTCGATGTCAAGTTTGACCAGCTGAAGATGCGCGTCGGAGACGCGGTGCGCTGTTCTGTGAAAGCCGAGCGCGTGGGTTTCCGCGGCTATGGGATGATGCTCGCTGAAATCGGCCTGCCTCCGGGAGCGGAGGTGGACCGTGCGTCGCTCGAATCCGTGATTCAGGAAGGATCATTGGGAATAGATCATTATGAAATCCTTCCGGATCGCGTCGTTCTCTATCTGTGGACGAAAGCAGGAGGAGCGTCTTTCAACTTCCAGCTGAGCGCCCGCTTTCCGATGAATGCGCAGTCAGAGCCTTCGGTTCTCTATGACTACTACAATCCGGAAGCCCGTTCTGAATTGCTTCCATTTCAGTGGACAGCAACAAAATAATTCCCTTATTTAAGATAATCGAGTACATGGAGGGAACATGCGATACCGGGCATTGACGGTTTCCAGGGAATACAAGGTATAGGTAGCATAAGCTGCTTTTTTGCCTGCCGATGCTCTCCGGACGATGCTGCGAGACTCCTGAGAGCGGGCGTGCTTTAATGGTGAGCGTCCCCATTTGCCATATTTCTACGGCTTTACTATTTCGAATGGAAGGGCAGGCAAGGTCCCCATTGGCAGGCGCTGGCGCCGGGGGGCGGCCGGCTTATCGTTTGCAGCGGGAGCTCTTTCCCCCACCATTGTGACAACCAGATTTCCTAATACTCCGGGTTTCGCTTTCGCGGCATCGGCTTGCAGGACAAATTCAGCCTCCTGCCCGTTCAACGATGATTCCGCAACCGAGATCCCATCGGGCGGATCAACCAGCTCAAACTGTATCTTCTCCAATGTTCTGAAGACAGGCAGCGACAGCCGGACGCGGACCTTTCCGCCGGAAGGAATTATTAGCGGCAGACTGTTGAGGATTCTTAATGCCTGTTGATTGGCCCCGCGTCCTGCGGCGCCAATCCATAGTTCCGTTGACGGAACCAGATGCCGGTACGCGAATGCCTGCATCAGGTCGTCAGCCGGCACGGCAAGCCTGGTAATCTCATGTCCCCCAATATTCGCGCTCCCCTCCAAAACAATTTTTACCGGCTCCTTGGCGGCAGCCGCGGGAATACTCAGCGTGAACTGCACCTTGTCCAGCCCGGCAGGCACCTTTGCGCTGCTGAGCGCGACTCCGGGCGGGGCGTTTTTCAAAGCCAGCGCAATATCCCCGGAAAAGCCGTCCTTTCTGAGAGCGTACACCGTAACGGGAGCATTCGGCCCCATAAGGGCATTGACGGCAGAGGGGACGACACGCAGATCGAAATCCGGCTGCGGCGCGCTGATGCGCAGGCGGTATGCATATTCCGGGCCGCCTTTGTGTTGTGCGTCTCCTATGGACATATAATAGGTCCCCTCGGCAGGGAGCGTCGTTGTTAGATAGGAATCCGCATGATGCGTCTCAAGCCCAGCCCCTTTGTCTTCGCGGTCATCGCTGAACGCCAGTTGTTTGTTATTCGCATCGGTCAGCCTGATCACCGAATCAAGCGGGGAACCGAGGCGGCGCGCATATACCTCCACGGCGATCTTGTCGCCGGACCGCCCGCTGAAACCATAGACATCCACGTCTCCCGGATCATCGACGCGCCCGTTGATAATGACAGGATATTTGACCTGCTGCGATTTCTTCTGAGAATTGTTCGGCTCCTTCTCGAAGTATTCAGGCAGATTGCCCGCCATAAACGGCGCCGAATTGGATGCGAGTCCGTTCTTGCCTGCGGGAACTGAATATATTCCGGGCGCCAGCTTCCTGGCATCCATCGTCACCGCATTTTCGGGCAGATTCCAGCCTGATGTCTGCACATGGATTTGCGTCCCGGCGCGGCCGCCCAGAGGAAAAATGCCCGTCAAGAACGGAAATTCTCCGATCGTTATGCGGTAAACGAAGTCATCGCGTCCCCGATAGATTGCGTCTCTGATCTCGATCACGTAGTCGCCGTCTTTAGGAATTTCGTAATAAATAACCGGATCGGGATGGAAGAAAAAATCGTCGCTGTATGCTACTTCCTTGCCTGAGGAATCGTAAAGCGTCAGCACCGCCTGCAGCCAGCCCGGCACCGCATCGGGAAGGTAGGGGATGAGTTCGCGCGCGCTGGCAACGGCAACCAGACGCTGTCCCTTGCGCGCCTTGAATTGGTAACGGTCCACATCGCCGGGCAAATACGTCTGCTGCTGCTGGCGTCCCATCGTACGAAAGCGGCCGTAACTGCCGGGAATGAGCTGTCCGTTAATAACGGCAGGCAGGCTTATCTCTGTCACCGTGTCCGCCGCATTGACTTTCGGATTTTTTTCGCGAAATTCAGGCAGCCTGCCGATGCAAAAAGCCAGTGGATTCGACAAGCCAAGGGGAGTTTTAAACCTCAATTCCCGCATGCCGGGTTCAGCATCCGGAGCCAATGTAATCTGAAAGCGGGCTCTTTGAGAAATAGCCGGGTTGGCGCGCAGGCTGAGACTGGCTGACAGCTTCTCTCGAATCGCATTCAGCTCCCTCAGAATCGCAGCATCTTTCCCCTTTTTCTGCAATTCATCCAACTGCTCTCTCAGCGCCGTCATCTGCTCGGGAGGCAAGGGCTGGACAAAATCAAGCATTTTGGCCTGAATGCCTTCTCCCGATATATATGCGCTTCCGGCTTTATCAAGAAATTGTCCGGCGACCTCAACCTCGACCGTACCTCCTTGCTGTCCGCCGGCAGGAAAAACGTATCCTATGCGAGGAGCATTCTGTTGCGAACGCACGGGCGCGGCTATCAGGAGAAAAACGGCGAAGCACAGAGATGCACAGCGCCGAAAGCATACGAATTCAGTTTTTCCAGCGCCTGCAAGAATTTTCACATAATCTCCTTGAGCCGCCCGCCCAGAGTAACGCCCTCGGATGCCGCCGGCGATACGTGCACTTCCAGGCCATCCGGATGCGGCAGCTTCCCGCCGGGATCGATTCCGACCAGCTCATATATGCTCGCAATCAGATCGGCAGGATACACGGGACGGTCCTTTACTTCCTCCCCGCGCTCATCCGACGAGCCGACGACGTGTCCGCCTTTGAATCCGCCACCGGCGAGCACAGCAGAGAAGGCATTGCCCCAGTGCCCGCGCCCTCCGTTCCATGGCGCTTCCCATTGGATTTTGGGAGTCCTGCCGAATTCGCCGCTCCACCATACTACGGTGCTGTCCAGCAATCCGCGCTCGGACAAATCTTCGATCAACGCCG
>JGI20214J51088_10003684_pt1 | contig 10083 bp, 9 predicted proteins | sample WetSurMetagenome_FD_51088 | JGI IMG/M metagenome (IMG submission 51088) | reverse complement strand
TGGCCCATGGCGGGAGCTGCGCGCCCTGGACCAGGGAGATGATCATCTGCGGCGCCTGCAAGCGGGTCAGCAGGTACCCGAAGAGCATGGCCGAGGCAAAGATGATCAGGATCATTCCCGTGGTGAGCATGGTCCGCTGCAGGATCTCCCCGAGGACCTTCCAGCCCAGCTTCCCCCGCATGATGATGATCAGGAAGCTACCGACGCAGCCCACGGCCGCCGACTCCGTAGGCGTGCAGACGCCGAAATAGATCGTCCCCAGGACCAGCGTGATCAGGGTCAGGGCTGGCCAGATCTTTTCCAGGCTCTTGAAACGCATCTTCCAGGTGATCACCTCCGTGGGGATCGGCGCGTAATGGGGTTTGAAAATGCAAAAGACAAAGATGTAAACGATCATCAAGAGCGCCAGCACGAGACCGGGCACCACCCCGCCCAGGAAGAGCTTACCGACCGATTCGTCGGCCACCTCCCCGTAAACGATGAAGGCGATGCTGGGAGGAATCAGGAGCGACAGCGCGCCCGCCGCCGTCACAGGACCTACGGCGAGGGTTTTGTGGTATCCCCTTTTGAGCATTTCCGGGATCGCAAAGCTTCCGATGGCTGCCGCGCCGGCGATGCTGACGCCGCAGAGGGCACCGAAGACGGCGCTGGCGATCACGCTCGCCATGGCCATCCCGCCGCGCACGCGGTTCAGCCATGAGTTGGCGGCCGTGTACAATTCGGAGCCGATGCCCGTCACGAAAACCGCCTCACCCATCAGGATGAAAAGCGGCACGGCCACCAGGGTGAAGCTGTTGAGCCGATCATAGAGAACCCCGGAAACGGCGCCGAGGCCGCTCGGCCCCTGAAGCATCAGGATCCCCGTGATGCTGGTGGTGGCCAGCGCCGCGAAGACCGGCTGCCCGGAACTCAGGAGGATGAAAAACAGGCCGAAGACGATCGCGGTGATCAGGGCAGGTTCCATCGTTATCTATTGTCCTTTCCGGATCTTGGTCGAATCCTTCAGCCGGAGAATATTTCTATGGATCCTGACGACATATTGCAGGAAGAGAATCGCCATCCCGAGCGGGATGAAGCTGTAGGAGATCCAGAGCGGAAACTGGATCAGCGACGCGCTTCGATAGTTGCCCGCGAATGCAATGGAGGCGCTGGCGGCCCCCTTCCAGATGATCACGCAGCAAACCGCCATGGTGAGCAGGGAGGTGACGATATCGAGAACGATTTTAACGCGCACCGGCAGGTGATCGGTCACAACGGTCATGGAGACGTGCGCGTTTTTGTGCAGGACCCAGCCCGCGCACATGAAGGTAATGAAGATCATGATGTATTCGCTGATCTCCACGCTGAACACACTCGGCTTGTTCAGGAGGTATCTCCAGATCACCTCGCGGGCGATCAGGATCATGAGGGCAACGGTCAAGATCTCCGACACGATGCTCGCCGTGCGGGAGAAACCGGTGAAGACCGCCATGACCGGATTCGTCTTCTCTTTCATCACTGGACTCCTTTTCCGAACGCTTATCCGCCCCGGTCCATGACCCTTGGATTCATTGCCGTCGCGATTGGAATCGGACAAGATCACAGGGCATGGCTGCCGCGCGGGTGTACACGACGGTAGCCATGGCGAATTCCAGTTCCAGATAACCGAATGACGCTACGCCCGTTGCTATTGGTGGGTCTTGGCGTATTCGACGAACTCCTTGCCGTTGGGAATGGTGGATTGCCATTCCGTGATGACCGGAGCCACCACCTTCTTGAAGGCATCAAGCTGGGCCTCGTCGGGGATGTGGACCGTGATCCCCTTGGTCTTGTAGAAACCGATCACTTCCCTTTCATAGTCGAGGATCATCTTCAGCTGTTCCTGATCCCGCTCCTTGGCGGCTTTCTGGACGATCTCCTGGAGATCCTTGGGCAGTTTTTCAAACGACTTCTTGTTCATCATGAAAACGTTGTTGCAGAAATACATATCGGTGACCGTCAGATGACTGACCACCTCGTGGAGTTTTCGCCCGGCGCCGGTGACCAGGGGGCGGGTAGTGGCATCGACGGTCTTACGCTGGAGCGCCAGGTAGAGTTCCCCCGATCCCATCGTCGTTGGGGCCCCGCCCAGGGCTTGAATGATTTTGCTGGGCGTTCCTCCCGATGCCGCCCATATCTTTCCTTTGAATTGATCGGGAGTCGTTACCGCCTCTTTCGAATAGATTTGATAACCCCCGGCCGTCGCACCGCCGAGCAGTACCACGTTTCGTTGAAGCAGCGATTGGCGAACCCCGATTTTATCCCATAACCCGCCATCCAGGCTGCGCTGCATGGCCTCATTGTTCTTGAAGAGGAACGGCAGGCTGGCAATGCCGATCTGTGGAATGTATCCCTCCGAGTAGGTGTCCAGGGGCATTGTGATGTCGATGTCACCCCTTTCGCAGGCCGGAATCTCTTCCTTGTCCTTATACAACTGCGCGCTATGGAAGATTTCTATTTTCACGCGTCCCTTGGTCCGCTCCTCCACCTTTTTGGCAAAGTTTTCCGTTGGTTTGAGAATAAAAGTGTAGCCGGGATTGAAATAGGTGGATAAGGTCAGTTTGACATTCTGCGCCCCGGCAGATCCGACGGTTACGAATATCAGCGAAATTACAAAAATAACGACACAACCGAACCGCCCCATTGTGTGGGTGCTCTTTTTCTTTTTCATTTCGACTTTCTCCTTGAATTATGTTGTGTTTTACAGGGGTCAACCACCTGTCGACTTGCGTCGACCGGTTACTGCATTTTATTTTTAACATGCGAATTGACTGATTATAACCGATAAGACATTGCTTTTCGCATCGGGAGTATCGGGAGTATATGAAGAAGGAGCTTGTGTGTCAATTGATTTTTCCCAGTGATTTTTTGAAGTAGTCCGAAAATATGTCCACCAGCCATTGACTTTGTCACATGGGACCATCAGTTCCGATAGAACCGTCATTGATTTCCAATCGAAAAGTCACAGCCAAGTCAAAGTGACCGGATGAATGACTTCCAGGAAGGATCAATCGAATGGACCACAATTTGTAAAATTATCGTTTGTTCATCCTTGACAGCCCCCCTGATTTTGTTTATGCTTCGCCGTCTTTAAAAAGGCTCAGCGTCGTTTTATCCATGGCAAAAGGCCGGATTGATATTGGAAATCTTAGGCTTTGCGTGGGGGTCGAATCATAACATAACGGGAAGAAAGGAGATCGGAGTTTATGAAGAGAAGAGGGCTTTGGGGTGCGATTCTGGTGCTGTTGGCGTTGCTGGTCATGTCCGCAACGTTCGCCATCGCCGCGGAGAAGGTTTACATCAATGGGATCGATGCGAACTTTCCGCCTTTTGCTTATGTAGACAAATCCGGCGTTCCGGATGGTTTTGACGTGAAGGCCCTGGACTGGATTGCGAATGAGATGAAGTTCAAGGTGAAGCACCAGCCAATGGATTGGGACGGCATCATTCCGAGCCTGAAGGCCAAGAAGATCGACATCGTGGCCTCGGGGATGAGCATTACGGACGAACGCAAGAAAGAAGTCAACTTTACGGTGGCCTACTATAAAATCAAGCAGGTCCTGGTTGGCAAGAAGGATGCGAAGATCACCGCGGAGAAGGCCTTGGCCGACGGCAACAAGATCGGGGTCCAGCGCGGCACGTCCGAAGCAAAATGGATGGAGGAGAACCTGATCAAGAAAGCGGGGAAGAAGTTCGAACTGGTTCAGTATGACTCCGCCCCCCTCGCGATTGAGGACGTGGTCAACGGTCGTATCGTGGCCGCCGCGATGGACGACGCCCCGGCGATGGACGCTGCGAAAAAGAAGCCCGTGAAGATCCTGGGCGGCTTCGGAATGAAGGATGAGGATTTCGGCTATGCGATTCGCAAGGAAGACACCGAGTTTCTGAAGAAGGTCAACGAAGGCCTCAAGAAACTCATGAAGTCTCCCTACTGGGCCGAGTTGAAGAAGAACTACATCGACAAATGATGATATCTCGGACGATGGGTAATTAACCGGGAACACAGCCCGCAGACCCCTACCGGTTATGGGATCAGGGGCGCAATGAAAAAACAGAGACGTTCCTTACCGCGAAGCCGCGCCCTGCGGGCGGATAGTTTTCATTCTCTCGATGGATGACGGGAAGGCCTCAGTTCATGAGGCCTTCCATGTTTTTGTGAGCCATGTAATCGGATGCCGGAAAGTTTGACAGCCATCATCGACGCTCTCCCGTACCTCCTTGAGGGATCGATTGTGACCCTGATTGTCGTGGTCGGGGCGATGGCCTTGGGCCTCGTCCTCGGGGTTCCCCTCGCCGTGGGACAGGTCTACGGCCACCCGNCGCTGCGCCGCGTGATCGGCGTTTACGTCTGGTTCTTCCGGGGTATACCGCTGCTCGTCTTTCTCTTTCTTTTTTACTTCGGTCTCTGTACGGCGCTGGACATCAACCTCTCCGCCTTCACGGTGGCCATCATCGTGCTGGGGCTGATCAGCTCCGCATACCAGTCCCAGATCTTCCGCGGGGCGATTCTGTCGCTCCCGGAGGGTCAGTTCAAGGCGGCCCGGGCGCTCGGAATGAGCGACCTCAAGGCGATCTCCGTCATCGTCCTTCCCCAGGCGCTCAGGCTTTCCATCCCCGGCTGGTCAAACGAGTACTCCATTCTGCTCAAGGACTCGGCGGTGACCTACGCCCTGGGCGTGGCCGAGATCATGGCGCGGGCGCACTTCGTGGCGACCCGGACCTACCAGCAGCTTCCCCTTTATTTCGCGGCAGGGGTGATCTTCTTGATCCTCACCTGGTTGGGGACGAAGGGCCTGCGGATTCTGGAAGAGAAGGTCCGGATTCCGGGATATTCGACGCATGGATTGTAGAAAAACTATGACAGACCCCATTTTACGGATCGAAAACGTTTCGAAGCGCTACGGGAAAAAGGATGTCCTGAAAGGGGCTTCGCTCGATGTGAACAAGGGGGACCTCAAGATCCTCATCGGGCCCTCCGGGGCCGGGAAGAGCACGCTTCTGCAGTGCATCAACTTCCTGGTCAAGCCCGACGAGGGACGGATCTGGCTGGACGGACAGGAGGTCCGTTACGCTCACAAACGCGACCTCTACGCCTACCGCCAGAAGGTCGGGATGATCTTCCAGGACTTCAACCTGTTCGACCATCTGAACGCACTGGAGAATGTCCGGATCGGCATGGTCAAGGTAAAGGGTATGGCGAAGGCGGAGGCCTCCGAGCGCGCCGTCATGGAACTGGAGCGGGTTGGCCTGAGGGATCACATGCAGAAATATCCCGCCCAACTCTCCGGGGGGCAGAAGCAGCGGGTCTCGATCGCCCGGGCGCTGGCAATGGATCCCAAGGTGATGCTCTTGGACGAGCCCACCTCGGCCCTCGATCCCGAACTGATCGGCGAGGTCCACGCGGTGATCCGGGATCTCGGGAACAACGGCATGACAATGATCATGGCGACGCACCAGATCGGCTTTGCCAGCTCGCTTGCGAGCGAGATCGTCTTCATGGAGGATGGCCGGATCCTCGAACGGGGGACGCCCGACAAGATCTTCAACGATGCCGAAAACGCGCGCACGAGGGAATTCTGTTCCAAGATCACGGAACTTTACGGGGAACGCTGAGAAATGGAAGAGTGGCTTTACATCCAAAACGAGGTCTATCCCGCCCTGCTCAAGGGGTTCTGGGTGAGCATCGAGATTATCTTTCCATCGGCGATCTGCGGCCTCGTCATCGGGATCCTGGTTGGGGTGCTTAGGGTCTACGGGAGCCGCCCATTCATGGCTGCTGCGAACGCCTACGTCGCACTCTTCCGGGGGATCCCGCTCGTCGTGCAGCTCTTCATCTGGTACTTCGGTCTCCCCTACATCGGGATTTATCTGAGCCCGTTCGTGGCCTCGATCCTCGGCTTTGCTCTCTGCAGCGGGGCCTACCACTCGGAGTACATTCGGGGGGCGCTCCTATCCATTAAGCGCGGACAGATGCTCGCCGCCCAGTCGCTCGGCTTCAATAAGGCTCAGATGATCTTCTCCATCATCCTTCCGCAGGCGATCCGGCGGGCGCTGCCCGGTTGCGGGAATGAGATCATTTATCTGATCAAGTACTCGTCCCTGGCCTACATGATCACCTGCATCGAGCTGACCGGCGAGGGGAAGATTCTCGCCTCGAACTCCTTCAAGTACACGGAGGTCTTCCTGATGATCGGGGCCTGTTATCTGGTAATGACCTCGGTCGCGGCCCTGTTCCTCGGCCGCCTGGAGGACCGCCTCCGTCTTCCCGGATTCGAACATCAAAGGACATGATGCCATGCCGGGCTACACCCCCATCACTGCCGAAATCCGGGCTCGCATTGCCGCCATTCAGGGCTTGGTCATCATCGACGACCCCGCGAAGATGGAGGAATTCGGAAGGGACAAAACCCCCGGGGCCTTCCACCTGCCCGATCTCGTCGTCGAAGCGACGGAGGTTGTTCAGATTCAGGCGCTGCTGCGCCTGGCCAACGCATGCCGCTTCCCCGTCATTCCGCGGGGGCTGGGAACAGGACTGGCGGGTGGGGCAATACCGATCCATGGTGGCGTCGTCCTGTCGCTCGCCAAGATGAACCGGATCCTCGCCATCGAGCCCCGTAACATGATCGCCATCGTCGAGCCGGGGGTTCGGAACCTCGAACTGAAAAATGCGGTGCGCGAGCACAGTCTATGCTATCCTCCCGATCCGGCGAGCAACGACACCTGCTCGATCGGGGGAAACGCCGCGACGAACGCCGGTGGCCCAGCCTGCGTCAAATACGGAACCACCCGCGATTACATTCTGGGTCTGGAAGCGGTTCTCCCCAGCGGAGAGTGCATCGAGATGGGCGTCCGGACGCGCAAGGGGGTGGTCGGATACGACATGACACGCCTCCTGATCGGCTCCGAGGGGACGCTCGGTGTGATCACGAAGCTGATCGTCCGCCTTATTCCTCATCCCGCAGCCCTAACGACGCTCGTCGCGTTGTTCCCGAAGCTTTCCCCTGCAATGGAGACGATCACGACGATTCTGATGCGTGGCTTCACGCCTTCCACCCTGGAATTCATGGATTCCAGGTGCCTGGAACTGGTCGGCGACCTCCTGCCCTTTGCCGGGATCAGAGAGGCCGGGGCGATGCTCCTGATCGAATCGGACGGCGCACCGGAAACAATCCGGCGAGAGATCGAGGGGATCCGGGAGATCTGCCTGGCAGGAGGAGCAAGTGATGCACTCATTGCCTTGGATGCAGATCGGCGGGAGCGGATGTGGGAGGTACGCCGGGCGATATCGCTTCGAATCGAGGAGAGCCACCCCGTAGACATCCAGGAGGACATCGTCGTGCCCGTGGGAAGCATCGCAGCGTTTGTGGAGAGCCTGCCGGGGTATGAGGTTGCCCATGGAGTGAAGATCTACGCGTTCGGACACGCCGGCGATGGGAACATCCATTTAAGCATAACCGCCGAGTCCCTCGACGCGAGGAAAGCTGTCGAAATAGGGGTCCGCGAGATTATCCAAAAGGTGATCACAATGGGAGGTACCATGTCCGGCGAACACGGCATCGGGACCGCTAAACAGCCCTTTCTTCCGCTCGAACTTTCACAGGGGAGCATTCGCCTTCAGCGAGCAATCAAACTTCTATTCGACCCGAATCTCATTCTGAACCCCGGCAAGGTCTTTGCCTAAACTGCAAGTTGTTCCATGATAACCGATATCCACGGATTTATGGTGATACAGTCTCGGCACTGCCAGTATCCCTGAAGCACCGTTTCTTCCCCATTGGGTCCCCATTAAATATTCTTGACATGTTATTGTCATTCATGATCAGATCAGTCCAGCAAATAGCCCAACAGCCAACGGCAGCATCTTGAAGGAGGTCTTATGAAAGAAGCACTGCCTCAGATGGTTTTTATCGTTGTACTGTTAATTAATTTGCTCACATCACTGATCGATTCCGATCGTAATTTCAAGGCCAGTCTTATCGCTACTATTGTTTTAGTGGCAATCACGCATTGGGGTGGTTTTTTTAAACCGCTATTGGATTTCCTGGCAAACGAATAGCATACACCTTGAAGGTTGATTGGTCCGTTATGGTTCCGGCGCTCCTGGAGCACTTCCTTATTTGTTTTTTCTAAACTATTCGGCGGCGCATCGGAAGCTGAAAAATTACAAAGACATCATGATTGTCCTTTTCTGGGACTGATTTGACTTCAGGCTATGCCATGTGCCTTGCCGCGGGGAATCTTATGCTTTTTTCAAAGGGGTGCCAAGAATCCCTTTGGTCAAGGGCTGGGTTCAACATCCCGCCCGCGAAGTCGAACGTCGGGCAACATGCGAAGCGAGTTCACTATCCAATAACGACCGACTTAAACGTAAAAAATATCCTATTAATTTTTCGGCAATAGCCTTATCCATTACTGATGCCATAACCTGGGCCACCACGATAAACGCCTCCAGCTTCTCCACTTAAGCTCATTCGGAATTTCAGAGATGATTTCCCCTGAAAAAGCGCCGGGAACGGATGCCACCTTACGCTCTTTCACATCAAAAACCATTGAACCACAAAACGATTTATACTTTCCAGATAAAGACAAACTCGGCCTGTTGCAATAAGGAGTAACAATACAGAACCGCTGTCCTATCCATTGAATGGTTGTTTCGTCAGAATCAGAAACAAGACAAGTTAGTCCTCTGGGACGCAACAGAAGCTTTGGTGAATCCGTTGGTCCTTCGAACAGAGCAAAAAAACCCACCTCCTTATTAATACCGATTTCACCGCACGAATAAAGAACCGCAAGGTATCTACCGTCAGAACTTTCCATAATAACATCCCTTAAGCCCGGCCATTTCTTTCGATTAGGACCGGGCCAGGAATCAATGTTTAAGTGCCATTGCTTCATTTTTTTCTTATACTGGCTGCTGGACCACGGCATCAAAGATATTTTCGGCTATCTCAAAAAAATTTTTAGAGAAGTCCTTTACAGAATCCCAATCCCCCGCGGCTTGCCGCGGGGATGGATGCATGCCTTCCCCAAGGGGTTATAAGGGGGAGCGGAGCGTCCCCCTTATTCTCATAGGCCCTTGCGTCGAGGCACGATATATAGCATGCATGGTGATCAAACGAACGAGTCATGCGGTCTACGATACGAGTTATCACTTGGTGTGGTGTCTGAAATACCGAAAAAGTATCTTTGAAATCTCCGTTAAGCGTCTTTCCCACGGGGCTTTGTGCCGAGAAGCTCGTAGATTCGGAGTTCGCCGAGGGTGCCCCCCGTGTCGCACTTGCCAATCTCCCGGACGTCGAGGAGCGAATTCATAGCCGCAAGACGCGTTTTCTCGCTGATCAGGATGCCGTTCATCAGGGATTTTGTGAGTTCCTGCAGGCGAAAGACGGCGTTTACCGAATCGCCGATCACGGTATAGTCCATTTTCTTCTCGAATCCGATGTTGCCGACCACCGCCTCTCCCGTGTGGATGCTGATCCCGAATGCGAGCGGGGCATCGAGTTCCCCGATGAAGTGGTCATTGACGGCCTGTAAACTCCCCTTCATCTCCAGCGCAGCGGCGATAGCGTTGTCCGCATCCGTATTTCCCGAGACCGGGGCGCCGAAGAGGGCCAGAAAGCCGTCGCCGAGGTACTTGTCGACGATTCCCCCGTGGTTGAAGACAATGTTGCCCATGGCCGAGAAGAAGCGGTTCAATATGGCGACCGTCCGCTGCGGGCCTATTTTCTTGGAAAGTGTGGAGAAACCGCGGATGTCGATGTTCAGCAAAGTCAGGATTTTCAATTCCTCGATCAGCGGCTTTCCTTCCCCGGCATTGTGGATGATCTTGTCCACGATCTCCCGGGGAACGAATTTCTGAAACATCTTCCGGATGCCCCGTTCGTGTTCGGCCATGGAGAGGGTCTCGCCGTAGAGCTTCGAATTCTCCAGCGCGATGCTGACCGATGTTGCAATGGACTGGAGGAGATGGAGGTCGTCGTCGTTGAAATCGCCGCTGATCTTGTTGAGGATCTCGATCACGCCGAGGACTTTTCCCCGGGAGATGAGCGGCACGCACAGGGCCGA
>JGI20214J51088_10003683_pt1 | contig 10087 bp, 13 predicted proteins | sample WetSurMetagenome_FD_51088 | JGI IMG/M metagenome (IMG submission 51088) | reverse complement strand
GAAATGAAAACTAGTGCGAGGGAACCTAAGCCGAAAATTCCCAAGATTTGGGCTGTTGCTTCTATCAAATTTTTTCACACCTTTTGGTTATTGTAAGAGTGTGTTCAATAAAATATAAAGTTAGTTAATATTTGTTCATAAAAGTTATGAAATATTTCATACATAACCAGGTTTTAACCATTTTATCTGGACAATTATGCTTTCGAGTTGGCAGGTTTAACCGTTACTCTCAGCTTGGTTAAGTTCTCTTTTATCTCAGCTTTAACACCCATAGCCGCAAAGTATTCCTCAAGGAAAATCCTTATGAAATCCTTGGAAACCTCCGAAACCAGCACAAGCGTATAATCATTGGGAGCATTCTTTGTTAAGCGATAAAAGTTACAAACTTCAAGCCTATCAAGCATTTCCTCGGGCGAGTGTACCTTAGTTTTTAGCTGTTCCCAGTGGGCACGTGCGACTTCTTTGTGCTCACTCCAGAATTTTTCCTTCTCGGGTGAGGAAGCGATTAGACGCAGGAACATGAGCCAGTGGTCAACATCCAGGATTATGTGTTCTCCGGTTAGTAACATATCGAGATAGGCGTGGATTTTTTTCTTGGTGGTTGGGTCTTCGAGTGCTTTGTTTTCGTTGTAGAATTTTATGGCACGGCGCATTATTTCGCTCTGTGAAACTTGGGCTTCTGTGCTTATTTTTTCGAGTAAGTCCGCTGTTGTTTTGTCGAAGGCTACGGTTATTCTTGTCGGGTTCACCATGCTCCCACTTGGCACCAGTTAACATATTTCCATTTTATTGGAAATTATATAAACATTTCGTAACACTAAGACGATTTTGGTTTGCATATTTTAAATTAATGTATGCATGGTTAAACGAATGTCTAAACCATTATACGGAATCCCCCAAAAACTCTTTTATCCCCTGAGCAAATACTTAGTTAATGCACAAACTCGTGCTTCCAAGGAGAAACCTGTTTTGAAAAAACCCGAAATATATCTCGAACCAAAACAAAGAACAGAAGAAATAATCGAACTCCTCGAAAAACAATACCCAAACGCCAAAACAGCCCTAAACTACACCAACCCACTAGAAATTCTCGTAGCCACCATNCTTTCGGCACAAACAACCGACGTAACAGTCAACATAGTAACCAAAACCTTATTCAAAAAATACCACACCGCCGAAGACTACGCCAAAGCAGACATAAAAAAACTGGAACAAGACGTTCACTCAACAGGCTTCTACCACAACAAAGCCAGAAACCTCCAAAAGTGCTGCCAACTCCTGATAGAAAAATTCCACTCGCAAGTTCCCAAGACAATGCAGGAACTCCTCGAACTCCCAGGCGTCGCAAGGAAAACCGCCAACATCGTCCTATACAATGCCTACGGCACCACAGCTGGCATAGCCGTAGACACACACGTCCGCAGGCTATCTGAGCGGCTCGGATTAACCCGGCAAAAAGACCAAGACAAAATAGAGCAAGATCTAATGCAAATCACGACAAAAGAGAAATGGATGCCACTTACCGATTTACTGATTTTTCACGGCAGACAAATATGTATAGCAAGAAAGCCCAAATGCGAAATTTGCGTTTTAAACAAGATATGCCCGTCCGCTTTCACTTTCAGCTAAACATCACCCATTTATGCAAGCGCTTCTTTATTTTTTCTAGTAAGGACTGTTTTTTATTGTAAACCAAGTTACAGTAGGAGACAAGGCACCGGAAGTTTTTAGGGAAGCGCAAAAAGTTATTAGCCTCTTTAAAACTTCATTGATTATTAACTGGTGGATTTATTTAAGTGGCCTTTGAAATCCAAGAGTTACCCGATGTTATCCGAGTCATTGTCCTATTAAACCTCAGCAAAGGCGCCAGAATAAAAAAGTCAACCCTTAAAGCTCGACTTGACCGCGTCTGCGTCAACTACGCCTGCATCGAAATGAACGAACTCGATAAAACGCTAAAAGAAATGTCAATTGAAGGACTAATTACCGAAAAAGATGACATGGTAAATTTAACGGTGCAAGGACAAAAACTAGGCAAAGAATGGGAAAGCCTCCTGCTAAAAAAAGAGCCCATCATGGAAATAGTAGCGGGCTTAGTCGATGGGTCAGTAACCAGTTTAGTTGTTATTCTCTCAGCCTTCTTAGCAACATTAACTGCTAGCTCTACATTGTTGGGAAACCCTAAAACAATTGTTTTCGCCGCTCTCTTAACGCTGAGCGCCGTTGCTGTGACCAATTTCTCAAGCTTTCTGCTTGGCGGAATCACCGAAGACTTAGCTGACATCATGACACTACAGAACCTTATGAATTACAGCTTAAGCGACATACCTGACAAGAAAGAAAGAGACAAGTCCTTGTTGTTAGTTCAGAAACTATTTACTTTACTTGGGAAACAAATACACAGGTCTAACCTTTATGGGGCAATAATTTCTGGAACAACGACTTTTGTTGCCGGAATAATTCCAATAGCAACCTACTTAGCTCTTCCACCTGTCTACAACATTGCAACATCGCTCGCTGAAGTTATCGTCATTTCAGGCGTATTTTTAGCGCGTTACCGCTCAAAGAAAACAAGGGTGAACTGGAAAATAACACTCGCGGAAACCATAGCAATCGTTATAATCGCAACAGTGGTGTCCCTACTGCTTGGCTCAATTTAGCCCCTAAACTAAGTGTTGATACTCAACCATCAAGCACTTATCCATAACAACAATCAACCCGGCTTTCCACGCATCCAAAGCCGCCTGCTCATTAACTATTGCCCAACTGCATCCAAACCACAAAAGGCCGACAAGCTTTATTGTGCTTATGTTGACTACGCTTTTGCTTACTTTTTCTATGGTGTCTAATACAAGTGTTCTCATCGTACGACAAGGTGTTTTCCTCAAAAAGGTCAAATGGGGTTTTTAATAAATATTTATTGCGACTTATTCTCGGCAGAAGAAGCATTTTTCCGCCCATGCTTGGGGCATTTCTTTTTGGCAGTTGGGGCACATTAAGCCTTTTTCTCTGATGGTTTGGCAGGTTTGGCAGAAGAGTTTGAGGATTTCTGTTTTGTTGTCGGGTTGTTTTATTAGATGCGTTACCATTTGGTCTATTAGGGCTATTACGTCGGTTGTGCCCTCGATGTTTAAGATGTTGCCTCTTTCTCGTCCAATGTACCTGCTTACGGCAGATTGTGATAAGCCTAGGAGGTCTGCGGTTTGTTTTTCGTTTAGACCGTGTTTTTCCACGATGGATCTTGCCATTATGGCTTTTACTGCTGGCAGGACTGTTTTAACTCCGACTTCGCATGGTAGTATCAAGTTTTGCACCAATTACCCTTACTTTTGGGGGAAACTTATTTAAATATGCCGCTCGTCATAAATTATGACGCGTGTCAAGACAGGTAGCAACAACAAAACGAAAGCATACACTAAACCGCCTACTCCTTCGTTTGCCCTGATACACGCCGCAAAGGAGAAAAAATAAATGGGCAATATCTCATCGTTAACTCGAAACAGCGAACACAACAAAGACCTATCCGTAATGCTAAAAACGCTAGATGCAGAATGCAGAAACTGTGCACCAACATCACCACTAGAATGCATAACTCGCTGTCAGGTATACAAATTAAAAAATGAACTCAGAAAACTCCGCGAAACAATGGATAATCCAAACTACATAAAAGAATTATTCAANGTTCTAAAAAACCAAACACGNCTCCATATTCTAAACGCAATCGTTAGGGGCAGATACTCCGTAAGCCAACTTCAGCAAGAACTAAAAAAAACAGGTCACTCACACAGCCAAGACACCATAAATGAAGAATACCTCCAGCCCTTAATGGCAGTGGGACTAGCAACCGAATCACGAGACGAATACTACGCAACCACATTCGGTGGACGCCTAACAACCTTGCTCGGAGCTTTTCCCGAATTTGCAGAAATGCTCCCAGCACATTCCGAATGTTACGAAGAAACCCTTCTCCGTGCCTTACTATCAGGACCTAAAACTTTTGAAGAAATAGAAAGCTTAATCTCGTCAAAGATAGCCTCAAGAATCCTAAAGCGCTTACGCTCTGTTGGTTTAATAGAGGCCCCTGAAGATCGAGACTACATATTCTTCTTTAAATCCAAACGCGACCCAGGCAAAGAAACCTTCATAGACACAGAAAGAAAAATCTATGACTCAATCTCAGAGGAAGGAATTTCAGCGGGGAAACTTGCAAAAGAAACAGGTCTCTCCATGAGAAGAACCTACAAGTACCTTCGAGGCTTGAAAGGCAAAAAACTCGTCTTCATAAGAAGGACCCCAAAAGCTTATGGGTTAACCTGCAAAGGCGAAATGTTAGCCACTGTACTGCAGGAGCTTCAGCAAATAGTCGACGAGACATGGAGCTTTTCACAGCAAGTCATCAACAGCAATGATAATGCTTAGCAACCCTAAACTAACTTCTTTTTCTTTATCCGCCGCCAGGAGCCCCATGGAAAGGAACGTTTTCCCAAAGCATCTTCCACCAATCAGCCTCTGTTATAGTCTCACCATGAACGATTATTTCTAAAACCATCTTTAACATCGCGTGGTGTCTACACTCATCATTCAATATCGCCTTTAAGAGGAAGACAACTTTCTCATTCTCGATGGTTGGTATCATGGCTTGAAGTTTCTGTATTAGTTTCGCTTCTATCTCAATGTGCTTCTGAACCAATGCTCTTTGCTCGTCAAGATTATCCTGAGTTAATGCAGTAGAAGCATTAGTTAACAAAGTAATGGCTGAGGAATAAAGTTCCGCATGCTTCACAGAATCCAAAGATACACCCTTCAAAACCCCTTTAACAGCGGGATTCTTCATGCCTACAAGCGCTTTTTCAAGTGAAGCCACTATTTCATTTTCAACAATAATCTGATTCTTCAAAAAATCAAGGACATTATCCTTCTTTTTTTCCATAAACTCTTTGCTCCTAACGCTTAGTGTTAAGCCCGATTCATCAAGCTTTCGGAAACCTTCTTTCCAAGGTCCCTGCACGTATTTAATATATTTTGGTCGGGTACGTACTTTATAAGTAACGGTGGTTCAACCACTTGCATCTCAAACTTGTATTTCATTATTTCCAAAATAAGTTTTGGTGCTTCACCGCTCCACCCATAAGAACCAAATGCTGCACCTATCTTGCCCTTCAAACTTATGCCCTGCACGGCAGCTTCTTCAAAGAGGTTCTTGAAGTCAAAGGGCATATCGTGATGGTAAGTTGGTACCCCAACAAGTATAGCATCATAAGAGCTTAGGCTTTCAGTGTCCACATGATAATTTAATTCCACTTCAACGTTACCATTGCTCTGTGCACCTTCAGCAACAGCGCTTGCCATTCTTTCGGTATTCCCAGTTCGGCTGTAATAAAGAACAAGTACTTTCTTCATAAATAAAAATTAAACAGCCAAGTTATTTCAACATTTTGCTCGTTACTTTTATAACAATCAGCAAGAAAAGAGTGGAATTATGGAGTTAATTTCGCTCTTTTAATGCGTCGCTGCGCTTGTGACCTCCGCTCCCTTTGAGGTAAACCTTTGGTTCCAGTCGTCGTGTTCCTGTTTCCCCTACTTTCGCCACCTTTCCTGCCAATTTCCCTATAGAATTCTGAACCGCGCTCCTCAGCCACTTTCTCGCCGCCCTTCCGACCTATCTCCCTGTAAAATCCTGAACCTCTTTCTCTTGCCACCTTCTCTCCACCTTTCCTGCCTGCCTCTTGCCTAGTCATCTTCCGGCCTTCTTCACTTTTCACTGCCAAAACCATTTCACCTCCAAACTGAAAAAACGTCTTGTTATTCTATTCTATATGTTAGCCCTTAAGCATATGTGGGCTCTGAGAAGCAATCACAAACTCGCCAAGCATAAGCACAGTAACTGCTTGTCACCGAACACTCAAAAAACAAACTTTCCAAAAAATAGAGTAAAAAGAGCTTAAGGATTATTGCTTATTCCATTTTGCCCATTTCCTTGGTTATATCTACGGGTGAAATGTACGTTTTGTCTGGCAGTTTATTTATCAGATCCATGACGTCTTCTGGCGCGTCCTTGTTTTTGGCATTGTCAACTAGTTTTTTCTTTTCAGCAGGGTAATGCATTCCAGCCAGATACTTTTCCACTATTGCGGGGCTAACGTGCCCGGATCCGCCGCTTCTATCGGTATATTGTCTTTTTTCACCTCTACCTTGGCCGATTCCTCTACGCCTTGTAGTGGTTGTATCTTGTTTACTCGTTGTCCTTTCACCTCCAGGCTAAAAAGCTAATAATAAAATTGAAGGAAAAGAAAAACATGAATCATATCTAAGGGGTTTATTCTCCTTCGTGTTCCTTTCCTTCTTGAATAAGTTTGCGAACTTTCTGACCGCCTTTGCTGCCGATTTCACTGTAGAATTCTGGACCACGTTCCATTGAGACTTTTTCTCCACCTTTGCGCCCTATTTCTTCGTAGAATTCTCGTCCGTGAGTTGAAGCGGTTTTTTCTCCGCCTTTCCTGCCTGCTTCAGCAACGGTCATTTTACCCTTTCGTTCTTCAGTTCGAGTACCCAAAAAATTCACCTCCTACTAAGCTACGGAAAGTTGCCATGAACTAGAGCCGAATAACCGCTCATAAACTTATGTTGTAGTGGGTTAGCAGTAACATGCCAACTAAGCATCAAATAAATTGGGGCCGTATTGATAATTAGAAATAAGTCATTAACGATTTGATTGCTAAGAGGAAATCTTCATCATAAATTAATTTAAATATCCCCAGTATGTCAACTAAATAATCAACTGGTACATCCAATGAAAGTGCTTCTTATCAATCCTCCTCAAACGTTTTATCCAGGCTCAGAACAGCCTGCAGGCAACCTGCCTATTGGTTTAATGTACATAGCCGCGGTACTCCAGAAAGCGAATTACAACGTTGAAATTTTGGACGCTTTCATAGCGGCAACGTTCCAGAAGAATGGAGGAGCAATAACGGTGGGCATACCTTTTGAGCAGATAAAGCAGGAAATACAAAATCGAAAGCCAGACATTGTAGGCATATCAGGACCATTCACCTGTCAAATAGAAAACTCCATAAAAATAAGCAACCTGACCAAAGAAGTTGACCCAGCCATTCTAACGGTTATGGGTGGTCCACACGTCACTTTGGTTCCAAAAGAGTTCTTGGAGGAAGCAAAAGATGTTGATATCGCGGTTACTGGAGAAGGCGAGTACACTTTACTTGATGTTGTCCAAGCATTTGAAGGCAAAAAACAGCTAAACGAAGTTCTAGGTATTGCCTATCGCCAAAATGGGAAGATAATGCTTAATCCATCAAGACCTCTAATTAAGAATTTAGATGAGCTTCCTTACCCAGCCTACAATTTGGTGAATATGGAGCAGTACCTAAACCCTAAAGAAATTGGTTATCGCAGTTTCAGAAACCGGGCAATTTCTATGATTACCAGTCGAGGATGCCCCTTTAACTGCTGCTTTTGTGCGGTTCACTTGCACATGGGCAGAGGCTTTAGAGCACATTCCGCCGAATACGTATTAAAGCACATAGAATACGTCGTTGACAAGTTTGATGTTGAGAATATTTTCTTTGAAGATGACAATCTAACAATGGACCTCGCACGCTTTGAAACAATCTGTGACGGATTAATCTCAAAGAAGCTTAAGATTGGTTGGGAGACACCTAACGGTGTTAGGGCAGACTGCTTGAACCTCAATCTGCTCAAGAAAATGAAAGAGTCAGGTTGCCAAAGCGTCTTTTTTGGCGTCGAGTCAGGTGACCAGCAAATCCTCGACAACATTATCTGCAAGAGCCTTGACCTAAACCGAGTGGTTGAAGTCGCCAAAATCTGCAAAGATATTGGCTTGAAAACGGGGGCTTTTTACATTATTGGTTTTCCAGGTGAGAAGAAAGAGAACATGCAGCGAACCGTTGATTTTGCCCTAGGGCTTAAACGGGATTTTGATGTAGGTATGCATTTGTTCATAGCGACACCCTCCTACGGTACAAGATTGTATGATGAATGCAAAGCTAAAGGTTACATCCAGCAAGACTTGACTTGGAACGCTTTCGCTCAAGCACGACAACCCAAAGGCATGCCCTTGATTACAACCAACGATTTCACCCCAGCAGAAGTGAAAGAAATAGCTGCAAAAGCACTAGCAGAATACAAGAAACTATCATTGATGAACCATATCAAGAATCCAAAAAAGGCTTTGAAAACCGCATTTGATCAACCACAGCTCATCGTAAAGTATATCAAAAACTTGTTTTAGCAATGATTTTGGCGGGCCCGCTGGGATTTGAACCCAGGATTCTCGGCTCCGGAGGCCGATGCCTTAATCCGTGCTAGACTACGAGCCCACAATTTACAAACCAAACATACCTTTCTGATTTAAAGCTAACTTATTCTTGAATTAATTCATCATCTATCCACCAAGCTTTCTTTTTGCCAGATTTTTCGCCAGCATAGTATTCGATTATTGATTTTCCAGCTTGTTTTTTGGAGGTTTTCTGAATTTTTCGAAGCCTGTTGAGTATGAGCCAACGGTTTGTTTTAATGTAGTCTGCCAGTTCAGGTGTGGTTGCCGATTTGTAGTGGAGAAGGTACTCCATTATTTTGTGGTCTAACTCGTCAATGCAGAAGGAGTGGGGGTCGATTTTTCCATGTTGGAAAGTGAGGATTTCTAGGTCAGCGAGGTATTTTCTGATTTGACCGAATTCCTGCTCGATTTTGCCCATTCGCTCTTGCAGGGCTAAAAGTTTGTCGGCCTTAGGTGTTTTCTGCAGTTTTTCGCTTATGGCTTCGCGGATAAACGTGCTTCTGTCTCCTTCAGGGATACGTAATGCCATTTCTTGGTAGATTTCTTCAGGTATTTTTACAGTCACTATTCGGATTTCGCTCAAGGTTGGCGCCTTAGCAAATCATAATTACACTAAGGCTATTTCATTTTTTCCATAAAAGCCTTAACCGATTTATGAAAAACTTAAATGCATTGAATTCTTCGCTTTAGGTGGGGCTACGTGTGGCGAAAAGTTTCACGATCTCTAAAATAGAATGTTATGGTGGCTTACTGGCCACAAATCGTATTGTTTCTAAACTTTTTGCTATCGTCGAAAAAACCTTAACCAATTGGAGGTAAAAAAAATGAGTGATTACTCTCAAAAAGAACTATTAATTCTAGCCTTTGACCATCGAGCTTCTTTCCTTGAAAAAATGTTCGGGATAAAAAACCGTCAACCAACACCTGAAGAAAAGAAGGAGATTGAAGAATACAAAAAAATTATTTTTGAAGGATTCAAGCTGTCACTTAAGAAAAATGTTCCAAAAGAAATTGCTGGTCTGTTGGTAGATGAAGAGTTTGGAAGCAGCGTTCTTCGAGAAGCCAAAAAAGACAGCTTAACGTTTGCTATGCCTGTAGAGAAATCCGGTCAAGAAGAATTTGACTTCGATTATGGAGAGAACTTTGCTAAGCACATCGAAGAGTTCAATCCTAGTTTTGTGAAGGTGCTGGTACGCTATAACCCCGAAAGTGACGTAACTTTAAACAAAAGACAACTTCAAAGACTGAAAATACTCAGCGATTACTTAGCGCAAAAGAAGAGAGCGTTCCTCTTTGAACTCATTGTGCCTTCACTACCAGCCCAACTAACAAAACTTGGGGGATCAAAAGAAAAGTATGATCAAGAGCTGCGGCCTAAATTGATGGTTGAAAGCATTAAAGAAATTCAAGCGGCGGGAGTAGAGCCAGCTATTTGGAAGCTTGAAGGGGTTGACAAACCAGAGTCTGCTAAAGCAGTGGTTAAGCAAGCTCAGAGCGGCGGCAGAAAAGTAGGAGTAATTACGTTGGGACGCGGCGAATCCAAAGAGAAAGTTCAGGAGTGGCTTAAGGTGGGAGCAAAAATACCCGGCGTTATCGGCTTTGCTGTTGGCAGAACAATCTTCTGGGAACCTTTGGCAGACCTCAAAGCAGGTAAAACCACCAGAAAAGAAGCTGTGGAAAAAGTAGCCCAGAACTACCAAGAGTTCACCGAGCTATGGCTAAACGAATGCCAAAGCAAAAAGGAGAAAAAGAAATGACCTCACTAAGATCACT
>JGI20214J51088_10003682_pt1 | contig 10088 bp, 10 predicted proteins | sample WetSurMetagenome_FD_51088 | JGI IMG/M metagenome (IMG submission 51088) | reverse complement strand
GACATCGCTGACGTGGTCGCAAAATGGACCGGCATTCCCGTCAGCAAGATGCTGGAAGGCGAGGTACAAAAGCTTGTGCACATGGAGGAGCGACTGCGCGAGCGCGTTCTCGGCCAGGACGTGGCGTTGGAGGCCGTGGCCAATGCGATCCGGCGCGCGCGTGCGGGACTGCAGGATGCGCAAAGACCTATGGGATCTTTCATATTCCTGGGACCCACGGGAGTGGGGAAAACGGAGCTGGCCCGTGCTCTGGCGGAGTTTCTTTTTGACGACGAGCGTGCCATGGTGCGCATCGACATGTCGGAGTATATGGAAAAACACTCCGTCGCGCGCTTGATCGGAGCACCGCCCGGATATGTCGGATACGAGGAGGGAGGGTATCTCACGGAAGCGGTCCGCCGGCGGCCGTATGCGGTCATTCTCTTCGACGAGATAGAAAAGGCCCATCCGGATGTATTCAACGTGCTTTTGCAAATCCTCGATGATGGTAGACTTACGGATGGCAAGGGCCGAACGGTCAACTTCAAGAATGCCGTGATCATCATGACCTCCAATATCGGCAGTCACCTGATCAGCTCGAATTCAAGCGAGCTCGAAAAACTGGTGCCGCAGGTCATGGAGGCGCTACGCGCCACTTTTAGGCCTGAGTTCCTGAATCGGATTGACGACGTCATTGTTTTCCACCGGCTGTCTAAAGAGCAGATCGAGGGAATCGTCAAGTTGCAGCTCCGACAAATGAGCAAGGTTCTGGCTCAGAAGGAACTGAGATTGGAAGTCAGCTCCGGAGCAGCTGCAGAGCTGGCTGCGGAAGGATACGATCCGGTCTATGGGGCGCGGCCTTTGAAGCGATTGATTCAGAAGAAGATCCAGGACAAGCTGGCACTAATGCTGCTGGGCGGGGAAATCGGGCCGGGCGATACGATTCACCTGGGCTGGGACAAAAAAACAGAAGCATTTACCTTCAGCAAGTAATCGCCGGCCGAAGCCTGGCGAGAAGGGCGGGTTGACTTCCCAATGTGATATTATTCCCAAGGAGCCCGTCCGAGAATTCGGCGGGGCTCCTGGGTTGCAGGAAGAGGATTATCGGGAACCTGAAAGTATTGCTTATTGAGGCAAAAATGGCGAACAATTTGAAGACGGTTCTGTTACTGGGGCTGCTGACGGGTCTGATCCTGTTCATAGGCAGTTTCTGGGGCGAGGGAGGACTCACGATTGCCCTGGTAATGTCCGTAGTGATGAATTTCGCGAGCTATTTCTTCTCGGATAAAATCGCCCTGAGCATGCACGGCGCCAAGGCGGTCAGCCGCGAGGAAGCTCCCCAGCTTTACAGGATGTTGGAATTCCTCTGCAGCCGCGGCAGCATCCCGGCGCCCAAGATCTATATCATTCCCTCCGATTCTCCCAATGCCTTTGCCACTGGACGCAATCCGCAGCACGCATCGGTTGCCGTCACCGAGGGAGCCCTGCGGCTCTTGAATGAGGACGAGCTTATGGGAGTGCTGGCCCACGAAATTTCGCATGTGAAGAACCGGGACATCCTGATCAGCAGCGTGGCCGCTACACTGGCAGGAATTATCATGTGGGTTGCCAATATGGCCCGTTTCGCGGCTTTCTTCGGCGGGGGAAGGGATCGGGAGGAGGGCGGCGGCGCGCTGGCCGGATTGTTTACCATCATCGTTGCGCCTATTGCCGCGATGCTGATTCAGATGTGGATATCGCGCACCCGCGAATACCAGGCGGATGCCAGTGGCGCCGACATTACCGGAAACCCGCGCGGCCTCGCATCCGCGCTTCAGAAACTAGAAAACTATTCGAAACGCATCCCAATGGAGACATCTCCCAGTGCGGCACATATGTTCATCATGCATCCCGTCACAGGCAGCTCGCTTATGAACCTGTTCAGCACTCATCCTCCGACTCAGAAGCGAATCGAGCGTCTGCTCGGGAATTCGCGCTAGTGGCCTGCAGCAGACGTACTGATAGTGGCTGCAATTTACGATCTTAGCGCTGAAAGCGCACCATAGCACACCCCAGGATTCCGTCGCCCGCCGCCGCGGGCGCCTTCACCCTGGACCTTGCTGTCCCGCGGCGCTGGAGATAAGCAACGGAGTCGCTATTGATTCAATTGTTACAGCCCAATAGTGCTTAAAGACAACTGTCGAAACCGGGACCTTGAACGGAAGGGAGCGAGATGGAACAGCGTGATGGAGAAGAGCCAGTGTCCTTTCAAGTACTCGATAAGAGGAGTTTCTGTAACCTGGATAGCGTAGCAACTGACGGACAGAGCGCGCCGGAAAAACCACGCTATCCCACTTACGTGGAGGAATTGTTGGCCAGGGTGGCAGCAGCTGAACGGAATTTCGAGGAGAAGAAAAAACTTATAGACGAGGAGATAGTGCGAGCGAGGACGAGGCTCGAGGCGGATTCCCAGCGCCAAGTCGAACTGGAAAAGCAGAAGATGCTGCTCCCTTTTCTGGACGTGCTCGATAATCTGGAACGAGCCATCGGCGCTGCCGCAGAGAGAGGAAATGTCGACACTCTCCTTGAAGGAGTGCAAATAACGGCAAGCCTGATGCGCTCCAAACTTAAAGCGTTGGGGGTAGAACATATTTCCGTAATCGGCCAGGAATTCGATCCCAACGTGGAACAGGCCGTCGGCGTGGTTGAAGTTGCCGAGCCGGACCGCGATGGGATTGTTATGCATGAGGTTCTGCCGGGCTATCGTTTGGGAGATCAGTTACTCCGCCCTGCCCGCGTCCGGGTGGGTCAATACAACTCATAAATATCGGGGCATGCAAAAAGCGGCCGCGAATTGCGCAAATTAAGCTAATTTCTTTGATTTAGTGTAATTCGTGAAATTCGCGGCCATTTTTTGTAATATATAGTTTATGGCTATCAAGGTGCTGACCAAGAATTTTCACGTGCGCAATCTCTGGCAGATCAGTGTCTACGAATCCGTCGGAGGTTATCAAGCCTATCGCAAAGCCTTGTTCGAGCATAAGCCGGCTGACATCATAGAAGCCGTGAAAAAGTCCGGACTTCGCGGTCGCGGCGGCGCCGGATTTCCCACCGGAATGAAGTGGGGCTTTGTTCCAAAAAACAGCGGGAAACCGGTCTATCTATGTGTGAATGCGGATGAAAGCGAACCGGGGACATTCAAAGACCGGCTGCTCATCGAAAGAGATCCGCACCAGCTGCTGGAAGGGACAATGATATCGGCCTACGCGCTGGGTTGCCATCAGGCGTTCATCTACATTCGCGGTGAACTGATCGCCGAGGCCAGGCTTTTGAAGGCTGGCGTGGATGAGGCATACGAGCGAGGCTACCTGGGAAAGAATATCCTCGGATCGGGGTATGATCTGGATCTGTTGGTCCACCGCGGAGCGGGAGCTTACATCTGCGGAGAAGAAACCGCGCTCCTGGAATCTCTGGAAGGAAGGCGCGGACACCCTCGGCTCAAGCCCCCATTCCCTGCTTTGGTCGGGCTCTACCAATCCCCGACCGTGATTAACAACGTCGAGACCCTGGCGAATATTCCCCACATCATCCATCATGGCGCCGATTGGTTCGCTTCGATCGGAACCGCGCGCAATACTGGGACGCGTCTTTATAGCGTAAGTGGACAGATCAAGAGACGCGGGGTGTATGAATTCCCCATGGGAATCACTCTGCGCGAACTGATCTACGAGCATTGCGGCGGCATGCACGAAGGACGCAAGCTCAAAGCGATAGTGCCCGGAGGTTCATCCGTGCCGGTCCTTACCGCCGATCAGCTTGATGTTCGTCTCGATTTTGACTCTGTGGCGGAGGCCGGAAGCATGCTGGGATCTGCCGCGGTGATCGTGATGGATGACTCAACCTGTATGGTCAAGGCGGCACGCCGCATTACCAGGTTCTATTCAGAAGAATCATGCGGGCAATGCTCCCAGTGCCGGGAAGGGACGGAATGGCTCTACCAAATCCTGACCAGGATCGAGGCCGGCAAAGGCGGAGCCGGAGAGTTGGAACTCCTGCTTGACATTTGCGCCGCCATGAAGGCGAAAACGATCTGTCCCCTGTCGGATGCGGCGGCTATGCCCGTGGAAAGCTACGTTCGGAAGTTTTATGAGGAGTTTGACGCCCACATACAAAAACAGCGCTGCATCGTCGCCTGACAGGACGCACACGCTGCGGACAATATCAGCAGAAGGCCATTCCGGCATAGGCGACCACACGGCGTGAATCTCCGCTCACCTCTCCCGAGTTCGCATATCGGATCAGCTTTCCTGTCGACACGCCCAGATCGCGGCAGGCGATCAGTACGGCGACCACCGGCGCAAATCCGCACATGCTGATCGCCTTCTCATTTACGATACGGTGGAGCCCCTCGGGATCCACAGCCCGCATCCGCCCGATGGCCAATTCATCCCACTTGGCGGCAACAGCCGAAGGTTGAAAGTGGGTCATATCGGAGCTGGCGACCAGGAGGACGGGTTCACTCGCGGAACGGACCACCCGGGCCAGAGCCCGGCCCAGAGCATCCAGGGCGGCATAGTCGGCGGTACCCACACAGATGGCGGAAAACTCGAAATCGGGAATCAAAGCCTGCAAAAAGGGAATCTGAACTTCCAGGCAATGTTCTTGCCTATGCGCCAGACCGTCTTCTCTGAGTCCCGAGCATTCTTCGATCAGAAGACGATTCAGTTGAGCGTCAATCGGTGCCGTTCCCAGAGGTGTTTGCCATCCCCCTTCCGGATAGAGGGCCAGTGAAGATCCCCAACCCGTATGATTGGGACCGAGGATCACAAAACGCTTCGGCAACTCGATGGTAGAATATACCGCACCGGCTACCGCGCCGGAGTAGATGTAACCGGCATGTGGCACAAGAATAGCCTTTGCTTTTAATTGGGAGCCCGATTGGCAAATGTAAGATTCCACAGTTTTGCGCAGAATCGCGGAATCCGCGGAATAGAACTGCCCCGCAACAGCCGCTTCTCGGATCATAGTGTAATAATAATCCAACCGGTCCTGTAGATGGAATAGCGCATTTGGGCTAGTTCGCGACCTTCATCCCATCTTTCCGCGGTGTGCATGACAAATGGCTACAGCCAGGGCATCGGAGGCATCGTCAGGGGAAGGGATTTCCTGCAGCTGCAGCAGGAAACGTACCATGGTCTGCACTTGTCTCTTTTCCGCGCGCCCATAGCCCACAACAGCGCTTTTGATTTCCAGCGGGGAATACTCATAGATGTCGAGTCCCTGCTGGGCACCGACCAGAAGGGCCACACCGCGCGCATGGCCGAGTTTCAGAGCGGATTTTACATTGGCGGCGTAGAAAACGCCCTCGATTGCCATAACCTGCGCCTTCTCCCGTTCCAGGACAGCAGTCAACTCCTGGTAAATCTGGAGAAGGCGTTCGGGGAAAAGCTGGCGGGGGCAAGTCCGGATGGCTCCATAGAGAACGACTTTGTGTCGCGAGCCATCAGATTCAATGATGCCATAGCCTGTGGATTCACTTCCGGGATCAATGCCCAGTATCCGCATCGGCGGGGCGTCTCACGAAGCTTCTTGAAGTTCTGCGTCATCGACGTCGAAATTGGCCCAGACGTTCTGAACGTCTTCCTGATCCTCGAGCGCTTCCATGAGCTTCAGCATGGTCTGAGCATTCTTCCCCTCGAGTTTGACGTAATTCTGCGGAATCATCGAGATTTCCGCGCCGCTCAAAGGAACGCCCGCAGCTTCCAGGGCCGATTTTATCGCATCGAAAGCTTCCGGTGCCGACAGAATTTCAAAGTTGTCACCATCCTCGCGGAGGTCGTCGGCGCCGGCGCTCAGGGAGATATCGAGGAGCTTTTCCTCTTCGGCAGCGGCCTTTTCGACCACGAAGTAGCCCTTACGCTCGAACATCCAGCCGACGCAGCCCGCTTCACCCAGATTTCCGCCGTTTTTGGAAAGGATATGTCGCACTTCCGCCACCGTCCGGTTTTTATTGTCGGTGAGGGCATGAATGATGATTGCGGCACCGCCAGGCCCGTATCCCTCGTAATTCACATCATCGTAGGAAACGCCTGGAAGTTCGCCTGTGCCGCGCATGATCGCGCGCTTGATATTGTCGGCCGGCATGTTACTGGATTTTGCGGTCGCGACCGCAAGCCGCAGCCGTGGGTTGGAGTCCACATCCCCGCCCCCGTTGCGTGCAGCGGCTGTTATTTCCTTTATCAGGCGAGTAAAGATCCTGCCGCGCTTCGAATCCGCTACTCCCTTTTTATGCTTAATAGAGTGCCACTTTGAATGACCTGACATAAAAGACTCCTTTGCGTCGGAAGATAATTATTCTAACATGAAAGTCTTGTAGCCAGAACAAATGAGCATTCACCTAAGGTACGAACTTCTGTTGAGGTCGGTGCGATACATCAAGCCGGCGCATGTCCGGCATTGCCAACTATTCCGGAAATCATGACCATGGACCCAAAACAGGTGTTGCAGATCTTTAAGGAACAGGGAGCCCTGCTGGAAGGGCACTTTCGACTCACCTCGGGACTTCACAGCGACCGCTATCTGCAATGCGCCCTTGTACTTCAGAATCCGAAGCACGCGGCGGCACTGGGCGATGCCCTGGCTGCGCGCATGCGCAAGCTGGGCGACCTTCCCGACTTTGTCATCGCTCCGGCGCTGGGAGGAATTCTGGTGGCGCACGAGGTTGCCCGCGCTCTGGGCGTGCGCGGGATTTTTGCCGAACGCCAGGAAGGAATTCTCAAGCTTCGACGTGGTTTCACCATTGGACCCGGAGAACGAGGTTATGTTGTTGAGGATGTGGTGACAACCGGGGGGTCGACACGCGAGACGATGGAAGTAGTTCTACAAGCCGGTGGGATTGTCGTTGCAGCCGGTTCGCTGATCGATCGGAGCGGAGGCAGGACTGATCTTGGCGTTCCCAGGTTTGCCCTGGCGGTCCTTGATGTCCCCATATATTCGCCGGAAGAATGTCCTCTATGCAAATCCGGAAGCCAGGCCATCAAGCCCGGGAGCAGGTAAGAAAAAAACGGAACCTCCGCCTGACCCTGGCCTTTGACGGCACGGCTTACCATGGGTGGCAGATTCAAGCGGATCGCGCCACAATTCAAGGTATTGTCAGTGCTGCCATAGAAGCGATCACGGGAGAACAGATTAAGCTGACAGGCAGCGGCCGCACCGACTCCGGCACGCATGCACGGGCGCTGGTGGCCAACTTTGTCACCACTTCCCGAATTCCCTGTTCCCAGATGGGCCGTGCGCTCAACAGTACTCTGCCCAAGGATATCCGCGTCCTTTCGGTACGCCGGGTGGAACCCGATTTCCATGCCCGGCACGACGCCCGATCCAAGGTGTACCGTTATCAGATCTACTGCGGGCCGGTCCTGCCTCCGCACCTGAACCGCGAGTATTTCCATTACCCTTATGCAATTGATCTCATCAAGATGCAGCGCGCAGCACAGCTGTTTGTAGGCGAACATGACTTCGCGAGTTTTACCAAGGGGTCGGGATTTGAAGCGCGCACGGAAGGGACCGATTCCAGCCCGTCCCGGCGCCCCACCGTCCGGCGAATACTGCGCTGTGAGCTGCGGAAGCAGGGCTGCAAGCTTCATTTCACCGTTGAAGGGAACGGTTTCCTGCGTTATATGGTGCGCAATATGGCAGGAACTATACTGGCCATCGGATGCGGACGAATGAGCATGGAGGAGTTCAAGGCGCTTTTTTCCAAACGGGACCGAACGCTGGCAGGATCGACGGCTCCTGCGCGCGGCCTGGTTCTTCTAAAGGTGCGTTACTGAAATAATGGAGTCCGTCACAAATTGGGCGGATCAACCGTAAAGAAGATGAGATTAATCCTTCAATTGTTGACTGTGCCGATATCTGTCTTCCTATTTTTGTGGCCGGTTTTTTTGCTATGATAGCGCGGAACGAGACTGGGCAATGATGGACTCACAGGGACTGGCGGAATCTGGAACGATTGAGCACAGCCTGCTTGGCAAGATCGACAGGCGCATGCTGCCGAAGCATATCGCCATAATTATGGACGGCAACGGCAGGTGGGCCGGAGCGCGCATGCTGCCGCGGGTCGCCGGCCATCGGGCAGGCATCCAGTCGGTCAGAGAGGCCGTGGATACCTCAGCCCGCCTGGGCCTCGAGTATCTCACTCTCTACGCATTTTCAATCGAGAACTGGAAGCGTCCCCGGTCAGAAGTCCGCACTCTGATGATGCTTTTGAAAGAATACATTCGCTGCGAACTCGATACGGTTCATAAAAACAATGTCCGGTTCCAGGCTATCGGGAGGATCCAGGACCTGGAGGAATCTGTTCGCAAGGAGATCCAGCGGGCGGTGGAAACCACGAAGGACAACACGGGAATGGTTTTGAGCATAGCTCTCAACTACAGCGGCCGGGCGGAACTTGTGGATGCCTTTAACCGATTGATGAGAGAACGGGGAAAGGGTGGGCAACGGCCTCCGGTTGATGAAGAATCAATTTCAAAATCCCTGTACACTTCGGGTATTCCAGATCCCGACCTCTTGATTCGCACCAGCGGAGAGATGCGTATCAGCAACTTCCTGCTCTGGCAGATAGCATACTCAGAGATCTATGTCACCTCTACCTTTTGGCCCGATTTCCGCCGCAAGGATCTGTTCGAAGCTATTGTGGAATATCAGAGGCGTGAGCGACGCTATGGCGGAATCCAGAAATCGTTTGCAAAGATCACGAAAACCGACGGGTCGACCGGAAGGCGAGCCGTAAAATAGCTCTGCGAAAGCAGAGGAACGATCTCAAAGCCCGCACGCTGAGGCAATCGAGTCAAGCGAGNNAGTCCTCCGGGCTTGCCCATTAGCGGAATATTATGGAGTTTGGATGGTTCGAATATTATCGGCCCTGGTACTGATCCCCGTNGCGTTGGCGCTGGTGATCTATGCGTCTCCGCCTCTTTTCCTCCTGGCCCTGGGGATCCTGGGCACGGCCTGCCTTCATGAATATTTTCACATTATTCTCGCGATGGGTTTGCCTCCGCAAACCTGGTATGGATATGCGTCATTCTGGATACTTTTGATCTCGCTGCGGCTCTCATGGCTACCGGAATCGGCAGTGCTTTCGGCACTTATCATAGCGGGCTTCCTGGCAATCCTCTGGAGCAAGGGATCAATACGCGACCGGATGCTGGGACTAATGGGAACCCTGACCGGTTTATTTTACCTGGCGTTTTGCCTCTACCCTGCAATCCCCATCCGATTTGATTTCGAGGCCGGCCTGCAGTGGATCATTATCCTTTTAGCCGTGATCTGGGCGGGAGATACCGGCGCTCTGGCAGCTGGCAAGACAATGGGGAGAACACTCTTGGCTTCCGTGATCAGCCCCAAAAAGACCGTTGAGGGTGCCATTGGAGGACTTCTGTCCGGAGTTCTGGCGGCGGGCGTGCTCCAGTATTTCTTTTTAAAAGATCTTCCCGCTTTCCACGTCATACTCCTATCCATTGTGCTCGGCATGTTCGGTCAGCTCGGGGATCTGGCAGAATCAATGTTGAAGCGGGCTGCGGGAACCAAAGATAGTTCGCGGCTAATACCCGGGCACGGTGGAGTGCTGGATCGAATCGACAGTCTTCTTTTTTCCCTGCCTATTCTCTACCTCTATCTGGAATGGGTCCATCCCTAATTCCTGGGAGGGGCTCATCGGAAAGACACCACAGAGGCATAGAGAACACCGAGCTGTTTGGAAATGAAAGCATCCACGAATTAGTCTTCTCTGCGTGCTCCGCGCCTCCACGGTTGCTTTTTCAAACGTCAGTTCGTGTTTTGAAAGGCGCCGGAGATTAGCTAGAATACCTGTTTTGAAATAAGCGGGATCTAATGAAGCTAATTTCTGTTTTGGGATCCACAGGATCCATCGGGGCTAATGCTCTCAGGGTAACCGCGGGTCTGCCGCGGGCCTTTCGAGTCGTTGCTCTGAGCGGGGGCAAGAATGTCGAAGTTCTTGCCCGGCAAACCGAGGAGGTGGGCCCGGAAATCGTCTCCAGTGGCGACGCACGCGCTTCAGAGCAGGTGCAAAGCCTTCTCCGGCAGCGCGGATATAGGATGTCGCAGAC
>JGI20214J51088_10003678_pt1 | contig 10092 bp, 8 predicted proteins | sample WetSurMetagenome_FD_51088 | JGI IMG/M metagenome (IMG submission 51088) | reverse complement strand
CCGGTTGGCTCGGCGGGGCGAGGTCGTGGAGCGACCGCCGGTGCCCGTGAAGGTGTTCGCGCTGGAGATGCTGGGATTCGAAGCGCCGGACGTGCACCTGAAGGCGACCTGCTCCAAGGGCACCTACGCGCGGAGCCTCTGCGACGACATCGGGCGCGCGTTGGGGTGCGGGGGGCACCTCTACGCGCTCCGGCGAACCCGGGCGGGCCGCTTCCTCTTGGAGGGCGCAGTCACGCTGGACGGTTTGGAGGAGCGGGTGCGTACGGGACGGCTGGGGGAGGTCCTGATGTCGATCGACGAGGCCCTGGCCCACCTGCCTGGGGTTCGCGTGGCGCCCGAGGCCGGACCGCTCATCCTGCACGGAAACGCCGTGACGGCCGGAATGGTAGCGCAGTTCCCGGCGGAGGTGTCCCGCGGGACGTTGGTGCGTGTCCTGGGCTTTCGCAAGCAACTGCTGTCGTTGGCGGAGGCCGCGGTGACCTCGGAGGAGTTCGGCGCCTGCGAGCCGACCCGGATGGTTCTGGCGCCCGTCCGGGTCTTTTCCAGCGCCGGCTGAGGCGTCTCGCCCATGCAGGTGATCCACGTCGCCACCGTCGAGGAGTTTCGCTGGGACCTGTCCGACGCCGTGGTGGGGATGGGAACGCTGGATGGCGTCCACATGGGGCACCAGGCCATCCTGCGGCGTGTCGGCGAGCGTGCGGCCACCGAGGGGGGGGTGCCGGCGGTGGTCACGTTCGCCCAGCATCCCCTGGAGGTTGTCCGGCCGGCGCAGGCGCCGGCGCTGCTGACGCCGCTGCCACTCAAGCTGGCGCTTCTGGCCAAACTGGGGGTGGCCTGCGTGGTGGTGATTCACTTCTCCCCGGCTCTGGCTGCCCTGGACGCCCGGGAGTTCGTGGAGCGAGGCTTGGTCGCCGGCCTGGGCGTCCGCGGTCTGTGCGTCGGATACGACTTCGGCTTCGGCCGCGGGCGACGGGGCAATGTCGAGCTCCTNCGAGAGCTCAGCGCTCGGCACGGGTTCTGGCTGGACGTGGTGTCGCCGGTCTCGGTGGACGGCCAGGTGGTGAGCAGCCGCGCAATNCGGGGGCTCCTGATCCAAGGGCGGGTCGCCGAGGCGCAGCAGCTCCTGGGGCGCCCCTACTGCGTGGCGGGCGAGGTGGAGCGGGGCGAGGGCCGAGGCCGTGGGCTGGGGTTCGCCACGGCCAANCTGTCCGTCCCGGACACGGAACTGGCAAAGGATGGTGTGTACGCGGGGCGCGTCCTGGTGCGCGACGAGNTCCGGGACGCCATGATGAACCTGGGGACCGCGCCCACGTTCGGCGCCGGCCGGCGCCGGTTGGAGATTCACCTGCCGGGCTGGGAGTCGCCGCTTTACGGGGAGCGCCTCCTGGCGTTCTTTCTGGCGCGGCTTCGGGACGAGCAACGTTTTGCGGACGGTGCCGCGCTCAGCGCCCAGCTGGCGCGGGACCGCGACGCCGCGCGAGTCGTCTGGCAGGGCGCGCAGGCGCTTCCCTGGCCAGAATGGACTTTACACTCCTAAGGCCCTGTGGTACTTTGCCCACGTGTTTCGGTTCACTGTTGGGCGCGAAAGGGGGACGAGCGATCATGCCCAAGGATGTCATTAACAAGGGGAACGTCATCGGTTCGTATCGGTTGCACGAGCAGGACACCGGGTCGCCGGAGGTGCAGATCGCCCTCCTGAGCGGCCGCATCGGCTATCTCACGGAGCACCTCAGTGTGCACAAGAAGGATCACCACTCGCGCCGCGGCCTCCTCATGATGGTCGGCCGCCGCCGCAAGTTGCTCGACTATTTGAAGAGCAAGGATGTGGCGCGCTACAAGCAGGTGATCGAAAGGTTGGGTATCCGCAAATGACGTATCGGAGCGAGATCGACCTGGGGGGGCGGACCCTCTCCATCGAGGCGGGGCGTGTGGCCCGCGCCGCGGACGGCGCTGCCTGGGTGCGCTACGGGGACACGGTGGTCCTGGTGACGGCCGTGGCCTCCAAAGAGGCCCGCGAGGGGATCGACTTTTTCCCCTTGACGGTGGACTATCAGGAACGGGCCTACGCCGCCGGGAAGATTCCCGGCGGGTTCTTCAAGCGCGAGGGGCGCCCGCACNAGGAGACGCTGACCTCCCGGCTGATCGACCGGCCGATTCGTCCGTTGTTTCCGCACGGCTACCATCAGGACGTCCAGATCATCGCCACCGTCCTCTCCGCCGATCAAGAGAACGACCCCGATGTCCTGGCGGTGGTGGGGGCCTCGGCGGCCCTGACGGTGTCCCAGATTCCGTTCCAGGGACCCATCGGCTGCGTCCGGATCGGGCGCATCGGCGGTCGCCTGGTGGTGAATCCCTCCTATGCCCAGCTTGCCGAAAGCGACATGGACGTCGTCCTGGCCGGCACCAGCGCCGCCGTGGTGATGGTGGAGGGCGGTGCCAACGAGGCGCCCGAGGAGGCGCTCCTAGAGGGTCTCCTCTTCGGCCACCAGACCCTGCAGGCCATCGTCAAGCTCCAACAGGATTTGGCTCGGCAGATGGGAGTGGTGAAGGCGCCCTTCGTCGCAACGCCGGTGGACGCTGCCGTGAAGGCGCGGGTGGAGGGCCTGTGCCGCGCCCGCATCCGGGAGCTGGCGTTCGTGCCCCAGAAGGAAGAGCAGAAGGCGCGCCGCCGGACGCTGTTGGACGAGGCGCTGGCGACCGTGGCGGCAGAATCGGCCGCGGTGAAGCTGCAGGTGACGGAGATCTTCGAGGAGCTGGAGAAGCAGGAGATGCGCCGGCTGATCCTGGAGGAGGGGCGGCGGGCCGACGGCCGCGCCGTCACCCAGGTCCGCCCCATCACCTGCGAGACCGGCGTCCTGCCCCGCACGCACGGCTCCGCCATCTTCACGCGAGGCCAGACACAGGCCCTGGCCACCACGACCCTGGGGACATCCGAGGACGAGCAGCGGATGGACGCCCTGGAGGGGGAAAGCAAGAAGCGGTTCATGCTGCACTATAACTTCCCCCCGTTCTCGGTGGGGGAGGTGAAGTTCATGCGGGGAGCGAGCCGGCGGGATATCGGGCACGGGGCGCTGGCGGAGCGGGCCATCCAGCCCGTCCTCCCAGGTAAGGAGGAATTCCCGTACACGGTCCGGATCGTCTCCGACATCCTGGAGTCGAACGGCTCGTCGTCCATGGCCACGGTCTGCGGGGCCAGCCTGTCCCTGATGGACGCCGGCGTGCCGGTCAAGGCGGCGGTGGCGGGGGTGGCGATGGGCCTGGTGAAGGAGGGGGACAAGGCGGTGGTCCTCACCGACATCCAGGGTCTCGAAGACCACCTGGGCGACATGGACTTCAAGGTGGCCGGCACCCGCACGGGGGTCACCTCGATCCAGATGGACATCAAGATCCAGGGAATCACCGAGGCCGTCCTGAAGCAGGCCCTGACGCAGGCCCGCCAGGCGCGTATGGAGGTCCTGGACATCATGGAGCGGGCGATCGGCAAGCCGCGCTCTGCGCTCAGCCCGTATGCGCCGCGGATCATCACCTTCAAGATTCCCACCGACAAGATCCGTGAGGTCATCGGCCCCGGCGGGAAGGTCATCCGCAGCATCGTGGAGCAGACCGGCGTCAAGATCGACATCGAGGACGACGGAACGGTGGCCATCGCCTCGGTGGACGAGGCGGCCGCGCGGAAGGCCATGGACATCATCGGGAAGATCGTCGAGGTCCCTGAGGTGGGCAAGGTCTATCTGGGCAAGGTCGTCAAGATCATGGAGTTCGGCGCCTTTGTGGAGATCCTTCCGGGCACCGACGGCCTGCTCCACATCTCGCAGATCTCCACCGAGCGGATCAAGCGCGTGGAGGACGTTCTCAAGGAAGGGGACGAGCTCCAGGTCAAGGTTCTCGAGGTGGACCGGGCGGGCAAGATTCGCCTCAGTCGGAAAGAACTCCTGAGGGACGCCGAGGAGAAGGCCGGGCCGGCGGGACCGCCGGCAGGTGGAGATGGGCCCGCCCGGGGCGAGGACCGGGACCGCGGAGGGAGGGGGCCATCGGGAAGATAGGCGCGCTCTTCGCCAAGGAGGTCCTGCCGAACGGCATCGTCGTCCTCACGGAGCGCATGCCGTATGTGCGTTCCGTGGCGATCGGGCTCTGGGTGAGGGTGGGCTCGCGTTTTGAGCGGGCCGCCTGCGCCGGGGTGTCTCACTTCATCGAGCACCTTCTCTTCAAGGGGACCGAGAGCCGGAGCGCCGAGGACATCGCCCGCACCATCGACGGGGTGGGCGGGACGCTGGATGCGTTTACCTCCCGTGAGAACACCTGCTTCTACGGCAAGGTCCTGGGTGAGCACCTCCCTCTGGCCGTGGATCTGCTGAGCGACCTCCTGCTCCATCCCAAGCTGGATCCCGAAGACGTGGAGAAGGAGCGACGGGTCGTCCTGGAAGAGATCAAGATGGTCGAGGACGACCCCGATGATCTGATCCACGACCTATTCGCCCAGCAGGTCTGGCCCGATCATCCGCTGGGACGCCCCATCCTCGGCACCCGTCAGAGCCTCCAGGCTATTACCCGCCAGGACGTCGTCGACCAACTGCGAGACTTTTACCAGCCGGACCGCCTGATCGTGGCCGCCGCCGGCGATCTCGACCATGCCAGGGTGGTGGACCTGATCCGCTCCGCACTCGGCGATTGGAATGGACGGTCGGTGGCGACGAACGGGGGGACGCCTGTCTGCTCCCTCGCAGAGCATCACGCGGAGCGGGACTCGGCCCAGTTGCACCTGGTCCTGGGGGGGGAGGGGCTCCCGTACAGCCACCCCCACCGCTTTGCCTTCTTTCTGCAGAACGCCATCCTGGGCAGCTCCATGAGCTCCCGCCTCTTCCAGGAGATCCGGGAGAAGCGCGGCCTGGCCTACTCGATCTACTCGTATCAGGCGTCGTACCGGGATTCCGGGCTGATGGCGGTNTACGCCGGCACCAGCGCCGAGTCCTACCCGCAGGTCGTGGACCTGATCCGAGCAGAGCTCGCGCGGCTGCGGAACGAACCCGTAGACCTGGACGAGTTCCGACGGGCCAAGGCGCAGCTCAAGGGAAACCTGCTGCTGGGCCTGGAGGGGACGTCGAGTCGGATGACCCGGCTGGCCAAAGCCGAGATCTACTTCCAGCGCTACTTCGATCTCGACGAGATCATCCGCGGCATCGACGAGGTGTCGCCGGACACGTTCGCCGAATTGAACCGCTCCCTCCTCGCGCCGGAGCGCTACGCCCTGACGACGATCGGCCACCTGGCCTGAACCGTCCCGCGCTCCCGCCAGCCTCGTCTGAGAGATTGGGCCGATCGTGCCGGTCTGCCGATTCCCTTCAGTTGTGTCAGGGGCGGTGCTTCGATCGAAAATCGACGCGTCGGCCAATTCCTCGGGCGGCGGGGCGTGCAGAGCCTGTTCAATATGGGAGAACAGCGTTCTCAATGTGATACCACCGCTCGGTTTTGCCTTGACTTTGCCCGAGCGCTATCGGTACCCTTCGGCGACTGCAACGCGTTCCGCATCGATCGTCCATCGGCGACGGTTGTTTTCTCGCATCGCGGCTTCCCCCGGGATGGCCGCAGGAGGAGGTTCATGACGCACGATCGCAAGGGATCCATCGGCGGGTTCATCGGTCTCTCGTTCCTGGTGGCGGCCGTCGCCTTGTGCGGTGTCCCGTCGCCCGTTTCCGCCGGGCAACCCATCGTCCTCTCCATCATCGACAACGGTGGGGATTACGCCTCCACCGGGGTGATCATCGAGAACTACCAGAAGGCAAACCCCGACAAGGTGAAGGAGATCAAGCTCCAGCGCGGGCCGGCCCCCGAGACCCCCGCCAAGATCAAGGCGCAGCAGGATGCCGGCCGGGCCGACATCAACCTGGTCCTCACCGGCCAGGACGCGGGCTCCGTCCTCGGCGCCAACAAGCAACTCATCGAGCTGTTCCCCAAGTACGACAAGATGTTCCCCAAGGACGAATTGAACGATGCGGCGAAGGTGCTGCAGGATTCGGGCGGCGGCGTGCTCATGCCGGTCGTGGTGAACGCCGGCGGGCCGGTGTTCATCTACAACCCGAAGAAGGTGCAGAAGCCTCCGAAGACCGCCGATGAGCTGCTGGCCTGGGCCAAGGCGAACCCCAACCGGTTCCTCTACGCCCGCCCGGCGAACAGCGGCCCCGGCCGGTCCATCATGGCGGGGTTGCCGTATATCCTGAACGATAAGGCGCCCCTGGACCCCGAGAAGGGGTGGGACAAGGCCTGGGCCTTCATGAAGGAGCTGGGGAAGTCCATGGAGTACTACCCCACGGGGACCCTTTTCACCCTCCGCGAGTTTGCCCAGGAGCAGCGCTGGATGATCGCCGGCATCATGGAATGGGACATGAAGCCGCGGGCCGAGGGCGTGATCCCGCCGGACGCCAAGATCACCGTCCTGGACAATACCACGTTCGTCATCGATGGCCACTACTGGGGGATCCCCAAGGGCGTGCCCCAGAACGAAGTGGACGTGATCCTGGACCTCATGAAGTTCATGCGCCGCCCCGAACAACAGGTCCTGACGTGGAAGGCGTTCATCGGGCCGACCATCAAGGCGGCGACCTTTGACAAAGCGCCGCCGGCCATCCGAGACCTCGTCAAGGAGCACTGGCGGCCCGAGTATGACCAGATCGGCCCCGGCAAAAAGTACAAGATGGCGCCGCAGCTCGACGTCAAGGAGTTGACGTACGCCATGGATCGCTGGGACCGGGAGGTCGGCGCGCAGCAAATCAAGAAGCAGTAGCGCGTGACGAGCGGATACGGACGGAAGGGGAGGGCCAGGTGAAACGGCCCTCCCCTTCATTGCATGACGGCGGGGGACCATGAAAGAGACGATTGATTCGCTGCGATTCCGGATCACCAAGCGGTTCGGGACGAAGACCGTGCTGCAGGACTTTGCCCTGGAGGTCCGCGGCAAGCAGTTCATCACGTTTCTGGGGCCCAGCGGCTGCGGCAAGTCCACGGCGCTGAACATCATCGCCGGGCTGATCCCCGCCACCGATGGCGAGGTCTGGATCGACGGGGAGCGCATCGACCACCTGCCGCCCGAGAAGCGGGGGTTCGGCATGGTCTTCCAGAACTACGCGCTCTTCCCGCACATGACCGTCTTCGCCAATGTCGCCTTCGGCCTGCAACTGCAGCGCCGGCCGACGGCGGAGATCACGGAGCGCGTCCGGCAGATGCTGGACCTCGTCCAGCTTCCCGGCTTCGAGGGGCGCTACCCGGGGCAGCTCTCCGGCGGCCAGCAGCAGCGGATCGCCATCGCGCGCGCCCTGGTCCTGCACCCGCGCCTCATGCTGCTGGACGAGCCGCTCTCGAATCTGGATGCCAAGCTGCGGATCGAGATGCGCGCCGAGATCAAGCGGATCCACACCAGCCTGGGGCTCACCTCCATCTACGTGACCCATGACCAGACGGAGGCCCTGTCGCTGTCGGATTGGATCGTGGTGATGAAGGACGGCATCCTGATTCAGGCGGGGCCGCCGCAGGAGATCCACGATCAGCCCGTCAACATCTTCGTGGCGGACTTCATGGGGTTCCGGAATTTCTTCCCGACCAAGGTCGTGGCCCTCGGGCCGGACCGGGACGTGGAGGCCGCGGGCGGCGGGATGACGATCCGGGGCAAGACCCGGCACTCCTTCGCCTCTGGTGCCGCGGTGATGGCGGCCATCCGGCCGGATGATGTCGTGGTCGGCGGGGACGCCGCCGGTCCGAACGCGTTCCGGGCCAAGGTGGACATCGTCGAATACCTGGGGCGCGAGGATGAGGCGATCGTGACTCTGGCAGCCGGCGGACGTCTCTGGGTGCGGACGGCCGCCCGGGTGACCCCGGGGGAGACCGTGACCGTGGTCCTCCCGCCGGACCGGGTCATCTTCCTCCCGACGGAGGGGTCCGGAGGAACGGCATGAGCCGCGCACGCACCGGCGAACGGAGTGAGCTGGACCTGCTAGCGATCGCCTGTCTGCTCCCCTCGCTCCTCTACGTTTTGGTGCTGTTCGTGTACCCGTTCCTCTACGGGATCTACCTGAGCGTCCACCCGCTGAAGGTGGACGGCTTCAGCCTGGCCAACTACATCGCCTTCTTTACCGACGAGTACCAGTACAAGACCGTGGGGATCACCTTCCGGCTCGCCGTCCCCAACACCATCGTGGTGGTCGCCGTCAGCCTGCTCTTCGCCTACAACATGCGCCGGGGGATCTGGCTGGAGCGGACCATCACCACGATCCTGGTCCTCCCCATCTCGCTGGGCGTGATCCTGCTGGCCCAGGGGATCCTGGGCTTCTACGGAGGGAAGGGGTGGTTCAACCAGGCGCTCCTGGGTCTGGGCATCCTGGAGGACGGGCTGACGCTCACCCACAACTTCATCGGCGTGATGCTGTCCCTCTTCATGCAGCAATTTCCCTTCTGCTTCCTGATGCTGCTGGGCTACATCTCGGGCATCGACCCCAGCATCGAGAACTCGGCGCGCACGCTGGGGGCGAACCCGTGGACGGTGTTCCGGCGGATCATGTTGCCCCTGATCGCGCCCGGAGTGGCCATCGCCTTTGCCTTGGTCTTCGTGATGAGCTTCGGCACCTTCGCCTCGGCCATCATGCTGGGGCAAGCCTCGGGCTCCACCCGCACCATCGCCATCGCCGCGTACGCGCAGGCCTTCGAGATGTTCGACATGCCCTATGCCTCGGCCATCGCGGTGATCATGGGGGTCTTCCAGCTCGCCGGCCTGCTCGTGATCCTCCTCTTGCGCAAGCAGATGGTCACGGCGGCGACCATGGGGGTCGGCAAACGGTAAGGACGTCAATGAAAAATGGGAAATCGACAACCGACAACCGATCAATGAAAAGCACTCAGAGGTTTTGCCGGTTTGAGTAGTTGTCGGTTGTCCGTTTTGCATTGGCACTGTGACTTCGAGAATCCTTCGTACCTGAGGAGTAGCGATGCGCGGCCGACTGTGGGGACTGGCGGTATACATGTTCGTGCTGGGGTTCATCCTGAACCTGCTGGGCATCGTGAGCCACGTCGTCGTGAGCTCGTTCGCCAAGCGCTGGTTCGGGACCCCGTTTCCCCGCTCGCTCACCACGGAGTGGTACAGTTACGCCTGGAAGGAGTTCGGCCTCGCCCAGGTTCTCGGGGTGACGGTCTTCGTGGCGCTGACCGTGGTGGCCCTGGCCCTCCTCATGGGGTTCCCGGCCGCGTACATCCTGGCGCGCCGCAACTTCCGGTGGAAGCCGGTACTGCTCCTGCTCTATTTCCTGCCGCTGCTCATCCCCCAGATGACCTACGGTATCCCGCTGGCAACCACCATGTTCCGGTACGGGATCGGCGGGTCCGTGGCCGGCGTCATCCTGGCCGTGATGGTCCCCATGGTCCCCCTGGCCATCTTCATCCTGATGCCCTTCTTCGAGCAGATCAGCATCAACCTCGAGTGGGGCGCGGCCATGATGGGCGCCAACCGGCTTCAGATCTTCCGCCGTGTGCTCTTGCCGCTCACCTTGCCGGGGCTTCTCACGGCCGGGATCCTCGTTCTGGTCAACACGGTGTCGAACTTCGAACTAACCTTCCTGGTGTCGGGGGCCGGCTCCCAGACGCTGGTCGTGGCCCTGTTCTACAACGTCTTTGCGGGCGGGGTCCGACCGGTTTATTCCGTGGACGCCATGGCCGTGATGTACATGACCATGATCATGGTCCTGCTCCTCATCGCCCTGCGCTTCGTTCGGCCGACCCAGATGGTCTTCCGCCTCGACCAACCCAAGCGCTGAGCCGTTGTCAAAGGATAACTTGACCAGAGATATTCCGGAAACGGCATAAGGAGCCGTAACGAAATTCAAAAAATGGCCAAGTTATTTCGTAACGGCTCCTAACCGGCTCGCGCCCCTCGGTCTACCGTTGAAGCTGGGGGTGGCCTCGCGTGGTCGTCTGACGGAAGGATCACGATCCGGCGGGTAGGGTGTCCGCAGCGCGACTCGGCGGTGAGCTGAGCGCTCCCTGACCCCGACCATTCACCTGCCAGCCTGCGCGTGGTGGCCGGAAGTAACGGTGTTCGACGTGGCGGCGGCAAGG
>JGI20214J51088_10003677_pt1 | contig 10093 bp, 9 predicted proteins | sample WetSurMetagenome_FD_51088 | JGI IMG/M metagenome (IMG submission 51088) | reverse complement strand
GTCCTGTCCGTAATCGCTTTTTCCACCGCCGTTGCAGAATTGAAGTCTACAAAGTTGAACCCTCCGACCAGCGGCTCGAATCCCTTATGGACCTTCTCCTGGCCAGTGGCGGATAGGGTGGCCAGAGTGCGGCCGTGGAACGATTCCTTCATACTGATGATGTGGAATCGACCGGCGCCGTAGCGGTCCTTACTGTATTTGCGGGCAAGCTTTAAGGCGGCTTCGTTTGCTTCCGCCCCGCTGTTGGAGAAAAATACCTTATCCGCAAAGCAGAGTCGTGTCAATTCGGCTGCCAACTCCACCTGCGGGCGGGTGTAAAAGAGATTGGAGACGTGCACCAGAGTATCTGCCTGCCGGCACATAACGGCGGTCAATTCGGGATGGCAATGGCCCAGGTTGCACACGGCGATCCCCGCCAGGAAGTCCAGATATTCCTTGCCGGTCTGGTCCCACAATCTCGTGCCTTTGCCCCGCTCAAAAACCACCGGGTGTCGGGCATAAGTGCCAAAGATGTTCTCTTGACAGGACAACTGCACATCTTCCATAGCATCTTTCCTCTGTGCCTGTTAAAGAATGTATCGGCTCAAATCCTCATCTTTGATTATGTTTTCGAGCGTCTCTCGGACATAGTCCCTGGTAATGGGGATGGTCTGCCCTTTGAGGTCCGGGGCATTGAAGGAGATCTCCGAGAGCAGCTTTTCCATAATGGTGTGAAGCCTTCTCGCTCCAATGTTTTCCATTCGGGCGTTAACCTGATAGGCAAGTTCGGCAATCTCTTCAATCGCCTCATCCGCGAAGACCAGGGTCACCTCCTCGGTCGCCAGAAGGGACTCATACTGCACAATCAAGGCATTTTCAGGTTCTTTGAGGATGCGAATGAAGTCTTCCTTGCTCAGCGACGTCAGTTCGACGCGTATAGGGAATCGGCCTTGGAGTTCAGGGATGAGGTCGGAGGGCTTCGATATGTGAAAAGCTCCGGAAGCAATGAAGAGGATGTGGTCCGTTTTGACCATTCCGTATTTGGTCGTCACGGTTGAACCTTCCACAATGGGGAGGAGGTCCCGCTGGACCCCTTCTCGCGAAACATCAGGGCCTCTGCCCGATTCACGCCCGGCGATTTTGTCGATCTCGTCCAGGAATATGATCCCGGAATGCTCGACTCGCTCGATGGCTAGCTTGATCACCTTGTCCATATCGATCAGGCGCTGCGATTCCTGCTGAATGAGGATTTCCCGGGCCTCGGGGATTTTGACCTTACGCCGTTTGGTGCGCTGCGGAAGCATGGAGCCAAGCATGTCACGCAGGTTAAAGTCCATATCCTCCATGCCCGTGCCGGCAAAAATTTCAATCATCGGGAAATTGCGATCGGGGACATCGAGTTCCACATAACGGTCGTCGAGAGAGCCTTGTTTCAAAAGCTTTCGCAGTTTTTCCCGGGTCGAGTCGGCCTGTTCCGCTTCTTCCTGGGCCGCTTTGACTTCGCCGGGAGCTTCGATGAGCTTATCTTTGGTTTCCTGCTGTCGTTTGGGCGGCAATAGAATGTCGAGCAGTTTCTCTTCGGCCAGTTCTTCGGCTTTGAGTTTCACGGTCTCCAGCTCTTCGGACCGGACCATACTGACCGCCAATTCCATAAGGTCTCTCACCATCGATTCCACATCCCGTCCGACATAGCCGACTTCGGTGAATTTGCTGGCCTCGATCTTAAGAAAAGGAGACTGTGCCAGGCGCGCGAGGCGACGGGCAATTTCAGTCTTCCCGACACCGGTCGGTCCGATCATAATAATATTTTTAGGGGCGATTTCATCCCTGAGGTGTTCCGGGACCTGTTGGCGGCGCCAGCGGTTTCTGAGGGCGATGGCAACCATCCGTTTGGCCTCGTGTTGGCCGATGATAAATTTATCCAATTCCCGGACGATTTCTACTGGAGTCAACGGTTGTTGCATTGGATCAAAGCTCCTCGAAAGTGAATTCCTTATTCGTGTAGATGCAAATGGACGCCGCAATGCTCATGGCTTCCTCGGCAATGCTGCGCAGGGGGAGCTGTGTGTGGGCCAGGAGCGCGCGCGCTGCGGCAAGGGCAAAGGGAGCGCCGGAGCCGACGGCAGCGATGCCGTCATCGGGTTCGATCACGTCCCCCGTTCCGCTCAGGATAAAACAGTCATTGCCGTCGGCCGCTACCAGCATGGCTTCCAGGCGGCGTAAAGCCCGGTCCATGCGCCAGTCCTTGGCAAGCTCGACGGCTGCCCGCTTTAGATTGCCGTTGAATTGTTCGAGTTTCCCTTCGAGCCTTTCAAAGAGTGTGAAGGCATCGGCGGTGGATCCGGCGAAACCGGCCAGGATTTTGTCGTGATACATCTTGCGGACTTTCCTCGCCTGATGTTTGATCACGGTATCGCCCAGGGTCACCTGTCCGTCTCCAGCCATAATCACGTGCCCGTCTTTGCGGATCGCAAAAACCGTCGTTCCGTGAATGAGCTTGCTTTTCATGGGTATCCTCTTCTCCCGCATTCGAGTAAAAGCTAGGTTGTTCTACGACTGCGCGGATGGGCGGCATCGTAGGTCTTCATCAGTTGATCGAGGTGGACGTGAGTGTAACGCTGCGTTGTTGAGAGTGCGGAATGGCCAAGCATTTCCTGAATTGCCCGAAGATCGGCCCCGGAATTGAGCAGGTGGGTGGCAAAGGTGTGGCGCAAGCCATGGGGGCTGAGCTGCTGCCACAGCCCGCATCGTCGAAGTTCGGTCCGTAAAATCCGGTGTACCGAACGGGCTGTCAGTCTGCTTCCGGCGGCGTTTCGAAAAATAGGGGAAGCTTTTTCGGTCCTGGCCTGAGCAAACCGGGTATCAACGGCTGAAAGATAGATTCGAAGGGCTTCCACCGCCTTCTTTCCGACGGGGACCACGCGTTCCTTTTTCCCCTTGCCGAGAATTCTCACCAAGCCTTGGTCAAAATCGATGTCTGTCCGGTTCAAACCGACCAATTCGCTAACCCGTGCCCCTATGGAATAGAGGGATTCGAAAAGGGCCCAGTTGCGAAGTCTACGCCAGGTGCTTTCCGGCTGCATGGCAGCACGCTGCAGGGAGTCCAGAAAATGAAAAACATCGTCCACATCGAGAAAAGCCGGGATCTTCGGTCTGATTTTGGGAGAAGCCACCTGTTGCGCCGGGTTTTCGTAATGCCAGCCACGATCGGCCAGATAATTGTAGAACGATCGCAACGTCGACAGCTTGCGGGCACGACTCGTATTCTTCAGATCCTTGTGAATAGCCGCAAAAAACCCACGGATCAAGTCGGGTGTGATTTCAGATAGACGAATAGGTTCGCTTTGCGTCTTCTTTCGGAGATAGCGATGAAACTGCTCAAGATCGCTTGCATATGCGCGAGAGGTCTCCTCGCTCAAGCTGCGCTCATGGCGGAGATAGTCCAGAAACAGCGTTTTCGACTGCTCCAGGGAGAGCTGTGTCTCAACGACCCGCGTCACTTCCCGGGCAGGAACCGGCTTTTTCATATCCTCAACTTTTCAAACCGTGTGTCGAAATTCAACCAGACCACTAGCCACTAGACCTCTCCTTGAACCGACATTCACCGAATTGCTGAAAACCCACATGACCCCGTGGGTCACAGCAAAGCATGAAATCTCTCCTTCGTCATTCCAGCATCCCCGGATCAGGTCCGAGGTGAAATCCAGTTTTTTTGAAGTCCTGGACTCCGGCCAGAGCTTGCCCCGCAGGCTCCCCGCCTAAAGCCTGCGGGGACAAGCTTAAGCGGGGAGCACGGCGGGGGACGGGAACCCGCAACTCGCAATCCGCGAGATTGGCGAGAATTGTGAGAACCAAACTAACTAACACAGAGAACAGAAAAATCAATGACAAAGTCTCGATAACTGTGCTTCCCGGCTTGATATCAGCGTGAATTATCTTGACTTCAGTTTCCCATTTGCCCTATTTTGCATCCTTGTGTTTTTCCTGGCACGGCACGATTTCGCGCATTTTGCCGCAATGTTCATAGAAAGGAAGAGATATGAAAGAGGATGTCTCCAAAGTTCGGACTTTCGCCATCATTTCCCATGGCGGAGCAGGCAAAACCTCCCTGGCTGAAGCCATGCTGTTCAATGGCGGAGTCACGACTCGCCTCGGCAAGGTTGACGAGGGTATCTCCGTCATGGACTATGAACCGGAAGAAGTGAAACGCAAGATCACCATCAGTACGGCCTTCAATACTCTCAGCTGGAAAAAGCATCAACTCACCATCGTGGACACCCCGGGTGATTTCAACTTCATCGCCGAAACCAAGACCTCGATGCAGGGAGCGGATGCGGTGCTGGTGCTGGTCGACGCGATTGACGGAGTCCGCGTGCAGACCGAGAAAGTTTGGGAATTTGCCGACGAGTTCGAGCAGCCCAGAATGATCTTTATCAGCAAGATGGACCGCGAACGCGCCGATTTCTTCAAGACCGTGGAAGACATCCAAAACAACTTCGGGAAAACCTGCGTGCCTCTTCAATTGCCGATAGGAGCGGCAGAAAACTTCAAAGGGGTGGTGGATATCCTCAATGAAAAGGCCTGTCTCTACACGAAGGGAGACAGTGGTCAATTTGAGCTGCAGGACGTTCCGGGCGACCTCAAATCACGGCTGGATGCTTTCAAAGAGGAACTCGTCGAGCGCGTTGCAGAATCCAATGACGATTTGCTCGAGAAATATCTGGAGGAGGGCAGTCTCACTCCCGAGGAACTATTGGATGGTTTGAGGAAAGCCGTCGTGTCGGGCAAGCTCGTTCCCGTTGTCTGCGGGTCCGGCCCGCTCAATGTCGGAATCCAGCCATTGCTGGACCTTATTGTGAATTATATGCCTTCTCCCATCGATCGAGGACCCGTGAGAGGGACCCTTCCCCGCAAAACAGATGAGGTTGCCAGGGAACCGGATCCCGATGGCCCGTTCAGCGCTTTGGTCATAAAGACGATCAGCGATCCCTACGCCGGACGCCTCTCGGTAATCCGGATTTTTTCCGGTTCCTTGAGCCCCGATTCCGCCGTTTATAATTGCACCAAACAGGCGAGAGAGCGTTTTGGTCAACTCCTCCGGTTAAAGGGCAAGAACCAGGAACAGATACAAAATGCCGGTCCCGGTGATATTGTCGCCATTGCCAAACTGAAAGAGACAACCACGCAAGATACGCTTTGTTCGGAAAAATTTCCGATTATTTTTAAGGCCGTCGAACTGCCTCCGGCGATTTATTCCCTCTCCGTGGAACCGAAGAGCAAGGGCGATGAAGAAAAGATCTTTTCCTCCCTTACACGATTGATGGAAGAGGATCTGACCCTGCGACTCGACCGCAACGAAGAGACTCGGGAAATGATCCTTTCGGGGATGGGCGAGATCCACATCGAAGCGACCGTGGAAAAGCTCAAGCGGAAGTTCGGCGTTGAGGTGAATCTTCGACCCCCTAAGGTTTCTTATAAGGAAACCATTAAGGGCAAAACGAGGATCCAGGGGAAGTACAAGAAACAGTCGGGTGGTCGGGGCCAGTACGGGGACTGCACCATCGAAATGGAGCCTCTCCCCAAAGGCGAAGGGTTTCAGTTCTTCGATAAGATCGTTGGCGGGGTGATTCCTAAACAGTACATACCGGCTGTGGAGAAGGGTATCGCCGAGGCGTCCCTTGAAGGAGCGCTGGCCGGATACCCGGTCATCGACTTCAAGGTGGACCTTGTGGATGGTTCCTACCATGCGGTGGATTCATCGGAAATGGCGTTCAAAATCGCCGGTTCCATGGCTTTCAAAAAGGCAGTGATGGAAGCCAAACCAACTCTCCTCGAGCCGATCATGGTGATGGAAATCACCGTCCCCGATGACTGTATGGGGGATGTGATTGGCGACTTGAACTCCCGCCGGGGCAGAGTCTTGGGGATGGAGAGCAAAGGCAAAAAACAGATAATTCGTGCCAATGTCCCTCTGGCTGAAGTGCTCAAATACGCTCCCGACCTGCGCTCGATGACCGCAGGGCGCGGCATGTTCACGATGAAGGTCTCACATTACGAGGAAGTTCCCGGCCCACTCCAGGAAAAGATCATCGNCGCTTCGAAAGAGGAAAAATAGCTTTCATGGAGGTCTGCCATCGAAAAGGGACGCACGGACCAGGACGGCGGGCAGGAAGTAGTTGGAGAGAAGGATTCGGAGGCGAAGGCGGAATCACTTGTCCAGATGGTCAAGAAGATGACGCTGATGGAGCGGGTTCGCTTCGCCATGAAGTGCGATAAGGAGGGCCGAACCCTGTTGATTCACGACCCCAATCGCTTGGTGCAGCTATCCCTCATCGAGAACCCTCGTATAACCCAAGCCGAAGTAGCGGTCCTTGCATGGTCCAGAGGTTCCGATGAAGAGGTATTGCGACGGATTTCCGAGGGTCGCGAGTGGACCAAGTACTATCCCGTGCGGCTGGGTCTGGCCTGTAATCCCAAGACCGAACTGTCGATTGCCACCAAGTTCCTCTCGACCCTCTTGCCTGAAGATTTGTCAAAGATCGCAAAGAGTAAAGATGTGCCGGTGGCGGTGGCTCATGCGGCACGCCGATTGATCCTGCGGAGATATTGAGCGATGCCGGAAGATGCTTTTGCGACAGGGAGCGAGCTTCAGGTCGCTTGCGATAGAACCGCAGCGATCATCACGATCAGCGACCGAGGCGCCAGGGGCGAGCGAGAGGACCGCTCGGGCGAGGTTTTAAGCGAACGGTTGCGGAAGGATGGCTACGAGGTGAAGCACCGGGCGATTATTCCTGATGAAGTCGATGCGATTTCGGCAGAACTGGTGAGGTGTGCCGAGGAGAGAAGCGTCGCCCTGGTCGTGACCACAGGCGGGACGGGGGTTGCCCCCCGGGACGTGACTCCGGAAGCGACTCTTGCCGTCGTCGACCGCACGGTCCCGGGCATGGCTGAAGCGATGCGCGCTGCAAGTCTCCTGAAAACCCCTTCCGCCATGATTTCCAGGGCGGTCGTCGGCATCAGAGGCAGGACCCTCATCATCAATCTCCCCGGAAGCCCGAGGGGCGCCCTGGAAAACCTTGAAGTGATCCTGCCGGCGCTGCCCCACGCTCTGGACAAGATCCAGGGAGACCCCTCCGAGTGTGCCGTAATCGATTGAGAAGACCGCGGCAAGCTGCGTTGCTTAGGTGTCGCCGCTGCCGGGCTCAGTGCGCTTCATTCGGCCTTTGGCCTTGATCGCTTCTTTTTTTTCCTCATACCGGCTGCTAATGGTCTCAATTTCTTCCTCTACAGCGAACAGGCTGGTCTCCGCTTCTTCTACCAGTTTTAATTTTTGGTCAACGAGCGGCATCTGTTGCAGGTCCGTCTGGCCGCCTCGGTGGAGAGCGAAAACCTCCGCCCCCAACCTCGCGTAGGCCTTGTCGAGTTCCTTCTGTGCCCCGCTTCGCTTCCACTTCTTGAGCTGAGTTCTGATGAGCTTCAACTTCCATTGGAGGAGAATCAGTACGTACTCCTGCGCGTAGCAAACCGACTTTTTGATTAATCCCCAAACCTTTACCATGAGTCCCTTCATCGTCGAACCTCCTCTCTGCGAATTTGCACCATTCTGTGAATCTGCTCCATGCCCCGGCCCGGGACGCCGGGTTGCCTCTTGTCCTTACTGCTGGTTCCCTGGTTGCTGTTTCCCAAGCTCTGGGTTGGGAACCCACGCTGCCAAGCTCCAGCTTGGTGTGATCTGCAAGCACCGGAAGCTGGAGCTTCCAGGATTGCGTTCCCAAGCCAGAGCTTAGGAACGAGCGAGCAAGGGAACGTACCAAGCAACGGAGGACGAATCTGGTGGGGTTGTTTTTTCTGGTCCCCTTAGGTCAACAGCCAGTATCTGCGCTCCCCTTGGCCACCACCCATCCCAGTTGCTGCCGTAAACGTTGCATCATTCGTTCCGGGTGGCTCCCGGGCCAATATATCCTCCTGCAGCTCGGACAGCGGTAAAAGGAAGAATGCGCTGCAAAAACGTAATCCGGCACCTGCCCAAGGACCTCCTCACGAGCCGCTTCCCGAAGCTCCTCATTGCACCTGACACAGCGCTGCAGCAAGCGGATGTCCTTCGGGATAACGGGGACCATCAAGATGAGCTCCCGAAGTTGTTCCATGGGACTGTTCGCCGTCAGGCAGAACACGCGGGTTTGGCCGGACCATTTNCGGGTGCGGGTGATCAGGAGAAACCCTTGTTTTAGATACGCGTCGATCTGTTCTCGGCTGTTCAGATGCTCATAGCGCGTGTCAAACCCCAGAATGCGGAGCCATTTTGCCAGTTTTCCAAGCATGATATCCACAACAAAATGCTTTGCTATCGCTTCCGTCATCTTTGCCTGACTTTCCGCCGAGATCGTGGCCGTGCGGACTTCCAAAGGCTGTTTGCAGGACAGGGCGAAGCGTCTGAACTATGGAATCTCAGATCGATGACTGCTCAGGTCGATGTGCCGGAGGTCTCCGGCAAAGCTGCTGCTGAAGATGGAGTCCTGCGGGGTGGGTACAGCCGCGATTTCTTCAACCGTTAGTACGATTTGCCACTGTGTCGAGTTGAAGGTGATCTTTTGCGGTACGTTTCTTGAGCCAAGCCCCACGGGAGGATCGTAGCGGATCGTATAATCCCAGGCGCCACGATTCACGCGCACCGACCTTATTTCCTGAGGAGAAGAAAGGAAGTGCCAGGCGTATGCCCAGCCCTCGGGGGAAGGCTTGGCGTATCCAACCCATTCCGAATCGTGTCGAACGAGCTGAAGGCCGGCCAGTTGGTCCGGTGGTAGACTGGCACTCAGGCTGTACCCAAGGGCATCCAAAGGCAAGGCGATTCCCAGAAAATGCTCAATCAGGCGCTCCGAGCGATCTGCGGTGTAAACAGCCTTTTCGGAAGGAATAAAAAGGCTGGGTTGCCCGTGGTTCAAAATGAGGACGCCGGCCGTCTGCCCCAATCGGAAGGCATCGAGCCGGAACTGGTCGGGAAGCCTTGCCAGGATAATACCGTTTAAGCTGAATTTCTTCTCTGAGGTCTCGCCTCTCAAGTGGACTTTCGCCTGGTAGCTTCTCCAGTGATCCGATCTTGCCGTCAGCGCCGGCAGCCATTCAGTGAAAGCACTCGGCGGCGGCTGTTCGACCAGGGGAGGACGACGGGTGCAGCCTTCCACGGAAAACAGAAAAACGATTGCTGAAAGAAGCCAGGTGACGGTGGACTTCATGGGAGCCCCTTGAGCTTTTCCTGAATTTTGTCCGGCTCAGTGTGTTCGTATTCAAGGGCTTTGTGATAGGCGCCCGCCGCTTCGGATTTCTTGCCCAGGGTGAGATAGATGTCGCCCAGGTGTTCATGCATCACCGGGTCTTTGGGAACGCGTTTGATCGCCTCCAGGATGATGTCGAGGGCCTTCTTGGGCTGACCCATCCGGTAGTAGACCCATGCCATGCTGTCCATAATGTAGCCGTCTTCGGGCTCGATCTCGAGCGCAGTTTTGATCAGTTGCCTGGCTTCCACCAGATTGATGCCAAGATCGGCATAGGTGTAGCCGATGTAGTTCAGCGTATTTGCGTTCTTTGGATCGGTCTCAAGGATCTTGCGCATTACGGCAATTGCTTCGTTCTTCTTCCCCATCTTGTCCAGGAGGGCTCCCTTGCGAAAGAGCAGATCGGCATCGTTAGGGGCCTTCTCCAACCCCTTGTCGAGAATGTCCAGCGCTTCGTCGTACTTCTTTTCATCTTCATAGAGGACGGCGGTGTAGAGGTAGAGGTCCGGAAGATCGGGTCTTTTGGCAATGGCTTCGTTCAGGACCTCCTGACCACTGCGATAGTCCTTTAATTTGGAGAAAATCAGGGCCAGCCGAATTTGGGCGGCCGTCCACAAGGGACTGTTGCGGGAGATTGTGCGCAGATGGACGATTGCCTGCTGTGTTTCCCCCTTTTCTTCATAGGTGGTGCCCAGGTAATACAGTGCCTGGTCGTACTGGGGTTCTTCCTGCAGCAGATCAGTGAAATCCTCGATGGCGTCCTCGTAATTCTTTTGCTGCAAGTGGATGATGCCGATTTTCAGCCGGCTTTCCGCATCCTTTCGATTTCGGAACCGCTGGAG
>JGI20214J51088_10003676_pt1 | contig 10096 bp, 9 predicted proteins | sample WetSurMetagenome_FD_51088 | JGI IMG/M metagenome (IMG submission 51088) | reverse complement strand
GTCGAACACGTAGCGCCAGCGGCGGAACGGCTCGTCGAAGTCGAGGTTGTCGCTGTGGTAGGCGCCCGTCTTGGTCTTGAGGGCAAGCCAAGGTTGGGGACCGAACGTCTCGGTTTGCGTGGTGATGCTCAGCACGTGGGCGCCGTCGCCGGAACCTTCGATCGACAGGTCGAGTGAGCAGGCGGGCTCGGGCGGCAGTGAGAGCGCGAGGCGCATAGCGGTGACGGCCTCGGTGAATCTGAAGGGCACGTCGGGGTAGTCCGGGGCTACCCGGGCCAGTAGGACCCGCACCTCGTCGACGTCGGGGCGCATGTCGCGGAAGTCGTGGTTGGTCACTGCCAGCACGACCGGCCGGCCCTCGCGGGCCTCGGAGAAGGCCTGGCGGACGTCGGACTCGGTCAGCAGGCGGTAACGCGTGCCTATGTTGAGGCAACGGGCGATCCAGCGGCGGCAGGCGCCCCGTACCTGGTAGTCGTCGTTCGACGGATGGTACGGCTCCCATGTGACGGGCGCCCGGCGCCAATCTCCCCAGCGGCCGCCTTCGAGGCCGGCCTGGCTCCTGTCGGCCTCCGTCGGAGTGGTGGCCTGGCTCGCGAAGTCGAACGGGATGAACTGCTCGAGGAACCAGTGGCTGTCAGGACGGGTGACGTGGAACCCCGGCCGGTTCGCAGCCGGGAACCATTCCCGGTCGATCACTCTGCGCGAGAGGGTCTGCCGCAGGCTGTCCGAAGACTCCCACCAGTGAGTGGCGCACTGGTGCGCCTCCTTCTTGAACGAGTGCGGATGGTAGTGGAAGTGCAGCCCGTCACCGAGCGAGGCCGTGTCGCGCAGAACGCTCCGGTAGTGGTCGAAGATGTTGTGGTAGCCCATGTCGCGGCGGCGCGGGTTGCTGGTGTAGTCCACGTGGTCGACGCAGAACCAGCTGTAGACCCAGCCGCACCCGGCGGAGTCGAGCAACCTGCCGCGGAACTCGGGCGAGAGGAGGTCGCCGAGCATGGCGTCGATCTTGTCCCAGGCGTCGTTGTAGGCGAGCAGGTGGGGGTCGACGACCTTCTGTACCGCCGCCTCGATGCCGCCCAAGTCTTCTTCGCCGTGTTGCAGGCGGCCGAGCAGCTCGAGGCTCGGTTGCAGCTCGAGGCCGAAGATCGACTTCAGCCGCCCGAAGGTCGCCTCCACCGATTCGTAGAGCGGCCCCTCGGTATCGACACAATGTACGACGTAAACGGTGCCCGCCATCATCGACTCCTCACACGACGGGTCTCAGACGAGGTCGGGCCAACGCAGCACGTGATCGGCTTCGACATCGACGGCGAGCGCCCTGCCCACCACGTAGGACAGCTCCTGCGGGCCCACGCCGGTGCCGGGCCGCTTGGCGTCGAAGTCGCCCTCCGCAAGCACGTGCCCCTTCGGGAACGCCTCCCGGGTCACCAGGCTGCGCCGGAACTTCTCGCGCTTCTCGAGTTCGGCTTCGCTCACCGTGCGTACGGCACTGCCGAGCGCGGTGAACACGTTGCGACCCTCATGGGTGATGACGTGCAGTTCGGCCGGGTCGGCCGAGATGGCGTGATCCCAGCCGGCCATGTCCTTGTCGAGGGTGAAGTGCTTCTCGATCATGCACGCCCCCAGCGCAATGGCCGCGAGCGGTATGTGGGTGCCGAGGGAGTGGTCGCTGAAGCCCACCGGCACGTCGAACGTCTCTCGCAGCATGGCCATGTTGCGCAGGTGGATCGTGTCGTACTCGGGCGGATAGATCGAGATGCAGTGCAGGAGGATGCTCTGGAAGTTGCCCTCCGCTTCGACGGCGCGTAGGGCGGTCTCGATCTCGCCAAGCGTGGCCATGCCGGTGGCGATGACCAGCGGCCGGCCGGCCCGGGCGGCATAGCGCAGCAGCGGCAGATTGGTGATGTCCATGGAGGCGATCTTGATGAAGGGCACGTCGAGGCTGTCGAGCAGGTCGACCTCCTGCGGTGAGAACGCGCTCGAGGCGAAGCCGATGCCTCTCGAGCGGCAGTACTCCAACGCTTCCCAGTGCTGCTCGGGCGTGAACTGATAGGCCCGCACCATGTCGCGGAGTGAGCCGAAGTGCTTCTTCTTGTCTGCGTAGTCGGGATTGCGCTCGTACTCCTCGTTGGCTATCAGGGTGGATTCGCTCCAGGACTGGAACTTGACCGCGTCTGCCCCGGCCTCGGCGGCCGCGTCGATGAGCTGCCGGCACAGGTGCATGTCGCCGTTGTGGTTGGAGCCCACCTCGGCCACGATGTAGGGCGGCTGGTTCTCGCCAACGGTGACTGTGCCTAGCTTGACGGTCTTCATGTTCTCTCCTCGGATGGCATCCACATATGCTGCAACGAGCGATGGGCCACGCCCGACCACCACAATGGCTGCATGTCGAGGGCGTTCACGGCCTTGACGTAGCACGCGAGAGCAGCCGGTTGCAGCACGACGCGTTCGTAGAAGGTGTCGACATCGGCAGCCGCCTGCATTAGCTCGGCCAACCGCGCGGGTTGCGCGCCCTCGCGTCCGTGCGTGAGCACCAGGCGCAGGTGGTGGCGCACGCGAGCGGTGTCGCCGGCGATGCGCTGGGCGTCGAACGGGGGCGCGACCTGCACCATGTTGGCGCCGTGCTGTCGGTACTTCATCTCGACCCGTGGGCCGAAGACCATGCGTGCGCCGAGCAGCCAGGCTCGGGTGGCCAGGTACCAGTCGACGAGTTCGGCCTCTGCCGGCACGGGCAGGCAGCGGCGCAGCAGGTCAGACCGGTACGCCGAGTTGGAGAGGCCGAAGAGGTTGTGCCGGGGCAGCACCCGCTCGGGCGGCAGCGGTGGCCGGTCGAAGGTGAGGCCGAGACTGTCACCGGCGCCGTCCACCAGCTCGAGCGCGCAGCCGGCGAGGTCGTAGTCGCGCAGCATCTCCCGGACGGTCGCGACGCGCGACGGCAGCAGCAGGTCGTCGCTGTCGACCAGCACGACGGCGTCGCAGCTGTCGACCAGCTTCTCCCAGGCGAGTTGGCGCACCTGGGCGATGGTGGCTCCGCGTGGCGACTCGACCCAGACCGCGTGCGCGGCACCGGCCGTGGCGACGGGCGGCGGTGCGGCACCGACTGGGGCCGGGGCGGCAGTGCTTGGCGCCGCCATGTGCCGCCGTGCCGTTGCCGGGTCGACCATGTCGAGGCCGATCCACAGTTCGAAGTCCTGGTCGGTCTGCTCGAGCACCGAGGCGTACCAGCCGGCCAGGAACGTCTCCACGCCGGGATAGATGGTTGTGTACAGGGCGAGCTTCACGGCCGGCGCTCCCCAGCCCTCTAGCGGTCGCCGAGGCCCGGGGAGGCCATCTGCAGCAGGAGCTCCGCCGCGACCCAGTCGTCCTCGTTGTCGATGTCGACCGCGCGCATCCAGGGGATTTCCCAGCCGGTGCGGGTGGCGATGTGGTAGGTGCCTTCGCGCCGCAAGACCGCGGCCTTCGCCCACCAGACGGCTCCGGTGGGGCAGAACAGGTCGGGCAGGTCCTGGCTGCGCTCTTTGAGCGCCTCGGGGAACAGGGGGGTCAGCGCGAAACCGGGCTCACGCTTCATGGCCCACCAGGGATTCTGCCAGCCGAAGCGGGTTACCGAGAGCTGTGATTCTGCCCCGGTGGCGGCAAACTGCTCATAGCTGGCGACGACATCCTCGGAGGTGCGGAGCGGGCAGTTGGGCATCAACTGGCAGACGCTTGCGAAGAGCGTGCCCTCGGCATCGAGTCTCTGGAGCGCGTCCACGGTGGCGGCAGAGACGGGCACCGAGTCGTCGGCTATGGCGGCGCCGCGCATGAACGGCACGGCCGCACCACAGCTGCGGGCGATCTCGGCGATCTCGTCGCTGTCGGTGCTCACCATGACCGTCTCGAAGAGCCCGCTCTCCAGGGCTGCAGCGATGGTGTAGGCGATGAGGGGTCTGCCTGCCAGCGGCCGGATGTTCTTCTTGGGCACGCGCTTCGAGCCGCCCCGCGCGGGAATGACGGCCAGGAGCCTGTCGGGGAATCGAGCCCCGTCGCCCGTGCTGCCGCCGGGGGTTGTGCCGGAACCGGGACGCGCGCCGGTCATCGGACCCTCCGGGCCGGGCTGCCCACGTAGGTGCCCGGCATGGTGAGGTCGGAGAGTACAACCGCGCCCATGCCGACCAGACACCCCGTACAGAGGTTCGCCCCCTGTATGAGGAGGGCTCCGGCGCCGATCATGCAGTCGTCGCCGACGGTGACCCCGCCGCTGACGACGGCCCCGGGTGCGACGTGCACGTTGTGGCCCAGTCTGCAATCGTGCTCGACCACGCTGTTGGTGTTGAGGATGCAGCAGTCGCCGGTCACCGTGCCGGCGTTCACGATGGCCCCGTCGAACGCGACGGTGCCCTGCCCGAGCGTCACGTCTTCGTTGATGATGGCTTGCGGCGAGACCACGACGGCAAAACGAAGGCCGGCCTCCTCCAGCTTCCGCTGGAGCGCGATTCTCGTGCCGGTAGCGTCGACCTTGCCCACCCCCATGGCTCCGAGGAGCCTCGGGTGCTGCTCGAGCAGGCCCGCGACGACCCCGTCGGTGCCGAGGTAGGGTCTTGCCAGCAAGGGGCCGCGATCACTCGCGTCGGTGTAGCCGAGCAGGCTCCACCCGGCCTTCTTGAGCACGCTTGCGAGAACCTTGGCGTGTCCGCCGCCGCCTATGACGACGATCTCTGGCAAGAGCGGTCCCTCCCTGTGACTGATGGCGCGGGCCCGTGGGGCCCGCTCCTACAGATTGTCCGCCTCGCGGATTATCCCTGCAACCAGCGCTACCTCGTCGCTGGTCAGGGTGACCGAGCAGGGGAGGTTCACCAGGCGATCATAGAAGTCGACGGCCCTCGTGATCTGGTAGGACTGCACGGCAACATACGGCTGCTGCAGATGGTTGGGATACCAGAGCGGCCGCACCTGCACGCCGGCAGCGAGGCAGGCTTCGATCAGCCGCTCTTTGGCGGCGGCGTCGGCGCAGAGGTAGCCGTAGAACCAGCGGTTGGCGTCGCTCCACTCCGGCTGCCCGATCAGGCGCGCGCTGCCCCCCGGGCCGAGGAGTTGCTGGTAGAGGGCGAAGTTGCCGCGTTTGCAGGCGAGGCGCTGGTCGATGGTCTCCAGTTGCGCGAGGCCGAGCGCGGCGAGGACGTTGTTCATGCGGTAGTTGTAGCCGATCTCGGGATGGACGTAGCCGATGCCGTCGGCCTTGGCCTGCGTGGTGAGGAAGCGGGCCCGCTTGGCGATGGCGTCGTCGTCGGTGAGGATGGCGCCGCCGCCACCGGTGGTCACGATCTTGTTGCCGTTGAAGCTGAGGCAGGCAACCGGAGCGAGGCTGCCGCACATGCGGCCCTTGTAGGTCGAGCCGAGCGACTCGGTGGCGTCCTCCACGACCTGCAGATGGTATTCGGCGGCCAGGGCGTTGATGGCGTCCATGTCGGCCGAGGTGCCCCAGACGTGCACCGGGCAGATCGCCGACACATGCCGTCCCGTGGCGCGGTTGACGGTCGCGCCGCCTTTCACGACGCACTCTTCGGCCAGGAAGCGCCGCACCGCCGCCACGTCGATGTTGCAGTACTCGTCGCAGTCGACGAAGACAGGCCAGGCGCCCACGTAGCGTACCGGATTGACGGTGGCGATGAAGGTGACGGTCGGCACGATGACCTCATCGTCAGGCTTGACCCCGCACAGCTCGAGGCTGACATGCAGCGCCGACGTGCCGCTGTTGCAGGCCACGGCGTGCTTCACCCCTACGTACTCGGCCAGGGCTTTCTCGAAGCGCACCACGTACTCGCCGGCCGAGGATATCCAGCCCGTCTTCACGCAGTCGGAAACGTACTCGAGCTCGCGCCCGAGGATCGCGGGTTCGCACAGGGGGATCATCGCGTCACCTGCCTACGAGTTGCAGTACTTGGCGGCGTAGGGGTCGGAGATCAAGCCCTGACGTATGGCTTGGGCAACCTCGCGGATGCCGTCGGGCAGGCGCATCTCGGCGGTGAAGCCCAGGGCCTTGATGCGAGAGAAGTCGACCTTGTAGTCGCGGGGGTCCTCGACCTTCTGCACGTAGTCGACCTTCAGGGGCATCTGCGCCGCGATCTCCTCGGCGATCATCTTCTTGGTGTAGTTCTCGTCGTTGCAGCCGACGTTGAAAGCCTTGCCCGCGACTGTGTCGACATCGCTCTCGAGCACCAGGTGGATCGCCCGCGCGATGTCTTTCACGTGGCAGTAGGGACGCCAGAAGCTCTCTCCGTAGATCTCCAGCGTGCCCTTGACCACGGCGTCGCGGGCGAACTCGTTGATGGTGAGGTCGAAGCGGGGACGCAGGGAGAGGCCGTAGACCGTAGCGAAGCGCAGGATGGTGAACGGCACGGGCGAGGTCCGTTCGAGAAGGTACTGCTCGACCCGCACCTTGAGTTCGGCGTACAAGCTCACAGGACGAAGCAGCGCCTGCTCGTCGAGCATGGCGTCGCCCACCATCTTGCCGTAGTTGCTGCACGTGGACGCGAAGACGAAGTGCTTCACCCCATGTTTCTCGCACAACTCGAACAGGTTGCGGGAGCCGTCCCAGATGGTCCGGGTGGCGAGATCGGGTTGGGCTTTGCAGGCCGGGTCGCCGACGATCGACGCCAGGTGGACGACGGCGTCGAAACCGGGACCCGCTTCGCTGTGGCCTTCGAAGAGCCGTTCCAACTCGGCGGGCTGGGTGACGTCGGTCTTCGCGAAGGTGAAGCTGGGCAGCGTCAGCAGGTCGACGAGCGACTCACCGCCGAAGAGCAGAGCGTCGGCCACGACCACCCGGCAGCCCTGTGCGAGCAGGTGACGGGTGAGCATGGACCCCACGTATCCGGCGCCGCCTGTCACGAGTACGGTCTTCATTCGCTGATCCTTACCGTCGTGCTCCGCAGATGACGATGCCGAGCGGCGTGATCTCGGCCCGCGAGAGCAGTTGCCGCACTTCGAGCATCTCGTCGTCGGTGTCGCGCCCGAGCATACTCGCAAGAACGAGCGCATCCACGGAACGGGCCAGAATCAACGAGTCGGAGGCTATCAGCATCGGTGGGGAGTCGACGATCACGTAGTCGGAGATGCCCTGGATCTCCGACAGCACGTCGGCCATGGCTTCCGATTCGAGCATCTCCACAGGGTCCCCGGTCACCGACCCGCTGGTCAGGCACAGGAACTTATTGACGGGCGCCTCCTTGCCGCCGGCCTGCCTGGCCGCGACCAGGTCAGGAGCGACGAACTGCGAAAGGTCGACCGCCTTGATCTTGCTCGACCAGGACAAGTCGCCCGCGGTGAGCACCTCGGCCAGTCCCTCACCGTTGGGGATACCCAAATACTGATGGATCCTGGGGTTGCGCAGATCGGCGTCGACGAGCACCACTCGGTCGCCGGACAGTGCCATGCTCAAGGCCAGGTTGACGGCCAGCGTACTCTTGCCTTCGCCGGGTCCCACACTGGTGATGAGCACACTCCGTTTCGACTCGCCGAAGCCGAGCACCTTGAGGTTCGACCGCAGCATGCGCATGGATTCGAGGAGGCCCTCGTTGCCGTTGGTGAAACCGACCGGAAGGAGGCCGGTGCGCGACTTGCCCTTGCCTACCATGATCTGGGGCACCGTGGCGATGACCGGCAGGTCCATGACCTTCTCAAGCGTCGCTTGGTCTTTGACCCGGCGGTCGAAGCGGTTGAGCATACGGATCACAATGAGTCCCAGGATCAACCCCGCGACCAAGCCGATCAGCAGGTTGAGGTAGGGGAAGTAGGCCGAGGTGGGTGGGCTCGCCTCTTGGATGACCTTGTACTCTTTGAGGCCGAGCGACATCAGCACTGACAGATCGTCGTAGCGCTGTTTGAGAGAGATGCCATAGGCGCTGGACGCGTCGGGTTCGGTCATGCCGTCGATACGTGCCTTGAGCAGTTCCTGGGCTTTGGTAAGCGCGCTCTGCGACTCCTCCTGACGCAGCTTGACGTACTCCTCGGCGTAGGTGTTAGCGATGTCGACGACCAACGAGCTGTCGGACCCGGCAGCGGTGACCTCGATGAGGCCGGAGTCCCGGTTGCTGGTGATGGTCACCGAGGAGCGAAGCTCGTCGGCTCCCACGGCGCCCTTGAGCACGCCGGTGACCCGTTCGGCGAAGGCCGAGGTCTGCAGTATGAGCGCGTCATTGGAGACGTTATGGAAGTCTCTCGGCGTGCCGGCCGACGACAGGGCCTGCGAGGCGAGTTGGGCGTCGTTCTGGGAGTACGACAGTTGAGCCGTCGCGCTGTACCTCGGGGTGAGAAGCACCGAGACGCCGAACGTGATGGCGCCGACGATGACGGCCGACAGAAGAACAAGCCACCAGCGCTCGCGTATGACGCTCGTCGATCGAGCGATTCCCTGCGGCTGCGCGCCGCTGTCGAGCTTAGCGTTCATGCATCGAGCTCCCGGGTCGAGGATTGCATACAAGAGATTATCGGTTGCTCGAGCGATGGCTAAAGTGACTGAGCGGCACTGCGGGCGCAGCACAAAAAAAGGCCCGCGTTCCCGCGGGCCTTTTTCGGTCATTTGGCGACCTGCTAGGACTCTTGCCGAGACTTGCGCCGCGCGAGAAGCCGAAGAGCTACCCCACCGCCGATGACGAGCACCACCACGATGGCCATCAGGGCGATCTGGAAGCCGGTGAAGGGGAACTCATCGCGGTTGATGATCTCCTTCACGGCGCTGTCCAAGCGGTCCTTGATGTCCTGGTCGCCGTACTGGGCGAGAGTGGCATCGTTCAGGTAGGCACGCAGTTCGGCATCGGTGTAGGTCCTGGTGAGCTTGCCGTTGGCGGCGAAGTCGTTGTAGATGTCCTGCGGAGTCCACGCCATGGCGACCGCCCCCAGGAGCAAGGTGATCACCAACGATCCAAGGACCAGAAGTATCACTCGCTTGACCATATGACCCCTCCTTGACGCTGTGACGTTTGAGTGTAGCAGAATTCACCAAGAGTGTAAGTCTCTACACGGAGTCCCACGAGTGCTGCTCCGAAGTGCTGGCTCACGAGGTGTGTGCACGGTGGCGTCTTGGCCATATACTTTCGGGAGAATGTGCATGAAGAGACTTCTCGACATCGTGCTTGCCGGAGCGGCGCTCGTGGTGCTGACGCCGTTGCTCGCGATCGTGGCCCTCGCCATCGTGCTGACCGACGGCCGCCCGGTCCTCTATGTGGCGACCCGGGTGGGCCAGCACGGGCGGAACTTCCACTTGTACAAGTTTCGGACGATGGTCACGGCCCAGAGCCCGGTTCCGGCCCAGGGCTCGTCTGTCACCGTGCACAACGATCCGCGCATCACCCGCGTCGGTCGCGTCCTCCGTACGACCAAGATCGACGAACTGCCCCAGTTCTTCAATGTGGTGCGCGGAGACATGAGCCTGGTCGGGCCTCGACCCGAGGATCCGGAGTACGTCGCGCTCTACACGCCCGAGCAGAGGCGCATCCTCGAGCTGAAACCGGGCATCACCAGTGTTGCCGCGCTTGAGTACGTCGACGAAGGTGAGTTGCTCAAAGGCGATGACTGGGAAGCCGTGTATCGCGAGCAGATCGTGCCCGCGAAGCTGGCTCTCGAAGCAGCGTACGCCGCGCGCAGGACGCTTTGGACCGACATCGGGCTGCTACTGCGCACGGCTGCCATGCTGGTGCGCCGGGTCTTCGGAGGAGGATGAACGTGACGTTTGAGGAGAAGTTCCGGGTGCCCATGTCGGCGCCCGACATCGATGAGTCCGACGTCGAGGCGGTGGCGGCGGTCGTCCGGTCGGGCCGTCTGGCCCTTGGGCCCAAGTGCATGGAGTTCGAGCGCGCTGTCGCCGACTACGTGGGTGTGCGAAACGCGGTGGCCGTCAGCTCGGGCACAGCGGCGCTGCATCTTCTGGTGCGCATACTCGGCATCGGCAAGGGCGACGAGGTGCTGGTGCCCTCGTTCACGTTCGCGGCGAGCGTGAATGCCATCTTGTACGAGGGTGCGACTCCTGTCTTCGTGGACATCGAGCCCGAGACCTACAACCTCGACCCGGCGGACCTCGAGCGCCGCGTCACGCCGCGCACCAAGGCCATCATGGCGG
>JGI20214J51088_10003675_pt1 | contig 10096 bp, 6 predicted proteins | sample WetSurMetagenome_FD_51088 | JGI IMG/M metagenome (IMG submission 51088) | reverse complement strand
TTATTATATCGAGATTATTATTTAGTTTTTCTATTTTTTCTTTATCTGCATTTGAAGTCTCTTTCGCGTGAGAAGGAAAACTTTTTAAATTATCTCTTCTTTTACTATTTTCTTTATTAAATTTATTTTCGATTGAATCGATTTTCTTGGAAATTATATTCATGACATTTTTACATAACAAGTTTTCCAATCCTTCGCATTTTGATTCAAGATAATTTAGTAATTCGAGATTTCTTTTTTGATAGTTTAGTTCGTCTTCGATATTTTGTAAGTTCATTTTCATAAAAATAATATTTATTAACTTCTTTGCAATAATCATACCAAAGACAAAGAAATTAAAATCCTTCAATTTTTATTCAAAGAAAGGGATTTTTTTAAATAAAAAATATTTCACTGAACTAATAGCATAGTTATAGAACTATTTAAATTTATGAATTTATTATAAATAATTTTAAGTGATTAATTAAAATATATCAAAACATAAAAAAATAAATTCATAGTCATTGAATAAAAAAAAGCAGTAAGCGTACTATGGATTTTGATAAAGAAAGTTGATAAAATTTACAATTACATCGAATAAACTGTAATAAATCTATGTTAATAAATGATTTATAATTTTTTATTAATAACTGATTTTTGGTCTAATAATTGCATAATTAATTTCGTCTTAATATACATTAAAATAAAAAAATGGGTAAATTTAAAAGAAAGTTTCCGAAAGGATTCTATATCTATAGTATCTTGTTAATGGTTTTTTCCTATGGCATTTTATCACCTTCCTATACATTTGCTCAAACATCAGATAATAAGTTAGATTTAGCATATAGTTATTTAAGCAACGGACAAACAGAACAGGCTGTCGAAATATTTGAAGATTATATAAAATCAAATCCTTCCGAAACAAAAATTTATTTACAATTAGGATATATATATAAAGAAAAGGGAAACAACAATAAAGCAAAAGAATATTTTAATTATGTTTATAAAAATTCTTTATATTCNTCGGAAACAAGTTCAGCGAAAGCGGAAATTGATTTAATGGAAAAAGGTGATGATTTACATATTCTGGATAATGCTTACACATATTTGGCATCGGGAAATTCATTTGAGGCTATAAAATTATTCGAAGAATATATTGCAAAAAATCCGAGAGCAACAAATATATATTTACAATTAGCTTATATATATAAGAAACAGCAAAATATTGATAAAGCATTGGAATATTTTCAATATGTAGTTGATAATTCACTCGATTCCGAAAGTATAGAAAAATCCAAATCAGAAATAGATTATTTAAAGAGGCAAAAAAATATTAATTCAGTAAATAGTAATATTAATAATGTTTCAGTAGGTACGATTGGCACAGACGAATTGAACGAAGCATATAATGCTTTGAACACTGGGAATACAAAAAGAGCTATTGAATTATTCGAATCATATACAAATTCACATCCCGATGACACCAAAATATTTCTTCAGCTGGCGTATATTTACGATAAATCCGGAAATTATAATAAAGCAATCGAATATTTTGATTATGTAGCGGCAAATTCAAATAACAGGGATGAAGTAGATAAAGCAAAACAATCCGGAGTAATACTCAGGCAGGTAAAAGCTTACAATGCATTAAGGTCATTAGATATTTATTTTTACAATACATATGACTCATATTATGATAATTATATATCGAACTTTTTAGGTCATATAAATTTCAGGATGAATAGGAATTTTAGTTATGGGTTATACGGTGATGTATATCTCGATGCAAAATCAAAAAAAGATTATATATTAAACGACAGGTACCTGGAAGCAGGTGGATTTTTAAAGGTAAATTTTTCTTCTCACATAGGTCTTGAAGTAAGACTGGGATATTATAAGGAATTAGATATAAATAAAAGCGGTGTGAATTTTAAACCGATATTAAGCATGGGAACAAGACTTGGAGATTCACCTTTTTATTTAAGTAGAAAAGGAACAAAAACCGAGAATTTCTATTTTGATATTTATTCGGTCGAATTATACGATTCAAAATATAAAAACCTATTTGCTCAACTTCAGATGAAAGAAGTTTTGAGATATATGACGGGTGGATATTCTTATCTCGAATTTTATTTATCACAAATGGCCCAGGCAGACAGCAGACAGCTTGATTATAATAATTACGGTGAAGTTAGTATTGGTGTGGATTTTAAGCCTAATTTAATCAATTTCCCAACGTTGTTTATAGAAGGAACCAACAGGATTATCTTTATAGGACAGGAAGGAAAATATTTCCAGGGAAATCTTAAAAGTATTTTTCAATTTAAAGCAGGATTTATTATTAATTTTAATTCAGCATTATGATATACGACATTTTTCAAATATTATTATGGGTTACGGCAATTATGCTTGTAATTAGCGGGCTTGATGACCTATATATGGATTTATTATACTGGATATACAGGAAAAAATATAAAGCAAAAATGCCGGATTTTAACGAAATGTTCGATAAAGAAGAAAAACCGATTGCAGTAATTTTAGGTGCGTGGAAAGAATCATCAGTAATTGGAAGAACATTAAGTTATGCCGTAAGAAATCTAAAATATCAAAATTACAGATTTTTTGTAGGTGTATATCCAAATGACCCGGATACGATAAGAATAGTAAAAGAAATTTCGAAGAAAGATTCGAGGGTAATAGCCTGCATTAATCCGCAAAACGGACCAACAACAAAAGCAGATAATTTAAATAGTTTGTATGCCGGGTTATGTGAATATGAAAAAGTATATGGTGAATTTGAAATCGTATTAGTCCACGATGCAGAAGATTTTATGCATCCGTATTGCTTAAAACTATATAATTACCTAATAGGGTATAAAGGTTTTCACGGTGTGCAAATTCCTGTTATTCCAATAAAAAGTAAATTAGGCGGAATATTCCACAGGACATATTGCGATGCATTTGCGGAAGTACATACAAAGGATATGATAGTCCGCGAAGCAATGGATACATTCATACCGTTTTCAGGAACGGGAATGGGATTTCACAGAAAAGCAATTTATTATTTAGAGAAGAACAATGGATTACAGGAAGGAAAAGAAATTTATAAAGAAGCTGAGTTAACAAATTCATATTTTAGAAATAATGAAGAAGCAGTCAAAGATGAAATTTTAGTAAACGATACGAGTTATAAAGACGACCCATTTGCAAGTTTAAATGCGAAATCATATTTAACTCCAAAAGAAACACCGAATCAAATCAGAAATTATACTACAGTATTTCTATCGTTCGTTTTGATGTTTACATCATTCCTTGTTTACACGGGTGTAACAGAGAACAACGATTCACAAGCGGAAACTACAATGGCAAGTTCAAATGGAAGTGTTTTTGAAAATATAATTGGAAAAGTAAGTTTTACTAAAGCCTTTGCCTCAAATTTATCTTATGATAATATGACTCTTCCGGAAGATATCGTAAAAATATCGAATACCCTTAGGGATAAAAAATACAATGTGAATTACATGATAAGGGATAATAAAATAAGTATAGAAGAATCATACTGGAACAATGATGAAGCGGCAAAAAACAGGCTTAGCGAAGTTCAGAGCGTTTTAGGTTTCGATAAAACAAAAGGATTGATAATAAAAAGTAATATTGATGATAATGTAGTCTATAAAGTTATTATTGGTGAATATGATACAATCGACGAAGCGAGAATCAGTATTGAAAAAATAAGAGAAGTATTAGTAAAATAAAGAATTTTAAAACATAATTAGTTTTAAGGGTAAATTAAATGGTTGCACATTTTCAAATAACAAATTCCTCTGTTATCTCCAAAATACTTGAGATAATACGAAAACAAGCTAAAGAAGGTAACGGAGGATTTCTTAGACGTATTGACGATACGATAAGATGGGGTGAATTTAAAAGTTTAATAATACATAGAGTTCCAATTCTTTCCACAGGAAGTTTTGAACATCACGATATATTACAACTTTTCAAATGTCTTGTAATCGGTAGCGTTTATGATTTGACCGATAACCAGGTTCCAATCGAAATAACCGACAGAAAAAGCTATCAAAATTTTATTGAATTACTTTCAAGCCAGAGCACGCCGGATGCGAAAATAATTTCCGCATTTAAAATGCTTCTGGAAAAATACGACTTATATGATGAATTATTCGATAAGTTTTACGAGGAGTTGCTGGAAGCTAAATTCAGAATTATGGAAGGTTCCGACAGCGAATTCTTAAATGGTAACAGCGAGAATCAGGATAATGGTTTAATTGATTTTAATAAGTATAGTGTAAATGAAAAAGAGAAAATGGATTCGAAAGTGAATGAAATTGAAGAAAAGATAAAAAGATTATATGAGAAAAAAATTCCCTCATCTTTTGCAAGTTTTGGAATCGATTCTTCAAAAAGTGAAGATTTAAGAAATAAACTGATGGATGTGGAAAAGCAAATTAAAAATATATATTTAACGAATAAAGAAAATCTGATAAAACAGGAGAATTTATCGGAGACGGGTCAATCGAACGAAAAAGATATAAATTCTAATGATACAAAAGATTTACTCGAGAGATTAATAAGCATCGATGAAAGGATAAAATATATAAGTAATATAGCCTCCAGCTTAGATACCAAAAAAGAATCCGAAAGCTCTTCGCATAAAAGCGAAGATTTATATAAAAAATTATTCGATTCATTTTATAATCAAAACGTTAAATCTTCGGATTCAAAAAATATTGAAAAGGAAAAAATTACGCAAAAAGAATCGGTAGTAAAGGATAAACTGCAAACCATAGATGAGAAGATAAACGAAATAAAAGAAAGTTTAAATTCTCTATATGCAAGCAGACCGGAAATAAAAAAAGAAAAACAACAGGAAGTTGAAACTTTAATAGATAATAATTTGGTTTCTGACACAAAAGTCGAAAGTGAAACTAAAATTGAGGAAACTCAAACAGAATTATTGGAAGAAGATAAAGTAATAGAAGATAAAGTAATAATAGAAGCAAGAACAATAACCCCTCACGGTGTGCTGGTTTTAACTCCGAAAGCCAAGAAGGAAGGAATATTCAATGATGCTAACCTTACTGAGGATTATGAATTAGGATACAGGTTTTATGAACTCGGTTTTAAGACAGGATTTTTTAATATAAAACTCGATAAGAATGATGATGCAACAAGAGTAGCAACAGCTGAATTTTTTCCAAATACGTTCTGGACTTCAGTGAAACAGAGGTCAAGATGGATAGCCGGAATATGCTTCCAGAACTGGAAATCACATAAATGGAAAGGAAACCTGTCGACAAAATATTTCTTGTTCAGAGATAGAAAATCCATTTTTAGTTTCTTTGGTGCATTTTTATCCAATATTGTAATATTGTACTTTGTTTATAGTATAATAGCAAATATTTTTCATTTTAATTATGTATTCTCTTTAGTGGGTCATTCATCTGTTTTATGGTATTTAATGATAGCAAATTTATTGTTTATGATATCGCGTGCATCGCACAGATTCATATTTACATTTAATTGGTATGGTTTTAAATATGCATTCTTCAGTTTCTTTAGACTTATTTTAGATACTTTCGTAAACTTTTTTGCAATAATGCGTTCAATAGATGTATTTAGAAAAACAAAAAGTAAGGTGGTATGGGATGCCACGTCACACTATTAATCAAATATAAAGAAAAAATCCAGACTAACTAACATTTTTTAAATAAATATAAAAATAAATAAATTAAAGGAGATCAAATGGTTAAATCTTCAAAGCATTACTTTGTCTTTTTTGTAGCACTATTACTTTGTTTTTTAGTAAATATCGAAGGTAATACACAAACTAAAAAAAGAAATCCGGATTTCTACAAGTTTCATCTTTTACCAAGTCCGCCTGTTCCTGAAACAGATAATCCATATTCCGTAATAAAGCAAGATTTTACTATTACACTTAGGGATAATATAATTATGGATTGTGCAAAATTCTATCCGAGCGAACCAAATATATATTTACCAAACGGATATCCGACAGTAATAATGGTACACGGATATGGTGACAGAAAAGAAACTCTTGAAAGCTTTGCCCAAGCTCAAGCACAATATAACTATGTAGTATATACATATAGTGTAAGAGGTCAGGGAAATTCAGGTGGTTTGTCTAACTTGATAAGTACCACAGAGGCACAGGATTTAATAGAACTTGTTAACTTTATAAGAACAGATTTTACTACAGGTTTGGATACATCGAATATATTAATAACGGGTGGTTCGCAAGGAGGAACTGTACCATATATGGCAGCTTGTATGGGTGGATTAAAAGTAAAAACTATAATTTCTGCTTTGTCTTCCCCTGAATTTGCAACGAGCTGGATAGAGAACGGTTGTATTAAAATGACATTTTTATGGACTATTGAATATCCATCAGATACGGCAAAATATACACCTCAGGTAGCCAGAATGTCGGATTGGTGTTATTCAAGCTCAAAAGATAAATGGGATAGTCTTGCACGTTGGGTACCGGTAAACAGAGATTTTAAAAATATTGTATCACAGTGTAAGGTTCCAATTTTGATTGAAAACTGCTGGCAGGATAAGTTTTTCAATGGGTATGGAAATATTTCTACAATGCCTTTATTGACTGCACCGAAGAGATATTATCTTGGAGCAGTGATGGGACACGGCGGAGATACATCCTATACGGAAGACCAGTGGCATATGAATTTCTTTAACGAATGGTTTTACCAGTATTTATGGGGTATGGACCAGGGACTATCGACAAGACCGATTTACCATTATGCATCGACAACTTTTCCGAATACAAGTGCGGGTATGTGGTCGTTTAAACACGACAGTACAAGCGTATGGCCACCAAGCGGAATAACGAATACTAAATTATATTTTAGTGCAAGCAGTAAATTAAAGTCTACATATGATAATAACAATAGTGAATATGCTTCATTGAAAAATCAAGTTACGAGCGGATATACAATGCAAGAGGCAGTTCAATCGGAATTTACGAGTACAGCTTTTACCAATAAATTCAAGAAGGCAACTTTGACATTTACATCCGACGCACTTAAACAAAATACACAAATGACGGGAACACCTATAATAAATCTCGATTATGCGTCAAGTGCGAATGTATGCCAGTTTAATTTCCAGATTTATGAAGTTAATGGTACGACAGTTAAATTAGTAAATAGAATCAACTATACCGATAGAGCATACACCACAAATCAAAGAAAAACAAAATCAATAAATGGTATATCTCATTCACATATTTTTAAAGCCGGAAGTAAAATAAGAGTTGTAGTAACGAATCTCGATACAGCACCAGACGATGCAAGATTCTTAGGGACAAATCCATTTGTTTTACCGGTAATGGCAAATGCAACTCATAAAATGTATTTAAGTAACAATTGTTATATTTCTCTACCATTGAAATCTGTTACAGCTTCGAAACCCGGACTTTTTGCTGAAGAAAATGGAACAGGTAAAATATCTGAAAACGATTTTGCATTACATCAGAATTATCCGAATCCGTTCAATCCTGTAACGAAAATCAATTTCTCAATTCCACAGAATTACAGTGGATTGGTAACACTTAAAATTTATGATGTTGCCGGAAAAGAAGTTGCTTCGTTTATAAATCAGGCAGGAAATGCAAATAACGGTTTATTTGAAGTTACTTTTGACGGTTCAAAATTATCGAGTGGAGTATATTTCTATAAATTGGTTGCCGGAAATTATTCCGATATAAAGAAAATGATGTTAGTAAAATAGTTATAAGAAAATTTTAAATCCCCCGAAAATGATGTTCTTTTTTAAAAGTAATATTTTAAATTAGGGCATCATTTATTTTATTGAATGTCAGAATGATTATTAAACCGGAATTAATATTTCCGGTTTTTTTTATTTTAAAATTGAATAAAAAGCAGTATCTTCTTTAAAAATTAAAATATTATGGGATTATTAAAAGAGTTTAAAGAGTTTTCGGTAAAGGGAAATGCAATTGATTTAGCAGTCGGAGTGATTATTGGAACAGCATTTGGTAAGATTGTATCTTCTATTGTAAATGATATAATTATGCCGCCAATAGGTTTGCTTATAGGTGGTGTTGATTTCAAAGGGTTAAAGTTCATTATGAAAAATCCTGTGACGGATGCTACAGGAAAAGTGATAACTGATGCAGTAACACTTAATTACGGAAATTTTATACAGACGACTTTCGATTTTATGATTATTGCGTTTTGTATTTTTATGCTTGTGAAGACTTTGAATGCGTTCAAGAGAAAAGAAGAAAAACCGCCTGAACCGAAAGAAGAAGTTGAATTGTTGAAAGAAATAAGGGATGCATTGACGAAAAAGTAATTACTCTTTTAATGGTAATTCGATATAACTGCCATCTTCTCCGCCTATATATATTAAATTAGANGATGTAGTTAATACAGGAAGTACATATGGATTTGTTCTTAAAAAATCATCGTTTTCCCGTGTATCCAGATTAGTAAGTACTATTCTAATTTTATTTCCTGCCATAAAAATATGCCCTAATGCATCTCCATTTATATCTACTTCTTTTTTAACATTTTTTTTACAATTTCTATCGGTATAATTAATGCTACTGACAAATTTACTTGTGCCGTCAGCAAAGACTTCATATACCTGGAAATTAAACTGGCAGACAGTTTTATTTGATTTATAAACTAAATGTAATTTTGGAATTCCGAGAGAATTATAATTCCAGATTAGCATTTCGGAATCGAATACAATATTTTCTTTTTTAAATTTCGATTCGAAATTAACTCCTTTAAATTCCGAATTAATAGATTCCGACATAGTGCAAGATGAATCGTTGACGATATTATTAAATATAAAAGAATTGGGTTCACCAAAATAGGGTAGTTCTGTAATTATTTTTGAAGGATGAAAATATAGTTTTACTCTATTCGGATTTTCGAATAAAGATGAATCCGAATAAAGCCGCTGGAATTTCCAGTTAGTATTGAAAAGAGGTATAGTGCTTAATCCGAATACATATTTTTTTTTATCTACGGGTTCGGTGTTATTGAACCAGTAATCAATCCAGTTGTTCATACCAACATCGTGATATGCAATTTCGCTTTCGGAGGTAGAGCTTCCGTGTCCTTCTATTGCACCAAAATAAAATTTGGAATTTTCCGGAAAGTTTGAAAGATTTTCGATTATGCTATTTGAGCTGAAATATTTATCCTGGAAAGAGTTAGAAATAAAAATCGGAATTTTGATATTACTAATTTTAGATGAAAAATCTCTTTTACGCGGGAGATAATATTCGAGACTATCCCATTTATCTCTTCTTTTCGATAATATCCATTCTCTATATTTTTTAACTTCCGGATTATATCTTACGATGTTTTCCGGGTAGCTTAAGGACCAGAGCAATGACATTTTTATGCAACCGTTGCTTACCCAGTTTGATGCAAAATCGAATGATATTAAATCCGAAATTGTGCATCTTACATCGAGACCGTTGCATAAAGCCATTAGAGGTATAATTCCTCCCTGCGATGAACCGACAATGACTATTTTATTTTTATCTATAAGAGCATCTTTTTTAATATAATTCACGAATTCTTTTAAATCTTCCGCTTCGATTTTGCTGATGAGATTCGATTCGCCTTCGGAGTTTCCCTGACCACGCATCGAGTATGTATATGTAATAAATCCAAGTTTAGCATAAATAAGTGCATTCGATAGATTGTCTTCTTTAGATTTCCCGTATCCGTGACAGTAAAGTATGCAGGGAAATCCTCCAACGGGTTTATCCGTGTTCGGTGTGAAGGATGTGCAATCCAGATTAACATTGTCTCTTAGTTTTAAATTGAAATTAATTCTCGATATTTCGAAGTCGTTATTTAAGTAACTTTGACTTTGAGTTTTAGATGTGAGAAGTAATAACAGTATTAGAATCCTATATAGTTTTATCATAATATTCAATTAACTAAACATATCAATTAAAAATTCAAAAGACAATATTAATCATAAGAAGATTTATACTATCTGCTAAGTATAAAAGACTACAAAAGTCTGAGTTTATAGGATATAAGCATTTTAAATGATTTAAATATTT
>JGI20214J51088_10003674_pt1 | contig 10097 bp, 7 predicted proteins | sample WetSurMetagenome_FD_51088 | JGI IMG/M metagenome (IMG submission 51088) | reverse complement strand
CGGCACCATGGAACGGTTCAAAGAGAAGATATCGCATGATTCTAACAGTACATATAAATTCCCGCATATATGATCTTTCTCTGGATGCCTGAAATTCACCTTAAAGTTGATAGTGCGTACCCTGGTGACCAGGGTGGCGGAAAGGCCCGGCTCGACCCGGAGACGATGCTGTTTTTAAAAATCTCTCCCGGCGACCTCGTGGCTATCGAAGGAAAGCGAAGGACGGTGGTGAAGGTATGGCGTGCACTGCTCGAAGACTGGAACCAGCATAAGGTCCGGATCGATAATTTTTCACGGACGAATGCCGGGGTCAGTATCGGGGACACCATCAAGATCACCAGCCTGAAGGAAGAGATCGAGGCGAAAAGGGTCCTGCTTGCCCCCCCCGAAGACCTGCCGAAGAACATCCAGGTCTCGAATAACCCCCACGTCATCAACAGCCTGATTGATTTCCCTGTCGTGAAGAACGATTCAATCCCGATCATGGTCGGACTCCCCTTTATCCAGCCGCAGATTGTCGCTTATAAAGTTGTGGATATTGAGCCTGAACAGGCTGTAATAATCACAAAAAATACCATTATAGAGTTCTCTGAAAAGCCGGCGGCAGGGTTCGAGGGATTGAAACGGATCTCCTACGAGGATATCGGGGGCCTCAAGGACGAACTCCAGCGCCTGCGGGAGACTATTGAGCTCCCGATGCGACACCCTGAACTGTTCCAGAAACTCGGGATAGAACCCCCGAAAGGGGTGCTGCTGTACGGGCCGCCGGGGACGGGCAAGACGCTGATTGCGAAGGCCGTTGCGAGCGAAAGCGGTGCCCATTTTATCTCAATTGCAGGGCCTGAAGTGATATCCAAGTATTACGGGGAGAGTGAACAGCGACTCCGGGAGGTATTCGAGGAGGCCCGGCAGAATGCGCCCTCAATCATATTTATCGATGAACTGGACTCGATTACCCCGAGAAGGGAAGAAGTGACCGGGGAGGTCGAACGGCGTGTCGTCGCACAGCTGCTGACGATGATGGACGGTCTTGAAGAACGTGGCCAGGTGGTTGTAATCGGTGCAACCAACCGTATCGATGCGGTTGACCCTGCATTACGAAGGCCCGGGCGTTTTGACCGGGAGATCGAGATCGGTGTCCCGAGTGAGCTTGACCGGATAGAAATCATGAAGATCCATACCCGGGGTATGCCCCTTGCCGAGGACGTGAAGCTCGAGGACCTGTCACAGCAGACACACGGGTTTGTCGGAGCAGACCTCGCAGCGCTTGCCCGGGAGGCAGCCATCAGGGCGCTCCGCAGGTACCTTCCGACGATCGACCTGGACGCAAAAGAGATCCCATCAGAAATCCTTGATACCCTCCACGTAAAGGCAACAGATTTCAGGGGGGCACTCCGTGACGTGAGCCCGAGTGCGATGCGTGAAGTTATCGTCGAAGTATCCCATATCCGGTGGCAGGATGTGGGTGGACTGGAATCCGCAAAAGAGGAAGTGCGTGAGACCGTGGAATACCCACTCACGGACCGGCAGCGGTTTGATGACCTCGGGATCCAGCCCCCGAAAGGGGTGCTGCTGTATGGGCCACCGGGAACTGGAAAGACCCTCATTGCGAAGGCTGTTGCCAACGAGAGCGGAGCAAATTTCATTGCCATCCGGGGGCCGCAACTGCTATCGAAATACTGGGGGGAAAGCGAACGGGCTGTGCGTGAGATCTTCAAGAAGGCACGCCAGGTCGCACCGGCCATTATATTTTTTGACGAGATGGACGCGATTGTCCCGCACCGTGGGGCCAACCAGAACTCACATCTCCTCGACAGTGTCCTGAACCAGATCCTGACAGAAATCGACGGTTTGCAGGAATTAAAGGATGTTATTATCATGGGGGCGACGAACCGCCCTGACATGATCGATCCTGCCCTGCTCAGGGCCGGAAGGTTTGACCGCCTCGTATATATCGGGGAGCCGGGCACTGAAGACCGCCAGAAAATTGTCAGAATATACCTCCTGCAGATGCCGATTGAAGGGTCAGCCCTGTACGAAGTAATTAATCTCACCGATGGCCTTGATGAACCTGCACTTGAATTTATCATTGAAAAAATGGGGGCAAATAAAACCGTCACGCTCGAGGAAGCCAGGGCAATCATTGAAACAGTCGAGAAAAAAGAACGGGCCTCGCTCGACAGGGGCTCAAGAAGAAAAGTCCTGTGGGAAATGATGAAGCAGAACGGTCTTTCATTTGAAGACCCGAAACTGCAGGAATTTGTCAGGCAACTCGCAATAATGACGGAAGGTTACGTGGGGTCGGACCTTGAACTGTTAAGCCGTGAAGCAGGGATGCTCGCGCTCCGGGAGAGGAGCACCGTTGTCACCCTGAAACACTTTGAATCTGCCAAGCAGAAGATCCACCCGACGATGAACCAGAACATCAGGGAATGGTATAAAAAGATCCAGGACTCCTTCAAGGGGGGACTGCCAAAAGAAGTCCAGCCCCCTGAATACCAGTAACCTATTTTTTTTACGGTTGTCCAATTCAGGGACTGCCATTCAGGAAAAGACCATTTTTGATTTGGAAACATCGGACACTGAAAAGCGATCCATGTTAGTCCAAGGGATGGCGGTACCAGAAGGGAATCAGGGAAACAACCCTGCAGGTGCTGGTCAAATAATGAACACCTAAATACCGCAGTGTCGTAATTTGTTGTACCAGGAGCGTAACGGTCCTCTTCATGTCAAATATCACCACCCTGCTTGATGCGAAAAGTGTGCCTGCGGCGAAAGCGGCGCTGATCTGCCCCTCGAGAGATGTAACCTTATCATACGGTCTCCTTCGGAGCGAGATGAACCGGGTTGCCATGGGGCTTTCATCTCTCGGGGTAAAAAAGGGTGACCGGGTGTGTATCTACCTTGACAGTTCTCCCGAGTACCTGGTCAGTTATTTCGCGATATGGCGGATAGGGGCTGTAGCAGTGCCCACGAATATCGCCTACCGGGAGGATGAACTGCTCCATGCGATCGTGGATGCCGGTGCATACGCAATTATTACCGACCAGAGAGGGTCTGGAATCATTGAGAGTATCCGTAAACACCATCCTTTGGTGAGCCATGTCATCAGTACCGATGGCGGTGGCCCGGGCGTTTCGGACTGGAAATCTTTCCCCGGGGCCCCTGAAGAAATGCGGGCAACCAATTGCAGCCTTGAGGACCTGTGCCACCTCCAGTACACGGCCGGGACGACCGGAAAACCGAAAGGGGCGATGCTCACCCATGGGAACTGGATAACGGCGCTGGACGCGGAACGGGAGGCACTCCGGATCACTCCTGATGACGTGTATCTCGGAATTTACCCGATGGGCCATGTGGGCCTTTCATGGGGGCTTGCGGTACTGCGTGCCGGCGGTACGTACGTTATGATGGAGCGGTTTGACCTTGCAGAATATCTCGACCTTGCCAGCAGGTACAGGGTCACCATACTTGCCGGTATGCCCCCCGTTATCCACTCCCTGGTCCACAGTCCTCCCGGCACCGAGCAGCAGCTTACCAACGCCCGGGTTATCATATCCGGTGGCGGGCAGCTCCTGCCGGTGATCTGGGAGATGTTCGACCAGCGGTTCCACATCCCGGTCGCGAACTCGTACGGGCTTTCAGAAACGATAGTCATCGGGTCAGGCACAACCACCCTGCCCGGGTACCCTCACCTGACCCGTGGCTACCAGAGCGTGGGTGTTGCAGTTGGTTACACCGAAGTAATGATTGTAGACCCGGACAACCCTGTCCTGGAACTGGCCCCGGGTGAGACCGGGGAGATCGCCCTCCGGGGGCCATCGGTTGCAGGCGGTTACTGGAACCTGCCCGAAGCAACCAGCGAGGTCTTCAGGCCGGATGGCTGGTTCCTTACCGGGGACATTGGTCACCTTGACGGGGAAGGTGTCCTTTTCATTACTGACAGGAAAAAAGACATGGTCATCATGTCAGGCTGGAAGATCTACCCTACCGAAGTTGAGAACGTCATTATCCAGCACCCTGGCGTGGCCGATGTTGCAGTCTTCGGTATCCCGGATGAACGGAAAGGGGAACTACCTGTGGCTGCGGTGATAATCCATCCGGGAGCCCGGATGACACCCCAAGACCTCGATGAATTCTGCCGTAAGCACCTTGCGGGGTATAAAATCCCAAGGAAGTTCATGTTCACCGATTCACTTCCCCGGGTGAATGGTTGGAAACTTCTCCGGCGTGCACTACGCGAGAAGTATGGATAATTGCCCGGATTCCGGAAAAGGCTTATAATCCTTTATAAACCAATACTCCATACGGGGGTTTTCCTTCTAAATTGTCCAGGGAAAATAAAAGAACTACAGGAATTAATGGTCTGGACCAGGCATTAGAAGGCGGTTTTCCCAATGGTACCACCATCCTTGCCATGGGTTCAGCGGTATCCGGAACTGATCTCTTAGCCCGCCAGTTCTGGCAGTCCGAGGGTGAAGAGGGCACCTACCTCATGCTCGATGCAGAGGTGCAACCCGGGATGGTCGACGGCAGGGGCCTGACCGCCGATGAATTTATCACGAAGCTGAACGGGCAGAAACTTGTGATCGATTCACTCTCTTCGTTTATCCTTAAATTCGGAATCGATGCCGGCGTAAAATGTATTCTTTCTGCAAGGGATATTGCAGTCACCCGGCAGGCAAACGTGGTTTTTACCTTCTACCCCGAGCTCCACCCACGGGTCGAAGAGATCCTTGTGATGAGGGCCATTGACATTGTCCTCGAATTAAAGGAAGTAATCTTTATGAACGAGATCGAACGCCAGCTCGCCGTGCACAAAATTTCCGGCATGGCAGTCCCGAGACGGCTGATACCGTTCCTTATTACTGAAAAAGGGATCGAACTCTCAACAACATCACGGGTTGTATAACGCTATCCAACGATACCCCTCACGTAAAGGGACATGCAGGCCTATTTTGCTGTAATCTCGTTACGGATGACTTTTGTTGCCGCGACCATGTTTGTTAACTTTGCAAAAGCCGTTTCTCTTGTCTGCATCCGCAGCCCGCAATCGGGGTCAATCAGCAACTGTTCCGGTGCAAATATTTCAAGACCCTTGCGGATCCGTGATACAATAATTTCTGTACTTTCAACTTCAGGGCTCGAGGAGTCGACACAGCCATACCCGAGCATTTTTCCTTGTAAGTCCTTACCTGACAGGAGTTCGAGGTTACCGGGGTTTTTTGCAAACTCAAGATCGATGATATCGACCGGCATGGACATTACCTCATCGATAACGCTGCCAAGTCCCCCGCAGACATGGAGACATACGGGTATACGTACTCCGGATGCAATCCTTTGAAGGGCCTCACGGCCGGTTGCAAGGTCTGCAGCACCCGTTGAAAAAATCGGCTCATCAACCTGGACCATGCAGACGCCGGTTTCTGCCAGTCCCTGCACTTCTTTTGCGATGGCGACCGAAAGGTCCAGGGCCAGTTCCTCCTTGTTCCGGTACACTCTGGATGAGAGATGGAGTGCATGGGCGAGCGAGCTGGGGCCGGTAACGATACCCTTGACCAGTGCATTCCGGCCGAGTGCATACTTCGTATCTGCTGCGGTAATGGTCGATTCTGCAGGGAGTACCTTTCCGATTACTTCCTGGCCTTTGATCCCCGGGAGGCGGTTGGTGAACAGGTGGACCATATCCCCCCTCACCTGGCCATCAGAGATAATGTCGATCCCTGCCGTGACCTGCTCTTCTACGGCAGTTTTTACGGCAAAGGAAAGCGGGTCAAAGAGTGACCTGATCCCATGGCCACTGACCACCGGGTAACTGCCCACCACGGTCGTGGGGAGCAGCATGCCAAAAGAAACAGCCTTATTCATGGCACCAGCCGGTGACGGTCCCTCGGGAACAGCACGGCCTCGCGGATATTGGAAAGGCCAAGCATGGTCATGACCAGCCGCTCCGCACCGAGCCCCCAACCCGCATGGGGGGGCATGCCATACCTGAACGGGTTCAAGTAAAACTCGAAACTGTCGGAAGACAACCCTTTCGCGCGTATCTGGTGGACAAGCTGGTCATGCCGGTGGACACGCTGTGCACCGCTTGAGAGCTCCATCCTCGGGTGCATAAGGTCGAAAGCCTTGCAAACGGACGGGTCGTCATCGTAGGGCAGGGCGTAATACGGTTTAATTTCCGTCGGCCAGTCGGTAATGAAGTAGTGTACTCCCATCTCTTCCCCGATAGCTTTCTCTGAAACAGTCCCGATATCGTCACCGTATTTTATATCCTCCCCGGTAGCCCTCTTTGCAATCTCGATCGCTTCGGGGTACGGGAGCCTTGGGAACCCTGGTTCCTGGACAGGTAAGTCCTTGATTTCAAGGGCCGACAACTGGTCGCCGCACGTGTCCGCTACCGTTTTGTAGGTCGTGATGATCAGGTCTTCGAGGACATTCATCACGTCCAGGTGATCAGCAAATGACATCTCCATGTCTATCGAGGTGGCCTCGTTGAGGTGTTTTGTCGTATTATGTTCTTCAGCGCGGAATATCGGGCCGATCTCAAATACTTTCTCGAATCCTGCAGCCATCATCATCTGTTTATAGAGCTGCGGGCTCTGGTTGAGGAATGCCTCGTTCTCGAAATAGGCGATTGGGAAGAGCTCTGTCCCACCCTCGGTCGCAGCAGCAACAATTTTCGGTGTCGTGATATTGATAAACCCGCGTGAAAAGAAGAACTCGTATATTGCCTGGGTTACCGTGCTCCTGATCTGGAACACCGCGCTGACACGTGGCCGCCGTGCATCAAGGAACCGTGCATCAAGCCTGGTATCAAGGTCTGCCGGGACTTTTTCGACTACATCGAGTGGCATCGGGCTCCCGCTCAGGCTGATGATCTCGAAGGATCCCGGTACCAGCTCCCTGCCTCCCGGGGCCTTCTCGATCGGCTTGACCGGCCCTGATACCCGGACTACTGACTCACGGGACACCGCCTTAACTGCTGCAAGAACTGATTCTGAAGCTTTCTTTTTTGGTATTGTGACCTGGATAATGCCAGTCCTGTCCCGGATAAGCAAAAATGTGAGGCCGCCGAGGTCACGGACTTCGTGGACCCAGCCGATAATCTCTGCCTCCCCGATGTCCGGATGTACGGCATGTATTGGTATACGCATATTAAATCGAGTACAAATGAAACGTGGGAGGTAATTGTTTTTGCGGGAAGACCAAACGTCAGTTGAGAATATGGACGATAGTCGGGCTTGCCCGGTGACGTTCCCGGGAAGTGGACCCTGAATTACTCGTTGAAAATTTTCTCGAGAATTGACTCCTCGGTAGATGCCTGCTTTTCAATTGCAGCCCTCCAGTGATCAGGCCTCTCCCACCGGTACCAGTCCTGCATCGCCATCATGACAAGCCAGCGGTTCGTGGCATCAATTCCTGACTGGTAAAGATCGTAATATAAATCAGGCCCGGAGTTTCTGTTAAAATCAGAGTTAAGGCTGAGTTTTAGGATATTTGACATTGCATCGCCGACGACTTTCGTATGGTACCAGTGGGAATGGCTCCAGCGGTTGTCCATCATCTCTTTCATATCGAGTGCCCGGAACTGCTGGAGTTCCGGGATATTAATCATGGGATTTAAGCGGTACTCTGAGAGGATATAGGCAAGGATCATGTCCCTTGCATAGTAGATCGAGTTATGCATCACGTAATACCGTTGTGGAAGGCCCTGGTTTTCCTTTTCGAGGGCATGCATCTCGTACATACTCTCCCTCATCAGGAGGTATACCTGGGAATTCCTCATGACGGGGTACTTCTTCGAGATGTAGATATTCGATAAAATTGACCATGGTACCTCGGAAAGCGTATTCCTGAAAAGTAAAAAGAGGTAGAACAACAGTTTTTTTCGTTGAATAATGTCAAGGCCCCTCGTATTTTCATCCTTTAACACGTCGAAGTAGACTTGTTTCATCCCTTCTCCGGCAGATGTTTCGTCAAACGACAGCACCTGGAGTTCATTCTTCCCGGCTGCAATACCCTTGAATAACAACTCGATGCAGTTTTTTGTGATGACAAAATCCTTCAGCATACCAAGTTCGTTACTCGAGAACAGGATCAGGTTTTTTCCTGTCCCATAGGTATAATCATCAACCAGGAGGCCCTGGTCCGGGATATTGTCCTGGCGCCGCAGGGTGATCCCGATCCCCAGCAGATCTTCGACATGGGCTATCAGCTCAGTCAGCTCGTCTGAGAGATTATAGGGGCTACTCATGGAGAATCACACCCGGCCCGGGGTCAGCCCATGTTTAAAGGATAGACTGGTGAATTTTCACCCGGACTAGTTATTCTTTCTATATCTCTTCAGAGTGGAATAAATTTTTCATTAGGCAAGGCGGATTTGCAGGGTGACAGGGTAAGTTAAAATCGGAGTATTTCACCCGGGAATGAAATTTTAAAAATCATGCCCGTTATAGGTGAAAAAAATCCTGGCGGTCCCCGTGGTTTTTCGGGAAAGAAGCCATGGAAAATAATGGAATAACGGGTCCTGGAACGAAATAAATAAAGGACCTATTCCTCCGGACTGCCTTCTCCTGATTGTGGCAGGCCCTCCCCGTACTGGTGGCGCCGGGCCGCCACCTGGATAGCTGAGCGGACAACCTGGGTGAAACCAGGGACTTCAGTCACGATAAAATGCCAGAGCAGGAACGGGTCGGCACCAAAACGTGCTTCTGCAATACTCTGGCTGATCCCCTCAACCTCTTTCCATGGTGCCGCCGGGAACATCTCTTTCTGGGGCCCGGATATTCTCCGTACTGCAAGGCTCATGATCTGCAGGCTCCTCTCGCAGGCCCTGCGCAGCAATGATTCCCTCGCAAACGACTCAAATGCCATCCCCTTGCACCGGGCCTGGAGGAAATCAAGTTCACCGAGGACCTGCATCAATGCCTCCTGGTCTACTTCACCCATCTCGGGATCGAACGACGCAGCCGCAGGTGATTCCGCAAGCACCCGTGTTGTGATGAGGTTGATCTTCGTTGAAAAATACTCCTCAAGGTGCCACTTAAGGCCAAGGTAATGCCGGTAGGTCTCAAACCCCGGAGAAAATTCCACCATGAGTTCAACGGCATCAACAGAAATTGCATCTCTCCGCGCGAATGCACCAAACATCCCTATTTTTTTAACGCCGTACATACGTTTGATTATTGGAAAAATCGTGTTAAGCCCTACGAGGACTTCTTCCGCCATTGAAACATCCGGCGCCCGTATTGTGACCATGCCTCTCCTTCGTATCTGAACCACTTTTCAGTTATAACAACTTAAACCCTCTACTGGTGTCAGCCATATAACCAGGTAAGAAAGGAAGTGCGGTGAGTGCCTGCACCTAACGCGCCCTGCCCTGGAAATCCCTTGTTTATCTATTATGTTCTTCAATGAGCAAAAAAATTCCTTCTGCCAGTTCCCGGCTTTTTCCTTCACCAGTCATCATCGTATCGAGACGGGCCGCACCCGGGACTGTTACCGTGTCCCGTTCGTCCTGGACAAACAGGTCCAGGAAGTCCCTGTACAACTCCCATGTGCCAAGCGATGACGGGGAGAGCCCTTTTGCTTTCATAAGTTCTCCGGCAGGGCCGCTGAAGGGTGCCTCACCGATAAACGGGCTTACCGCAATAACGTACTGTTCACGCAGTGCTTCCCGGACGCCCTTGCATTCGAGGATTGGAAGGATACTCGTAACCGGGTTGCTTGGCCCGATTATCACGGCATCTGCCTCGGTAATCGCCGTGATAACGTCCTGCGTTGCGGGAGGAGGTGATTCCGGGAGACGTTTCACCGCATCAACAGGGATAGACCCTTTGCATCGCACCCAGTACTCCTGGAAATGAATATATTCACCGGATGACCTGACCATGGTGGAAACCGGTGAATTGGTCATGGGGAGCACTCCTGCCCTGATGCCCATGTTCCTGCAAAGGATGACGGTCGCCTCTGTAAGGGTTTTACCCTTATTCAGGAGGTCTCCCCTGGCTATCTGNACCGCACGGTCCCGGTCGCCGATCGCGATATACTCGTCGGTCCCGAGATCGAGAAGGGCCTTGTGAGTGAGGAAGGTA
>JGI20214J51088_10003673_pt1 | contig 10099 bp, 7 predicted proteins | sample WetSurMetagenome_FD_51088 | JGI IMG/M metagenome (IMG submission 51088) | reverse complement strand
ACCGAGATGCTGGTGGACAGACCGACGATCAGCCCGGCCAGGATGCTGCCCCAGAAGCTCCCGATCCCGCCCAACACCACGATGATCATGGCGGGCATGAGGATGGCCGTGCCCATGGTCGGCCGCACGCTCCAGATGGGCGCCGCGATGACACCCGCCACCCCCGCGAGGATGGCGCCGATCACGAAGACGAAACTCCGCATCCGCGGCAGGTTCTTTCCCAGGGCCATCACCATCTCTGCGTCGCTTGCCCCCGCCTTGATGATTGCCCCGTACGGCGTCTTCTCCAGGAAGAGCCAGACCAGCAAGATGACCACAAGGGCCAGGACGGCGAGGATNAGGCGGTACTTGGAATAGATCATGAAGCCGAGGTCGAAGGAGCCGGCCGCGAACTTGGGGGCCGCCACGGAGTAGCCCGTCTTACCCCAGACCATCCGGATGACCTCTTCCAGGGCGGTGGCCAGCCCAAAGGTGAGGAGCAGGCCGAAGAGGGGGTTCCCGCCGTACGTGCGATGGATCACGAGGCGCTCGAGGATCAGCCCCACCACCCCGACGAGGAGGGGCGCCAGGAGCAGGGCAAACCAGAAGCCGACGTATCGCTGCATGGAGAAGGCGAAGTACGCCCCCAGGGCGAAGAGAATGCCGTGGGTGAAGTTGATCACCTGCATCACGCCCAGGATCAGGGTGAAGCCCAACGCCACCAAGGCGAAGAGTAGCCCCAGAACCAGGCCGTTCATGGTAAAGGAGAGAAGCTCTGTCATGACACCCTCTCTTGAGACACGCGAGGCGTGCGTTCCTGGATCGGCCCCGCATGCACCGCCGGCGGGCAGAGGCCACGCCCGGGTTCGACCGGGACAACAAGCGGCGGCGAAGAGGGGACCCCCTCTTCGCCGCCCAGGGCTTCGCTTCTAGCTGGGATAGGGTCCCAGGTTGACCGGGTTCTCTTCGCGGGTGCGGGCCGTGTCCTTGCCCGGGGCCCAGCGCAGAATCTCGACGAAATCCGCCCGGTCCTTCATCTCGCTGGGTTTCTTGGACCGGACCACATAGGACGCCCAGAGGAACTTGTGGTCCCAGTCCCGGATGGTGAGCGGGTCGTTCTTGAGGGAATCGGGCGAGGTGTGCCCTTCCAGGGCCTTGATCACCGCCACCACGTCGTCTTTGCCGGCGCGCTCGATGCCGCGCAAGAGCTCTCGCACCCCGATATAGCCGTTGACCGTGTTGGCGGTCGGGACAGGGATGGGGGCCGACGGCCAGCGCTTCTTGTATTGAGCCAGGAACTCCTTCACGCCAGGGGCGTTGATCTCGTGGTACCACTCCATCAGATGGATGCCCTGCATCTTGTCGGGGCCGACCGCCCAGAGGTCTTCCAGGTTGATGAGCGTCGAGACGACGGTGACCTCTTTGTAGATGCCGAACTCATACATCTGCTCCATGAGGGCGGCGAGGTCGATACCCCCCACGGTGATCACCAACGCGTCCGGCTTGGCCGCCCGCGCCTTCAGGAGGAAGGCGCTGAAGTCGCGGGTGTTCATCGGGATCTTCGACTCGCCCAGGTCCGTCCCGCCAAACTTCTGCAGGATGTTCCGCGCCCACTTGGTGCCGGACCAGCCCCACTCGTANTCGTGGGTGAGGAAGTACCACTTCTTNCCGACTTTCTCCACCAGGTAGGGGGCCAGGGTCCGGAGCGCCATGGCCATGTCTGGGGGCACCATGAAGACGCTGCGCCTGGCGTACTGCGCCGTCAGCGTGTCGGAGTTTTGATTGGAGGCGATGTAGAGCGCCCCGTAGCGCTGGGCGACCTCGCCCACGGAGACGGCGACCGAACTGGAAACGCCGCCGATCAGATATTTGACCTTGTCCACCTCGATCAGCCGGCGCGCTTTCCGGGCGCCGACCTGTGGGTCCGTCTCGTCATCTTCCACCACCAGCTTGACCGGCCGGCCCAGGACGCCTTTCTCTTTGAATTCCTCGGCCGCCATCTGCATCCCCAGCCGTTCCATCATGCCGTGATCCGCATAGTTGCCGCTGGCCGGGCTGACCACGCCGACATAGATAGGATCCGCGCCGGATGCCCGCCGGATGATAAAGGGCGCCCCCTGTCCCAGGAGGGCCGCCCCGACCGCGGCGCCCTTCATAAAGGTCCGTCTCGAAATCTGCGTACCCGGTTTGCGTTTCATTGGGTGCTCCTTCTTCCGCAAAATGGTTGACGGACAATCGACCCGAGAACGCATCACCTCCTCTGTGCGCGCACCGCGGGGCACGCCATACCCTGCGCCACAGCGCTGCTGAACGCGGACATCATATTCAAAGGCGTCCGCTTGTCAAGCTTGTCACATTCGCCGCACATACGTCGCACGACCCTCGCTTCTCGTCCCCCTCTTGAATACAATCCATAGTCGGCTCGCCCAGGCAGGAGGGGCTGGCGAAGGCGCACGCATGCCGCGAGCCTGCGGGGTGTCGCAGGCGTGCGGCAGTTCGGGAAAGGATCGGAGGGCTGATGCCACAGCAATCGGGCCGCCGGACGATCAGTGCGCCGTTCAAGATCGGGGTGGTGGAGCCGTGGTCGCTTCCCGATCGGGCGGAGCGGGAGCGGGTGCCCCGCGAGGCGGGCTGTACCTCTCTGTGCTCCCGTCCCGGTTCGCCGCCTTCGATTTCCTCGCCGATTCGGGCACCACGACCCTCAGGGGCGGCGCTTGCGGCATTCCAGAGAAACAGCCGAGAGGAGACACAGCATGGCATCTTCCGCGAGTCCGCTGCCGCTGGCGGGCGTCAAGGTCATCGAGTTGGGCCAGCTGATCGCCGGGCCCTTCGCCGGGAAGACGTTGGCCGATTTCGGCGCCGAGGTCGTCAAGATCGAGCCGCCCGGGGAGGGAGATCCGCTGCGCAAGTGGCGACTGCTGTCCCAGGGGACCTCGGTCTGGTGGCAGGTCCAGTCTCGCAACAAGCAGTCCATCGTCCTGGACCTGCGGAAGCCTCAGGGGCAGGAGATCGCCCGGCAGCTCATCCGGGACGCGGATGTGGTGATCGAGAATTTCCGCCCCGGCACCATGGAAGGCTGGGGGCTCGGCTGGGATGACCTGTCGCGGCTCAACCCAGGCCTCATCATGCTCCGGATCTCCGGGTACGGCCAGACCGGACCCTCCCGCGATCTTCCCGGATTCGGCGTGATCGGGGAAGCCATGGGTGGGCTCCGGTACATCACGGGCGAGCCCGGCCGCGTGCCGGTTCGGGTGGGGGTGAGCATCGGGGACTCGCTGGCGTCGCTCCACGGAGTCATCGGAGTGCTGATGGCGCTCTACCATCGCAAGGTGAACGGGGGACAGGGCCAGTACATCGATGTNGCCCTGTACGAGGCCGTGTTCAACATGATGGAGAGCACGCTGCCGGAGTATGACGCCTTCGGTGTCATCCGGGAACGCACCGGAAGCGCGCTGCCCGGCATCGCGCCGACCAACGCCTATGTCTGCAAGAACGGTGCGTATGTCCTGGTCGCCGGAAACGGCGACAGCATCTTCAAGCGGCTGATGGAGGCAATCGGACGGCCCGATCTCGCAACCGACCCCGACCTGGCGCACAACGAGGGCCGGGTGCGGCGGGTGGAGGAGCTGGACCGAGCCATCGGAGCGTGGGCCGCCGCTCGGAGCATCGAGGAGGTTCTCGAGGCCATGACCACGGCCCGCGTGCCCGCCGGGCGGATCTACTCGGCCAAGGACATCGTCGAGGATCCGCATTACGCGGCGCGAGGGATGGTCGAGGAGATCGTGACGCGCGAGGGATTGACGCTGAAAACCCCCGGGGTTGTCCCCAAGCTCTCCGAGACCCCGGGCTCCATCCGGACCACGGCGCCACGATTGGGCGAGGACACCGAGGCGATCCTGCAGCGACTGGGTTACACGGCGGAGCAGATCGCGGCGCTTCGTGCGGCGGCAGTCATCTGACGATTCTTCCGGCCTCGCGCCATCAGCGGGGCGGAGCGACAGCGAGGACGCGATGCGGCACGGCGAAGGCAGGCGAGTGTACGTTCACGAGGTGGCGCCGCGGGACGGATTCCAGATCGAAGCCGCGTTCATCCCCACCGATCGGAAGATCGCGCTGATCGATGGACTGAGTCGGACGGGTCTGGCCGGGATCGAAGCGACCTCCTTCACCTCTCCCAAGGCGATTCCCGCCCTGCGGGATGCCGAGGAGGTGATGCGAGGCATCCGTCGGGAACCCGGCGTGGTGTACGCGGCGCTGGTGCCCAACCTGCGCGGTGCCGAGCGAGCGTTGGCGGTGGGTGTGGACGAGGTGAACCTCGTCATGTCGGTCAGCGAGACACACAACCTGGCGAACCTTCGCATGACGCGGGAGCAATCCTTTGCGCAACTGAAGGAGACGATCCGTGCGGTCGGCCGCCAGGCCGCCGTCAACGGGTCGCTGTCCACCTGCTTCGGCTGCCCGATGGAGGGTGCCGTGGCGGCGGACGAGGTGTGGCGCTGGGCGGCGGGGTTGCTGGAGGCGGGGGCGTCGGGCATTACCCTCGCAGATACCACAGGCATGGCGCACCCCGCGCAGGTGGGGGATATGGTGGAAGCGTTCCGACACCGGTGGCCGGCCACCCGGCTCACCCTGCACCTGCACAACACGCGAGGTCTGGGGCTGGCCAACGCGCTGGCGGCCCTGCAGGCCGGCGCGGATCGGTTCGACGCCTCACTGGGCGGTCTGGGCGGTTGCCCCTATGCGCCGGGTGCCACCGGGAACGTCTGCACCGAGGATCTTGTCCATATGCTGGAGGCCATGGGGTATCGGACGGGTGTGGATCTCGGCCGGTTGATCGAGTGTGCTCGGCTCTTGCCGGGNCTCGTGGGCCACGAGGTTCCGGGCCAAGTGACGAAGGCGGGGCGGATCCAGGACCGTCATCCCGAGCCGGAGTGGTTGGCGGAGGTGCGCGCGAAGGCTCTGGTGCGAGGCTGACAAGTTGCCGGAAAAGGCCCATCTGCGCGCCCCGCCTGCTCGGGCACCCGTTGCGGCGCACCTGGAGTCCGACTCACGTGGCCCCGGTCACCCATCCGACACGGATGGGTGACGCCGTCGTGCGTCTGGACCTTTTTGAGCAGCCTGGGCGAAAACGGGTTCTTCAGATTCCTGCGGGGATCTTCGTTTCCGGATTTCCGCTTGACATGCGATCCGCCTCCGCGGTATCTCCGAGCGCGGCATGCCGGATCGGGCCGACGTTGCGAACCCCCCAAGGGTTCGAAGGGCGGGCCGGGGCAGGCGAGGGAGCGGGGCGCGCGCTCCGACAAGCCAGATTCGCATCACCCGTTCTGTCCTCGTGCTTCGAACGCAGAATAGCGTGGGGCAGGCGNAAAAACGGGCGCGTCGCGGGACGTCGAGGAGTGTTGCGTCGNGAAACCAATCGCTAGCCGGAGGGAGGATCGAACCATGATGTGGCGAAAGACAAGCGTGTTCGCGATCGCGTTGGTGGCAGCGGCCTTGGCGACGAGCGGGACGGCCGTCGCGGGGGCGAAGACGGACTTTCGGTTGTCCAACCAGCTTCCGCCGTCCCATCACATCTCGAAGGGGCTGGTGATTTTTGCCGCGAAGGTGAAGGAGTATTCCAAGGGGGCGGTCGAGGTGAAAATCTTCGACTCGGCGCAACTCTTCAAGGACACCGAGATCGTGGAGGGGCTCCAGGACGGGCTGGTCGAGAGCGGGCTCGTGCCGGTGAACAAGTGGTCGGGAATGATCCCGGCCGCCGACGTCTTCGAGATGCCCTTCGTGTTCAAGGATCTCACCTCGATCAAGAAGTTCATCGAAGCCGGCGCAGGGGAGCTGCTCGACAAGGAGTTTCAGAAGAAGACGGTCAAGACGCTCTTCTGGGTCGATTATGGCTATATCCAGTTCTTCAACAACAAGCGCCCGCTCACGAAGCCCGACGACTTCAAGGGCCTGACGATGCGCTCCTTCAGCAGCGGTGACGCGGACACGTTGAAAGCCCTGGGCGCCGCGCCGACGGTGATGAGCTCGTCGGAAATGTACATGGCCCTGCAGCGCGGCACGGTTGACGGCGCCACGACCGGCATGCCGGCCGCCGTGTCCCGGAAGATCCAGGAGGTGCAGAAATACATGACGGAGGCAAACTACACGACGGCGCAGTTCGTCGTCCAGGCGAGCCTCAAGTGGTGGCAGAAGCTGCCTCAGGATCAGCAGGAGGCCGTCCTCAAGGCGGGGAAGGACGCCGAGGAGTGGATCCGCGGGGCGATCGCCCAGTCCGAGGACGAGGCCGAGAAGGTGATCCAGAAGGCTGGCGTCCAGATCCACCGGCTGACGCCCGAGGCGCGCCCGCTCTTCGTCAAGGCCACCGAGCCGGTGCGGCAAAACTTTGCGAACAAGACCGGCGAGCTTGCCAAGAAGCTCATCGAGCTGGCGCTGGGCACCAAGTAGCCGGACGGCCTGCGCGGGCGGCCGGGCGTCAGCCCGACCGCCCGCGGCGCAGGACGAAGCGAGGGAGATTCTATGCTTGGGCATGTGCGGGCAGTCGTCGAACGGTGCAATCTCGCCTTGGGGATGGTCAGCGGACTCGGCATCCTGGTCATGGGGCTCATCCTCACCTACGAGGTGGTGTGCCGCTATTTCTTCGGGGCGCCCACGATCTGGGCCCAGGAAGTCTCGATCTACCTGTATATGTGGACCATGCTGGCGGCCGCGTCGTACACCCTCCAAACGGGCAAACACGTCCATGTTGATCTGGTGACCGAACGGCTGCCGAAACGCGCGAGGAGTCTGGTCGAGGTGGTGACCGGTGCGATCGGCGCAATCTTCTGCGGTATCGTGTCGGTGCAGGCGTACGAGATGATTGCCGCCACGGTGCGATTCGGCAAGTTGTCGGCCACGCCGCTCCGGGTGCCGCTCTGGATCCCGCAGTCGGCGCTCCTCATGGGGTTCGTGCTGTTGACGTTCCAGTTCGCCCTGTTGCTCGTGGATCGGGTGGCCGAGCTCGCGGCCCATGGCGAAAACGGAGGTGCCTCCGTATGATCGGCCTTGGCTTCGTGACCCTGCTGCTGCTGGGCGTCCTCTTTGCCGGGCTGCCGGTGGCGTTTTCGCTGGGGACGACCTCCGTCGTCCTGGTCTTTCTGTACGAACTGCCGATGAAGATCATCGCCAACTCCGTCTTCACGTCGCTGGACAGTTTTGTGGTCATCGCGATCCCGCTCTACGTGCTGATGAGCCGGGTCCTGCTCGACGGGAGGGTGGGCGACGACCTCTTTACGGTGATGAACGCCTGGGTTCGGCACCTGCCGGGTGGGTTGGCCATCGCCACCATCCTGGCCTGTGCCTTCTTCGCGGCGATCAGCGGCTCGGGGGCGGCCACCGCGGCCACCATCGGCATGGTGGCGTATCCGGCGATGATGGCGCGGGGGTACGACAAGCAGTTCATTCTGGGGCTGCTGGCGTGCGGGGGGACGCTCGGTATCCTCATTCCGCCCAGCATCCCCCTCATCATCTTCGGCGCGGTCACCGAGGAGTCCATCGGGAAGCTGTTCATCGCCGGTGTCATCCCNGGACTGGTCCTGACGGCGATCTTGGTCGCCTACGCCATCTACCGGAGCAAGCGCGGCGGGTACCTTCCCATGGAGCCAGCCTCGTGGTCGGAGCGACTTCGGGTGACCCGGAGAAACCTCTGGGGCATCGCGCTCCCCTTTCTGATCCTGGGGGGGATCTACACCGGGGCGTTCACGCCGACGGAAGCGGCGGCGGTGGGTCTGACCTATAGCCTCTTCATTACGCTGGTCGTCTATCGCACGCTGCGGCTGCGCGATCTCCCCGACGTCTGCCTGAAGGCTGTGGGCACGTCCTGCATGATCGCCTTGATCATCGGCGGCGCCATCCTGTTCGGCCGGGTGATGACGTTGATCGAGATTCCCCAGCAACTCACAGCCCTCATCATCGAGTGGAAGCTGTCGGCCTTCATGTTCGTCGTGGCGATGAACGTCCTGATGCTGTTCCTGGGCTGCATCCTGGAGACGGTGTCCATCATTCTCCTCACCATGCCGCTGGTGGCGCCAATCCTGGAGGCACTCAAGATTGACCCCATCTGGTACGCCATCGTGCTGACGGTCAACATGGAGATGGCGCTGGTCACGCCCCCGGTGGGGATGAATCTGTACGTCATCAACGGCCTGGACAAGGAAATCCGCATGTCCGAGGTCATCAAAGGCGTCACCCCGTTCATCATTCTGATGGGAGCATTCTTGATCCTCACGATGCTGTTCCCCCGCATGAGCACCTGGTTGCCGTCGATGATGAAGTAGGGTAGGACCCGGTGCCGGGGTCGTCGGCGGGGCCTGGTCTGCGGGGGTCCATGCGGAAGGACGGTGGGGGCAACTATGGCGAGTAAAGGGAAGATGCTGCGGGCGCTCCTGCAAAGGCCCGGACTGGTCATCGCCCCTGGCGTGTACGACGCCCTCTCGGCCAGGATCTGTGAGATGGTCGGCTTCGAGGCGGTGTCGCATTCGGGGTATGGAACGGCGGCGGCGACGCTGGGGCAGCCGGACATCGGCTTGCTGGACATGACGGAAATGGTGCGGCAGGTGGGATCGGTGGCCAACGCGGTGGAGATCCCCGTCCTTGGGGACGCCGACACCGGCTTCGGGAATGCCATCAATGCGTATCGGACCGTGCAGGAGTACATTCGGGCCGGGGCTGCCGGCCTGTTCATCGAGGACCAAGTGCTGCCCAAGCGATGCGGCCACATGCGGGGCAAGCAGGTCATTTCGAAGGCGGAGATGCTGGGGAAGCTCCAGGCGGCCATGGACGCGCGTGACGAGCTCGACACCGATTTCGTGATCATGTGCCGAATCGACGCGATCGCGGTGAACGGTTTTGAGGACGCGCTGGACCGCGCCAAGGCGGCGGTGGATCTCGGCGTCGACATGATCTTCGTGGAGGCCCTGGAGACGCGGGAGCAGATGGAGCAGGTGGGGCGGGAAATCTCGGTCCCCCTGATGCTCAACCTCATCGAAGGTGGCCGGACGCCCCTGGTGACGTACCAGGAAGCCGAGGCGCTGGGATTCAAGTACATCGCGCTGGCGCTCACCGCCTTGTCGGCGGCGGCCAAGGGGATGTACGACGTGATGCGGCGCGTCCGCGAGGAAGGGATCTCGAACGCCTACCTCGACCGGCTCTTTACCATGCAGGAGTTCGCCCAGGTCGTCCACCTGGAGCGGTTCCGCCGGATGGAAGACCGCTACCTCCCCTCCGAGGTTCTGGAGGATCGCTACCGGGGCGGGGACCGGACCATCGTCTGATAACAGGCCGCTAAGACCGGCCCGCCTGCGGCACTGCCACCGGCAACCGGGCGACTCGGCAATCCGGCGATCGGGAAGAACTTCGGTCTTCCCAGGTTGCCCAATTGCCCAGTTGCTAAATCCCCCGCCCTTCGCGCCAGCTTGCCTGGTCGGCACCCCCCTGTGCAGTTTGTGCTTCTTGTGGTGCGCGGTCTGGGCTCAGAGCAATAGCCTGGGGGCCGTCTCCTGGTCCAAGGGCCAGATCGGCCGTCGGACCCGTGTGTACGGGATTCTTCGGTAGTCGCGGCTCAGCGGTCCGTCGGATTCGACGTAGATCACCTGCGCGGCGATCGGGCCGAAATTTCCCATGAAGTGGTTGGTCGACTTCACGACTACCAGCTTCTTCGCGACGGGATCGATCCCGACGTTTCGGAACAGTTCGAGGCCCAGCGCCTGCGTGCGGTTCGAGATCAGGACGACCTCGACCCCACCGGCGCGGACGGCCGCGCAGTCGCCGAGCGGTACCTGGGTCGGCCCGAAGCTCTGCCAGGCCTCCGGCGCGAGCCCGACGACCTTGACGCGGGCATCTACCGGCTGGCCGGAGGTGGGGCCGATCTTGCCGCCGAAGCGCAAGGGAAACTCACCGTCGAGGCCGGCATCGAAACAGAGGCGCACCGCGACCGGATCCCAGATCGGGGCGAGGGCGGCGTTCTTTACCTTTCGCTCGATCAGGCGGCGCAGGATGGTGGTATTGTCGGAGGGGGCGCCCCCGCCGGCGTTGTCGGCCGGGTCGGCCATCACCACCGGCATCCCGTCGGCGGCCAGCGCCGCCC
>JGI20214J51088_10003672_pt1 | contig 10100 bp, 9 predicted proteins | sample WetSurMetagenome_FD_51088 | JGI IMG/M metagenome (IMG submission 51088) | reverse complement strand
GGGCCGGTGCGGGCGGCGGCGCGCCGGCCGCAGGGGGCTTCTCGCTCCGGCTCTCCGTGCGAACGTCCACGGCGGCCGTCACCTCGTACAGGGGAACCCGCCCGCTGCGGATCTTTCGCGTCGAGAGGACCACGGCGTCCGATCCGAGCTCGTTCTTGATCTTCAACAAGGCTTCCTGGGTGCTGGCGGCTTCGTAACGCTTGATCTGCACGGCCCTACTCCACGATACCGAGGGATTTGATGTTCACGTCGTGAGTGATCTCGTTGTGCGAGAGCACGATGATGTTCGGGAAAAATTTCTCCAGGATCTTCCGGAAGTGGATCCGGGAGCCCGGCGAGCAAAGCACGATGGGTTGCAGTCCCCGCGCGGTGAAGGTGCCGATGTATTTCTGGACGCCCCGTACGACCTTCTGCACCCAGTTTGGGTCCACCGAGAGGAAGGACTCGAATTCCGTGTGCTGGACGGAGTGGCTGATCTTGTCCTCGATCTCCGGCGAGAGCATGACCACGGTGATGTTCCCCTCGCCGTCCCGGTACTGCCGCGTGATGCTTCGGGACAGCCCCTGGCGCACGTAGCCCGTCAGGATGTCGATGTTCTTCGTCATCGGGGCATAATCGGCGAGCGTCTCCAGGATGGTGAGCAGGTCGCGGATGGAGATCCGCTCGCGAAGCAGCCGCTGCAGAACGCGGTGGATCGTCCCCACGGTGACCACCTTCGGCACGAGTTCCTCGACCACCTTGGGGTAGGTCTTCGCAAGGTTGTCGACCAGCGACTGGACTTCCTGCCGGCCCAGGAGCTCGTCGGAACTGGACTTGATCAGCTCCGTGAGATGGGTCGTGATAACGGTTGCCGGATCCACGACGACGATGCCGCGGGCCTGGACGTTTTCCTTTTCCTTCTCCGTGATCCACACGGCGGGAAGCCCGAAGGCGGGTTCCTTTGTTTCGATCCCCTTGACCTTGCGGGTGCTGTCCGACGTCAATGCCAGCCAGTGNCCCGGCATCATGTCGCCGCGGGCGATTTCGACGCCCTTCAGGATGACGCAGTACTGGTTGGGCTTGAGCTGAAGGTTGTCCCGGATGTGAATGGCCGGGATCACAAAACCCATCTCCTGGGCCAGTTGCCTTCTCAGGGACTTGATCCGCTGGAGGAGCTCGCCCCCCTGGGCAGCATCCACCAACCCGATGAGGCCGTAGCCGACCTCGATCTCCAGCAGATCGAGCGGCAGAATCGAATCCACCGTCTCGATGGGCGAAGGCGCAGGCAGCTCCTCGTCGCTCTCCTGCTCCGCGGGGACGGCCGACTTCATCAGCCGGAAGGCGAGAAAGGCGGCCCCTGCCGCGACAACGATGAAGGAGAACTTGGGCATGCCGGGGATCAACGCGAAGATGAAGAGGATGGCGGCGGCAGCCCCGATGGCCTTGGGCTGCAGAAAGAGCTGCTCCGTGATGTCCTGCCCGAGATTGGACGACGAGGTGGAACGGGTCACGAGCATACCGGCGGCCGTGGAGATGATCAGGGCCGGCACCTGCGTCACGAGCCCGTCGCCGATGGTGAGCAGCGTGTAGTTGCGTGCGGCATCGGTGATGTCCATGCTCTGCTGCAGCACGCCGATGATGAGCCCCCCGACGATGTTGATGAAGATGATGATGACCCCGGCGATGGCGTCGCCGCGCACGAACTTGCTCGCGCCGTCCATGGCGCCGTAGAAATCGGCTTCCCGCTCGATCTCGCTGCGCCGGCGCCGCGCGTCGGTTTCGGAGATCAGACCGGCATTGAGGTCCGCGTCGATGCTCATCTGCTTGCCCGGCATGGCATCCAGGGTGAATCGGGCCGCCACCTCGGCGATGCGCGTGGCGCCCTTGGTGATGACGACGAAGTTGATCAGGGTGAGGACCGCGAAGACGATGAGCCCCACCACGTAGTTTCCCCCCACGACAAAGGTTCCGAATGCCTTGATGACCTGGCCGGCAGCCCCGGTGCCCTCGTTTCCGTGAAGCAGGATGAGCCGGGTCGAGGCCACGTTGAGCGAAAGCCGGAAAAGCGTCACCGTCAGCAGGACGGAAGGGAAGACGGAAAAGTCCAGCGGCTTCATGACAAACATGGACATGAGCAGGATCACGATGGCAATCGTGATGCTCAGCGACAGCAGCAGGTCGATGATCAGCGCCGGCAGGGGAACGACCATGACCATGAGGATGCCGATGACGCCGATGCCCATCAGGGTGCCGGGATTCATCGCCCAGTGGGACGTTGCTGCTGCTCTCTGTGCCGCTTGAGCCATGAATTCATCCTCAGTAAACTGCTTTTTCCTTCAGGCCGTAAACATAGGCCAGGATCTCGGCGACCGCGCGGTAAAGATCCTCCGGAATCGCGCGATCCACATCCACCGTCTTATACAATAGTTGTGCCACGGGTTTGTTCTCGATCACGGGCACTTTGCCGGCCGTGGCAATTTCCTTTATTTTCTCCGCGACATAGCCGGCGCCCTTGGCCACGACCGTCGGCGCATACATCCTTTCGGGATCATAGTGGATGGCCACGGCCAGGTGCGTCGGGTTCGTGATGACGACATCGGCCTTGGGAACGTTGGCCATCATCCGCTTGCGGGCCGCCTCGCGCTGGATACGGCGAATCCTCGCCTTGACGATGGGATCGCCTTCGGACTGCTTGTGTTCGTCCTTCACTTCCTGCTTGGACATGCGCAGCCCCTTCTCGTACTCCCAGCGCTGGTAGAGATAATCCATGATCGCCAGCACGATCAGGGCCCAGCAGGTCGTGATCATGATCCGGAAGGTGACCTTCCCGGTGTAGACGAGAATCCCCATGAGGGAGTCATCCATGAGCGGGATCAGGTGGTCCATCTCGTCCTTGAGGGTGAACCAGACGATGGCGCCGATCACCGACATCTTCAGGATGCTCTTGATCAGTTCCACGACGGACCGCAGGGAAAAGATCCTCTCAAACCCCTTGAGCGGGTCGATCTTGTCGAACTTGGGCGCCACGGCCTCGGGCGAGAAAATGAAACCGATCTGGAGGAAATTGGACAGGAGGCCGGCGACAACTGCCGTGAGCAACAACGGCGCCATGATCAGGAAAAGCTTCCAGGCCCAGCCCCAGAACAGGGACTCGATGTTTCCCACGCTGATCGCGGTGGTACCGCACTCCCGCAGGGTCATGCGCGTCAGGTCCATCATGCGCTCCAGCATCCCGCCTGAACCGAAGTAGAGCAGGAGCGTGCAGGCAAGAAGGATCGCCGCCGACGGCACTTCGGGGCTTCGGGCAACCTGGCCTTCCTTCCGTGCTTCCTCGCGTCGCTTAGGCGACGCCTGTTCGTTTCGTTCTTGGTCCTTGTCTTCAGCCATGAAATAACCGTTTTACGTTTTAGGATTTATGTTTTAGGTCCGCTCGCGTAATGCAGCCTTGGTGCTTAAAACGTAACACGTAAAACCTAAAACGATTTACTTGCAACCCGTGCAACATTCTTGAAGCGCATCCGGTTTCCGTCAATTTTCAAGCGGAAAATAACGGCATTACAACAGTTGCATTGAAAGAAGAGGATTGCAGACTTCGTGCCGAAAGCGGGGGATTGAGTGATCTCAGCGCACACTCTTTTTCTGTTGCCTGGACCCTGTCCCCTGGCTGCGCGGCGCTCACATCGCTTTCAGCAGCATGCTGATCTGACCGGTCAGGCCGGAGAAGAGTCCCGTGGCAACGTGTAGAAATACAGGGGCGGTCAGTCCGATGCCGATGAGGCCGATGGCGATCTGGAGCGGAAAGCCGACGATGAAGATGTTGATCTGGGGGACGGTCCGGGCGACGAGCCCGAGCCCGATATTGGCAAACACGAGGGCAACGATGATGGGCGCCGAGATCTTCATCGAGATGACGAACATCTCGCGTGTCAGATCGACAAGGCCCTGCATCAGGGCGCCTGTCAGGTGAAACCCGAGAACCGGCACGACGGAGTAGCTCTCGGACACGGCATGCAGAAAGAGATGATGGCCGTTCACGGCGAGGAACAGCAGGCCTGCGAGCAGGTACTGAAGTTCGGAAATGATCGACACCTGTTCGCTCGTGACGGGGTCGATGATGTTGACGATGGCAAATCCCATCTGGAAGCCGACGAGCTGGCCGGCCATCTGGATCCCCTCGAAGACCAGGCGGCCCGCAAACCCCAGGATCACGCCGACAAGGAGCTCCCCGCCCATTTTCATCCCCAGGGCGAATAGATCCTCCGTGATGCCGGCGGGCTTCTCCAGGGAGGGAATCACCAGGAAAGTGATCAGCAGGGAGAGACCCGCTTTGATCCTGACCGGGGTGGTCCGATCCCCCAGGATGGGCAACATCATCACGATGGCACCGACCCGGATGAAGACCAGGAAAAATAATTCGGCCTGCGCCGGGGAGAGGAATGGCAGATTCATGACGGGACCCGATACGCGGAAAGGAGGGCTTGCGCGGCAGGGCCTGCGTTCAACAAATTCGGAAACCCTGTACCCTGCACCCTTTCCCCCCTACTTGATATAGTTCGGGATATTGGTAAAGAGGTTGTGCGTAAAACTCACGAGCTGCTCCATCATCCAGGGCGCGGTAAAGAGCAGCGCCAGCATGACGGCAAGGATCTTCGGGACGAAGGCAAGCGTCATCTCGTTCACCTGTGTGACGGCCTGGAAAATGCTGATGACAAGGCCGACGACCAGGCCCACCAGGAGCACCGGCGCCGAAACCAGGAGAGTTACCTTCATCGTCTCTGCGGCGATGCCCATGATCAGGTCCGTTGACATGATTTTCCTTTCCTTCCCGGAGCCTCAGTGAAAGCTCTGGACGAGTGAGCCGATGATGAGATACCAGCCGTCCACGAGCACGAACAGCAGGAGCTTGAACGGCATGCTGATCATGATCGGCGGCAGCATCATCATCCCCATGGACAACAGGACGCTGGCCACCACCATGTCGATGACCAGGAAGGGAATGTAGATGAGAAAGCCGATCTGAAAAGCCGTCTTGAGCTCGCTGATGACGAAGGCCGGAATCAGCGCGGTGAGGCTCACGTCAGCCGGTTTTTCCGGCTTTTTCCCGCTCGAGATCTTGATGAACAGCGCCAGGTCCTTCTCGCGGGTCTGCTTCATCATGAAGTCCCGGATCGGGTCGGAGGCCTTGTCGAAGGCCTGCTGCGCCGAGATTTCCTCGTTCATGTAGGGCTGGACGGCCTCGCTGTTCACCTTCTGCCAGACGGGGGCCATGATGAAGAAGGTGAGAAAGAGCGACAGCCCGATGATGATCTGGTTGGCCGGCATCTGCTGGGTGCCCAGCGCATGCCTCACGATCGACAGCACAACGACGATCCGCGTAAACGAGGTGAGCATCATGAGGATCGCAGGCGCGAGCGACAGAACCGTGAGAAGCAGCAGCAGCTGCATCACGGCGCCCACCTTGCCCGGATCATTGGACCCGTCGCCGAAATTCAGGCTGACGTTCGGGATGGGCATGTTCTGGGCCCCGGCCGGCGCCGCCAGAACGAGAGAAACGGCGCAAGTCAGAATAATGACGAGCGCCCAAGAAATCAGAAGAGTCTTTTTCATAGTCTCTTGCGGCCTGTCAAAAATGCCTGGATGCAAGGCCCCCGCTATGGAGATCCGTTCCTCATTTTCCCTCTCCCTTGAGGGGAGAGGGTCAGGGTGAGGGTGACCATTCCCCCTCACCTCGTATCCTCTCCCGCCAGGGGAGAGGAAGATTAGGGAAAGAGGCGTCATAGGCAGCAGATGGACGTTTTTCACAGGCCGGCTTATCATTTTCTGTCGCTTTGGCCGCCCACCAGGCTCAGTGTTTTCAGCTTCCGCTTGTACAGGGTGATCTGGTCGAGAAAGGGCTGGGAGTCGCCGACCCCGGCCCGGGACGACTTCAGGCGCTCGAGGGATTCCTCGTCGGTAATGGTGGTGAGCATGGAGATCTGGCTGCCTGTGACGCCGACAACGATCACGCTTCCCAGCACGTCGACAAGCATGATGCTCGACTTGGGGCCGAGGTAACGGGTGGACAGGACCCGGATTGCATGCCCGTCATCGACGCCCGCACCGGTTTTTTTCATCAACTTCCGCACGGCCCAGAGCACGGCGAGCATGACGCCGAGAACAACGGCCAGCGCCGAGACCATTTTCAGAAGCGATGCGACGAAATCGAAGGTGCTCATTTGCTCCCGGCTCCCTCTCAGCGCAGCTTGAGGATCCGCTCCGCCGCGGAAATGATATCCGTCAACCGGACACCGAACTTTTCATTGACGACGACGACCTCCCCGCGGGCGATCAGGCGATTGTTGACGAAAATATCCATGGGCTCGCCGGCGATCTTCTGCAGTTCGACAACAGACCCCTGGCCGAGCTGCAGCAGCTCGTTGATGAGCATTCGGCAGCGGCCGAGTTCCACGGTAAGGGTCAGCGGGATGTCGAGGATGAAATCCATGTCGAGGGTCCCTTTGCCGGGAACCGTCTTCTGCAATTCGTTGAAGTCGGGTTCGCTGACCTCCGTCCGGGGCGCGGGCTGCCTGGATTTCTCCAACTCGTCCTTGACGTCGTCCCAGTTGATCTCCGCGTCCTGCTTCGGAGGGGCGCTTGAGGCCTCTGTATTGATTTCCTGCATCAGGTTGTCTACTTCATTCTGTTCCATAGTACCGAGCCTCTTTTCCCTCTATCTTTCCGGCAATCTGGATCGCACTGCTCCCCTTGAAGATGCCCGGGAAGGCAGTAAGCTTCTGAACCCCTTCCACGTAAACATCGAGGGGGTCGACGCGGTAGCGGTCAAGCATGATGACATCGCCCTCTTTGAGGTCGACGACCTCCTTGGCGTTGACCTCGGTTCGGCCCAGCTCCACGATGAGCTCGACCCTCGAGGACATGAGCCCTTCCCTGAACCGGTTTGCCCACTCGCGGTCGACTTCCAGCGCATCGCTCTGGAAGCCCGCCTGCAGTTTCTCCCGCACGGGCTCCAGCATCGAGTAGGGGATGCAGATCGAGACGACTCCCGAGGAAAACTCCATCTCGATCTCGAAATGCACGACGACCACCACATCGGTAAGCGGGACGATGTGGGCAAACTGGGGGTTGAACTCGGAGCGCTGGTGGCTGGCTTTCAATTCAATGATCGCCTTCCAGGCCTTCTCGAAATCCAAAAGCGCACTGAGCACGACCCGCTTGATCAGGCGGTTCTCGATGGCCGTGAACTCGCGGCCCTCGATCTTGAAGCTCGACTGGCCCGAGCCGCCGAAGAGGATGTCGACAAGAGAGAAGATCACCTTCGACTCGACGACGAAGATTGCGCTGCCCCGGAGCGGCTCCATCCGGAAGATGTGGAGGCTCGTCGGGACGGGCAGGGTCTTCAGGAACTCGCCGAACTTCATCATCTCGACCGACAGCGCGCTCACCCCTACGACGCGCCGCAAAAGCGACGAGAGGCTCAGCCGGAAAAGCCGGGCGAACTTCTCCGTCGTCATCTCGAAAGTCGGCATCCTGCCCCGGATGATCCTGTCCTGGCTGGTCAGGTCATAGGGAAGGACATCACCGGCCTCGCGCAGCTCGGCGTGCTCGGTGTCGATCTCCCCGCCCGAAAGGCCTTTTAAGAGGACGTCGACTTCTTCTTGTGAGAGGATGTTGGACATAAAATCAGTGTTCAGTGCCTAGTGGTCAGTGTTCAGTGAATTTTGTACCTCGGTCCTCGGTCCTCGGTCCTCGTTCCTCGGACCTCGATCCTTTTTATTGCACGACGAAGTCCGTGAAATACACCTGGACGACTTTCCCCTTCGTCAGGTGAGTGTTGACCCGCATGGCGATCTCTTCCTTGAGGCGCTGCTTGCCTTCAAAGTTGTTCAGATCTTTGAAGCCCTTCACGGTCAGTACGCCGAGAACGAGATCCCTCACCTTCGGCTTGATCTGTTCAAGTTCGGCCACGGCAAGCGGGTCCGAGAGCTCGAAATTCATAGCCACCTTGAGGTATCGGTCGGCATCGGCATCGGCCAGGTTGATGATGAAGACATCCGGGGTCCAGACGGCGCCGATAACGGGTTTCGGCGGGGCTTGAGCCTCCTTGCCCGGTTTCAGCAGGAAGAAATACGCGCCGGCGGCACCGCCGCCGAGAATGGCCAGGATCACGACGCCGATGATGATCCACTTGAGCTTCGAGCCGCCCTTCTTTTTTTCCTTGCCGCCCTCGGCAGCATCTTCTTCCGGTTTGTTCTTCTCCACGTCCTTGGCCATGGCTCCCCCGGTTTATTTTCTTTCTTGATCCCGGCAACACCGACCGGGTGTGCTCCATTCCGGGCATGGGCAGATTCACCGCGGAACAACCCGCCCCTGCACCGCCCGGGCCCACGTGTGGCATGCCTATGAGCGGAATCCACGGGCGCACCACGGGGGCACACTCGATATGAGCAAATTCCATACCAATCAACTGGCTGGTTTTCCGGAGATTTCCGGCGGATGGCAGATGCAGTAAGGCCAGGGTTCGCAGGGGACGGGGCCGATCAGGCCCGATACCCTCAGCAGGTGTTGAACGTAATACCCGAAAGTGCCGCCTCTCGGGTCATAATATTGACGGTCGACAGTCCGATGAGATCTTCCCTGTCCCCCGTCCCTTCGTCCCCCGTCCCTCGTCCCTGTTGAGGGTGGGGCCGGGCCGCCGGGGCACACCCCGTCACGGCCCGGCTGGAGGGATTACCGCTTGGTGTTCATCAGTGCCGTCATCATGTCGTCGGTCGTCGTGATGATCTTGGCGCTCGCCTGATAGGCCCGCTGCGCCGTGATCATGTTGATGAACTCCGTACCGATATCGGTGTTCGACATCTCCAGGGAATTGGACTTCAGTTCGCCCAGCCCGCCCGAGCCGGGGTTATTGATGATTGCCTGCCCCGAGGTCAGGGTCTCGCTGAAGAGGTTCTGCCCCATCTTCTTGAGGCCCCAGGGGTTGGCGAAGTCGGCCAGTGCGATCTGGCCCAGCGAGGTCGTCTGGCCGTTGGTGAAGTACCCCGTGATGGTGCCGTCACCCTCGACGGCGAGGCTCTTGAGGACGCCGGACGGATACCCGTCGTTGTACAGGGCCTTGACGGCCGAGGCGGAGGCATACCCGGTGATCGTCTGGGCATCGATTGACGTGATGTCCCATGTCAGGGTATTTCCTGCGCTGATCGTCGCACCGTTCTGCAGGACGCTGGGGGGCACCGTCACGGTGATATTCGCCGGGTCGACTTCGTTTTGGGCTATGGAAAACGTGACATTGCCGTCGGCCCAGGCCGTTCCGGGCGTAAGGGTTATGTCCGTGCCCCCGTTTCCGTCCAGATCGATCGTGATGGACGAGGCATCGCCCTGCCACGAGAGGCCGGTATACCCGCCATTATTATTCAGCACCCAGGAATGGCTCAAGGCGGTGTATGTGAAGCTCAAATCTGCCGTTGAGTCCTTGTACATCTGACCCCGGTTATTTACGGTGAGGGTCGTGGCCCCGGCCGTCTGGGTCACAACGGCTGCCGCTGCGTTGTATACCTTGTCCAGGTTTCCGGATCCGTCGAACTTGAAACCGGTATAGTTCTGCGCAGTCGCATTGGTGCCGTCAATAGAGGCCTGAACCCCCCAATAGCCCGATCCCTCCGTCTTCTCGTATGTCATGGCCAGCGTGTGGGCCGCGCCCAGCGAATCGTAGACCGTCTGGGAGGAATAGAACGTCTGGCCCGTGCTGGTCCTGGCGTCCAGGTTCAGCCCGACAGAAAAGATCGTGGACGTGTCCGGCGCCGACTGGGCGCCGCTGGTGTTGACGTCGCCCAGGGTTGCCGAACCCGGCGCATAGCCCTGGATTTTGTAATTGTTGATGTCGACGAGATAGCCGTTTCCGTCGATGTGCATCGCCCCGGCCCGCGTGAAATACTGGGAGCCGCCATCGTCCTCGGCGATGAAAAATCCGCTTCCGTCGATGGCCATGTCGAGACCGCTGGCGGTGGACTCGAGGGAACCCTGGCTGAACTGGGTGGCCACGTCGGCCACGGTAACGCCCTGGCCGATCTGCATCATGCCCGACGACCCGCCGGAAAGGCTCTGGCTCAGGACATTGGCAAAAT
>JGI20214J51088_10003671_pt1 | contig 10100 bp, 10 predicted proteins | sample WetSurMetagenome_FD_51088 | JGI IMG/M metagenome (IMG submission 51088) | reverse complement strand
CCGGCTGGATAAAATTGTAATAACCTGATGCAAAGCTTCCATAGTAAACATGGCAAAGATATCCATCGGGTTGCGGAAGCTGCTCCCGGCTTCGGAGCCAAACTCCAGTCTTAAGCGCTGCCTGAGTTCCTCCGAAAATACCGGCACTGCCAGTCCGGCGGCTGCCCAGGTATCGGCAACCAGCACGCTGTTACCGCCGCCGACACCGATTATAGCCGTGTTTCGTCCCGGAGCGGGTTTTGTCTTTTCGAAGAGCAGCGATAGGTCCATCATTTCATCTATATCGTTCACCTGGACAGCTCCGGCCTGTTTAACGGCTGCCCTCCAGACAATGTCCGAACCGGCTATGGAACCGGTATGGGACATCGCGGCATGGCTGCCGGCTACCGAGAGCCCGCCTTTATAGACAATAACCGGTTTAATCTTAGCCGCACGCCGCAGTACCCTTAAAAACCGTGTCCCGTCACGGACACCCTCGACATACAGGTTAATAATTTCTGTCTCCGGGTCGCAGGACAGATATTCCAGCAGGTCGGACTCGTTAATATCCGAACCGTTACCGTAGCTAATTATCTTGCTGTAAAAGAGACCCCGGCGCCGTGCCATATGAGCTGCGTAAATACTGTTGCCGCCGCTTTGTGAAATAAAACCGGTAGTACCGCTGCGGTGCGGAAATTCCGGATTAAAGGTCAGTCCGCCTTCAGGATAGTAAATTCCCATGCAATTGGGACCGAGGATACGTATACCAGCTTCACGGGCAGTGCGGGACAGTTCCTGCTGTAAACTGGTCTCAGCCTCGCCGCCGGTCTCGCTGAATCCTGCCGTGAAGAAGTGCATCAACCTGACGCCTTTCTCCGCTGCATCACGTACTAGCTGTACGGTACTGCGTGACGGTATCGCCACCATCGCATAATCGATAGTGTCCGGTACGTCTTTAATATTCTGATATATGGTCCGGCCTTCGAATTCACCGCCTTCAAGGCCGACCGCATATATCCGCCCTTTATATCCCAAATTGACCAGCCCGGTCACAAAAAACCGGCCTACGTTATACCTGTTCGGGTCCGGAGAAACGCCTACGACCACCACCGACCGGGGATGGAAGATATATTCCAACTCATGACACGCGTTATTTGCACCTGTATTCATTGATAGTTCCGAATAACTAGTTCCCAGTTAATAGTTTACATGAAGTTAATAAAATAAATGCCTGTATTCCTGACTGCTTACAAAACACCGGACTATTTTTAAATCATGAATCGTAATTTATTTCTGGATTCCCGGTCGGAGCCGGGAATGAGGTACATCCTCCATGACCAGTAACTACTTATCAGCTTTGGTTTTGCGTCTTGAAATTTGAGCTTTAAGCTATTACGATCCCCCGCCCGGTTTGACCAGCGGCACACCGGCAGCACATAGCGGACAGGACTCCGGTCTATATGTTATTGCCTTAGAACGGAGACAACTGAAAAGCGGTACTCCGAATTCCAGTTTATTCTCAGAGCGGTCTACCAAGATACCTACGCCGATAATATTGCCGCCAAGCTGGCGGACTGCAGCGAGCACCTGCTCGACCGAGCCGCCGGTAGTCAGAATATCGTCCACAACCAGCACCCTTTCTCCTGGTTTGATAGTCAAGCTGCGGCGGAAGATACGCTCAGTCCCCTCTTTTTCAGCATAAATACTGCGTATGCCAAGCTGACGAGCAACTTCAAAGGCCAGTATGATACCCCCGGTAGTCGGCCCGGCCACGACTTCTATGTGCTTATCCCGGTAATGGTTAGCGATCATTCCACATAATTGGCCGGTATACTCGGGGTACTGCAGTATCTTGAACTTTTCCCAGTAAACGGGCGAGTGCAGTCCGGAAGTCAGTAAAAAATGCCCTTTAAGCACGGCACCGGACTTAACGAAGATCTCTTCTACGTTGTCAGACATAACATGCTCCAGAAAGACTTAAAAGGCAAATATCAAATCTCAAAGCCAATCCTAATAGCTCAAATCTATTCCATTGGGCACCGATTTATTGAGAAAATATTCCCCTTAATTCCAGTCTTATTTTTTCAATTGTGGTTTTAACATTTGATTTTTAAACTAATTTTCTTAATCATCGCACCCTGACTATCGGCTATTCCGGATTCACTTTTATCCTGGTATTCATTGCGTAAATCTGTAATTCGGTGCCAGCCCGAACCGGTCGAACGGCCAGATCGATAGCCATGCTTTACCGATAATGTTCTTCTTGGGAATGGTACCAAAATAATGCGAGTCCTCTGAAATATCACGATTATCCCCGAGTACAAAATACTGCCCTTCCGGTACCTTTACTGCAGGCATGGTATAGGTAAATGATTGTTTTATATAAGGTTCGCTGAGCAAGGCTCCGTTGACGTACACCTTACCGCTTTTGATCTCTATTGTTTCACCCGGCAGGCCGATGACTCGTTTTACGAACGGTTTTGGAGAGGCGAAAGGAGGATGCAGTGTGATAATATCTCCCCGCTGTGGTTCATGGAATAAGTAAGTGACACGGCTTACGATTATCTGCTGACCATTTTCCAGAGACGGTACCATCGAAGTGCCATCCACCGGCGACCTTTGTATTACATAAAGGAAAATGACGAAAAGCACAGCTGCCATCAGCAGTGTTATCAGTAGTTCCTTGAGAAACGATTTTATGTTCATGCGTTTACTACGGTAATTATAAAGGAAACATATAACACTTACCAATTTTGCGTTGAAATCAGGCTGGTTTGCATTTATTTTAAGCCTGATGTTAGAATGGCACCGTATGGACTATATGGAGCAGGCTCTCTCCATGGCCAGGATTGCGCTGGGAGAAGTCAGCCCGAATCCGGCTGTGGGAGCAGTGATTGTACGCGATGGGGAAATAGTCGGGCAGGGCTACACTCAGCCGCCCGGTTCCGCTCATGCCGAGATTGTCGCCCTCCAGCAGGCGGGAGAACGGGCTCGCGGAGCGGTGATGTATGTAACAATGGAGCCGTGCTGTCACTATGGGCGTACACCTCCATGCACTAAATCAATTATTGCCTCAGGAATCTCTGAAGTACACTTTGCCATGTTCGACCCTAATCCTATCGTGAACGGTAAAGGCAAGGCGGAGCTGGAGGAAAATAACATCAAAACATACGCTGAGGAGCATCGGGAAGAAGCTGCCGAACTTAACGAAGCCTATATTAAATATATAACCACCCGCATTCCTTTCGTTACCGCAAAATTCGCCATCAGTCTGGATGGCAAGATAGCTACCCGCACCGGAGAGTCACGCTGGATCAGCGGCGAAGAGTCCCGTAGATATGTCCATTATCTGCGTTATACCACCGATTCGATCATGACCGGAGTGAATACCGTTATCGCCGATGATCCCGGTTTAACAACTAAATGCTGCGGACACGGTGGAGTAACAGTCAAGCAGCCATTGCGTGTTATTCTCGATACGAAAGGGAGGACACCCCATACTGCTAAAATCTTCAGCCAGCCCGGCAAGACCCTGCTGGTCCATGGTAAGATCGACGACACGACCAGAGCCGGATACAATATACCCGGTATCGAGTTGCTTGAACTGCCGGCCAAACGCGGAGTGATCGATCTGGCAGTCCTGCTGCAAGCTCTCGGGATACGCGGCATTACGAGTGTCCTGGTGGAGGGAGGCGGAGCATTGATTGGCTCATTGTTCGATGCCGGAATGGTAGACAAATTTATCGGCTTTGTCGCCCCGATCGTTATCGGAGGAGTTGAGGCAAAGAGCCCCATCGCCGGACACGGTATCGATAAAATAGCCGACGCCGTCAGATTAAAACGGGTCAGGATCAGAAATTTCGGTGAAGATATCATGATCAGCGGCTACGTTAAGTAATAATACAAATGTAATATAATACCAATAACTCAATAAACCAGCCTGAAATTCCGGATATATGTAAAACATGGTATTATAATATTTATTCTAATATTTGTAGTATTGGTAGTATTCAGTAGTGTTTACAGGTATTATCGAAGAAATAGGTAAAATCAAGTCTGCGCCTCCGGGTAAGCTTACCGTATCGGCTGTTAAAGTGCTGGACGGGACATTGATGGGAGACAGCATCGCCGTTAACGGTGCTTGCCTTACCGTGACAGGAATGACCTCCGGTACTTTTACCGTAGACGTGATGGAGGAGACGCGCCGCCGTACTAATATTGGTAAACTGGCGGCCGGCGACCGGGTTAATCTGGAACGTGCTATGGCACTGGGTGGACGTATGGGCGGTCACCTGGTCCAGGGTCATGTAGATGATACCGGAAAGATCATTTCCCTGTCCGCCGAGCGGGATGCTACACTGATTAAGATCGAAGCACCTCCAATAGTCATGCGTTATACCGTAGAAAAAGGCTTTATCGCAGTAAACGGCATCAGCCTTACCATTGTTAAACGTGACTCGCATTCATTTACCGTTTCCATTGTTCAATTCACTAAAACGAATACAATTTTGTCAGATATACGGATTGGTGATATAGTTAATCTTGAAGTAGATATCATTGCCAAGTACGTTGAGCAACTGACGAAACCTGGCAGCGGTATATCTGCCGAATTTCTACAGGAACATGGTTTCATATAAAACGATTTAATCGAGTTCTCAGTTTCCACTGATCAGTTATCAGTTTTTCAGGAACAAGTTTTATATTTATTGTTTAATGACAGATCTTCTGCTTAAACTGAAAACTCAGCACTGTGAACTGTAAACTGATTCGAGCTTTTAAAGAGGAGTAATCGTATGGTATTTGCAACAATTCCGGAAGCAATCGCTGAAATGCAAGCCGGCAGATTTCTCATCATCGTCGATGACGAAGACAGGGAAAACGAAGGCGACCTGGTCATGGCCGCGGAGAAGGTTACACCTGCCGCTATTAATTTTTTAACTATCCACGCCCGCGGGTTGATCTGTTTACCTGTAGCAGGCAAGCGTCTTGACGATCTGAATATCCCGCTGATGGTAAGAGATAATACGTCGAAACACGGTACTAACTTTACTGTCTCAATTGAAGCTAAACGTAAGATCAGCACCGGTATATCGGCAGCCGACCGTGCAGAGACAGTCAGAGTCATGGTTGATCCTACCTCTAAACCTGAAGATATCGCCTATCCCGGCCACATGTTCCCCCTTCGTGCACGTGAAGGTGGCGTGCTGGTCAGGGCAGGGCATACCGAGGCCGTTGTCGACCTTACCCGCATGGCCGGTCTCAGTCCAGCCGGTGTCTGCTGTGAAATTTTGAATGAAGACGGAACCATGGCCCGCCTGCCGCAGCTTGAAAAAGTGGCGGAAAAGTTCGGTTTTAAGATAGTAACTATCACCGACCTGATCGCTTACCGCCGGCGCAACGAAAAGCTGGTCCGCCGTGTCACTGAAGCCAAATTACCCAATAAATACGGGGAATTCACCGCGATTGCTTATAAAAGTGATATTGACCCGGAAGAACATGTAGCTCTGGTGCTGGGCGATGTAAAAACCGACGAGCCGGTACTCGTCCGTGTTCACAGCGAATGTATTACCGGGGAAGTATTCGGCAGCTTACGCTGCGATTGCGGCGAACAGCTTAATATGGCCATGGAAATTATTGCTAATGAGGGACGCGGCGTCATCGTATATATGCGCCAGGAAGGGCGCGGCATCGGTTTCCATAATAAACTGAAAGCTTACGCTCTCCAGGACAAGGGACTGGATACCGTGGAAGCCAACTTGCGTCTTGGTTTCGCTCCCGACCTGCGTGATTATGGCATCGGAGCTCAGATTCTTGTTGACCTGGGTGTACGTAAAATGCGTCTGTTATCCAATAATCCCAAAAAGCTGCTCGGATTGGAAGGTTACGGGCTGGAGGTAATTGAAACATTACCTATTATCGTCGAGCCCAATCCTTATAACCGGAACTACCTCGAAACCAAAGAAAAGAAATTAGGGCATAAACTGGGCATTACCAAAACTGATGTAAAATAGTCAGGTCAGAGGTTAAATTTCGGACTATCAGTTAATAAATACCGGTCTATCCTTCATTACAGGGATGTCGGCCGGATCAGGAGAAAAAGATGGCAAAAGTATATGAGGGTATGCTGCTCGGCAAAGGGTTTAAATTCGCACTGGTGGTGTCACGTTTTAATGAGTTCATCTGCAGAAAACTACTTGAAGGAGCCCAGGATGCTCTCCTGCGACACGACGTTGCCCCGGATAACATCGATATCTGCTGGGTACCCGGAGCTTTTGAAATACCTCTGGCAGCTAAAAAGCTTGCTCAGACTAAAAAATACGACGCCGTAGTCTGCCTCGGAGCGGTCATACGAGGTTCAACACCACATTTCGATTACGTTGCATCGGAGGTTTCCAAGGGTATCGCACAGGTAAACCTGGAAACCGGAGTCCCGGTATCCTTCGGAGTGTTGACCACAGACAGTATCGAACAGGCAGTCGAACGAGCCGGAACTAAAGAGGGCAATAAAGGTTTTGATGCTGCTGTCAGCGCCATCGAAATGGCGAATTTGATGAAGGGACTGAATAAATAGTTATGATTTATTAGTTTATTATATAGACCGCGTCTCCCTTTCTTACGTGTTCGGACACTTTAATGCCTACCGAATCACCGGCTTTAGCCTGTGCCACGTCTACATTATTGATCTGCATAGACGTAATCACCATTTCAAGGTCAGTTTTATGTCCCTTTACATGAATAGTATCACCGACCTTCAAAGGTCCGGTTAGTTCGACGGCGGCCACCACAGGTCGTGCGAAGAAATCGCTGACTTTCCCGATTACCTCTTCAGGCATTTGTTCACCTCCTTCGTTTTTATCCACGGTTCAGCTTTACGATTAGTATAATTCGCCCGGTATGGTAAATCAACAGACCTGCGAAATACCTTTCCCGCATCTAATCATACTCATTAGTCTTTAGTCATAAATCGAAAATTCCATGTGAACTACTTTTGACATAATACTCCTACTCACCTATAATGATGGAAAAGCTCGACGAAGGATATAATAGAATGGCTGATGACCGTGGGAAAGATTTAGAACGCCTCACCAAACGTATGGACCTGTTGGACCAGCGTCTTGATAATATCGATACCATGGTCACTGCCGTAGCCGAGCGTATTATGTCCCAACCGATTTCAATCCTGGTTACCTGCCCTCACTGCAAGAAAAACATCGAAATTACCATGATAGGTACCGGAAAGCTGACTAAATAGCTTTTACGAATGTGTCCTCACCGTATTTGACACTCGCCTCCAAAGACCTTTAAAATTATATGCTGTGATGTAAAGACATCACTATCGAAAAAAGGGGTGTGATGCTAGTTGACCAACGTGAATGCCGGTGATAATGAGAGCTTTGAAAGTTTGCTCCGGCGCTTCAACAAAAAGGTTCAGCAGGAAGGTATTCTCTCTGAGATGCGCCACCGTGAACATTATGAGAAGCCCAGTGTAAGACGCAAACGCAAAGAGGCCGCCAAGAAACGTAAGAGTACCCGCGCACCGCGAAGAGTTTAAATATAGCCCTTTATACATTTCTCCCGGGAATAATATAAGGGAATAAAAACCGAACGAAGGTGAATGGATTGGAAAGCAAAGAGACTGGACAATCCGCATTCAAGCAGAAATTTACCGAAGACCTGAAACAGGCAATGAGAGCAGGCGACAAGGTAAAGCTGGGTGTGGTTCGGATGTTGCTTTCGGCTGTTAAATACGCCGAAATGAACAGACTGGAACATCTGATGAATGCAGAAAAAGCTAAACGTCCGCAGCTGTTTGTTCCTGAAAAGGAAATGGCTCCGGAAAATTTGGGCACTGAAAAGGCTACTGAAATGGAACGCCTCCGGGCTGAAAAAACTGCCCAGTTGGCCGCCCTTAATGAAGAACTGACTAAGAAGGCTGAATCTTCTGACGCGGATATCCTGGGGGTCATACAGAAGGAAATCCGCCAGCACCAGGAAAGCATCGAGTCATTCGAAAAAGGCAACCGTCCGGACCTGAAAATCCAGGAGGAAGCCGAACTGGCCATCCTGCAGTCTTATCTGCCGGCCCAGGCCAGCCGCGAGGATCTGGTTGCGGCCGCTAAGAGGATCATCACAGAAACAGGTGCTTCGGGACAACGAGATAAGAGCAAGGTTATGCCTAGACTAGTCGCCGAGTTCAAGGGCAAGGCGGATGGCAGAGTGATTAACGAAGTCGTCACCGAGTTGCTTACCCAGGGATAATTTATTCCATGCGGATTAAAAGGAGAGGACGATGTCCTCTCCTTTTTCGTGCGGGCAACCGNCCTGTTATATAACGCCCGGTTCTTATTATTTCAACGCCGGTCATATTCAGGACTCACTCTTACCGTTTCTCGTTATAACTTTATCAACCGCCCGACCTTACCGGCCGCTTAAATAAATAACCAGGACTTCATCTCATTTTATTTGAAAAACTATTCGATTTTTTCTTCTGGTATTTCCCACTGTTTTCTGCTAATATTTAATTGCCGATGCAAGTTATCGAAGTACGTCTGAAAAGTCATTTACCCGATGCCCGCGGGCTCGGCGTTGTCAAAGATATTCACGATTTAGGGATTGTATCTGTCACTGCTGCAAGCGTTGCCGACATCTTCTGGCTTAACTCGCAACTGGCACCGGAAAAATTGGAGCAGATCGGCCGCGATTTGCTATCCGACCCTGTTACCCAGGACTACCAGTGCTATACTCCAACCGGTAAGGAAAGGCTAATAAAGACCGCTGGAACCGACATACACACTGTTGAGATTACTAACCACGCAGGAGTAACGGACCCCACCGAGGACAGTATCTTAAAAGCCATCCGTGATCTTGGTATTGATAGTGTCACTGCAGTCAAAACAGCCAAACGCTATATTTTAAAAGGTAAACTGACTCCCTATCAGTTGGATTTGATTATCAACCGCCTGCTTATCAATCCCGTAGTACAATATGTGGTTAACGAAGAGCGGTTCGGTTTTTTTGAAAACCCGAAATACAGTTTCAAACTGAACCATGTCGATCTGCTGGGAGCCAACAAAAAACAATTGTCAGCCTACAGGCAGCAGTTCGGTTTCAGCGAAAGTGAATTCGATTCCATACTCGCTTACTCTCAAAAACAGGGCAGAAATCCGACTGACTGCGAACTGGAAACACTGGCACAAACGTGGTCGGAACATTGTGTGCACAAAACATTTAAAGCTAATATAAAATTCAACGGCAAAATTATCGATAACCTGCTGAAGACCTATATTATCAGGGCTACCGATGAACTGGCGAAGCCCTGGTGTCTTTCCGTATTCATGGACAATGCCGGCGTTATAGATTTTGACGGCCGCAACGCATTATGCTTCAAGGTCGAGACTCATAACCATCCTTCTGCAGTCGAGCCTTACGGCGGAGCGGCTACGGGCATCGGCGGCGTCATTCGCGATCCGCTTGGTACCGGGCTGGGGGCTAAACCGATTTTAAATACCGATGTTTTCGCCTTCGGTCCGCCCGATTATCCCTACGACAAATTACCCAAAGGTGTGCTGCACCCGAGGCGTGTTTTTAAAGGCGTCCGTGCCGGGGTAGCCGATTACGGCAACCGGCTCGGCATACCTACCCTGAACGGTGCTGTATTGTTTGACGACCGCTTTATCGGCAACCCCCTGGTCTTTTGCGGTACACTGGGCATAATGCCTGTGGATATGGCAAAGCGGGGACAGCAGAAACCGGGCGACAAGGTTGTGGTGGTCGGCGGCAAAACCGGCCGCGACGGTATTCACGGTGTTACCTTCGCTTCCGTAGAGCTCAATGAAGAGTCAGGGACTTCGTCTCTAAGTTCGGTACAGGTCGGTAACCCGATCGTAGAAAAGAAGGTTATTGACGTTCTGCTGAAAGCCAGGGATAGAAGGTTATATTCACGTATTACCGATGTAGGCGGTGGAGGTCTCTCTTCGGCTATCGGCGAGATGGGAGAAGATACCGGCGTCCGTGTCGACCTGGAAAAAGTACCACTGAAGTACACCGGACTGACCTACTCTGAAATCTGGATCTCCGAATCCCAGGAACGCATGCTACTGGCTGTTCCGCCGGAGAATGTA
>JGI20214J51088_10003670_pt1 | contig 10101 bp, 10 predicted proteins | sample WetSurMetagenome_FD_51088 | JGI IMG/M metagenome (IMG submission 51088) | reverse complement strand
AACGATAAACGACAAACGATAAACGATAAACGACAAACGATAGCCTCATACATTCCTGTAAACATTTCCCGGCGAACACCTGACTAACCCTTTGAACTCCATCTGAAGAAGGATGGATGAAAGTTTATAAACCGGGATATCGATTATCCTGCAGATTGAATCGATGGTAAGCTCTCCTTCTTTGGCCAGCAATTCAAAGATTGACTTTTCAGTTTCATCAAGTTCAGCGAAGAGCGTTCTCTGGATTGCAGGTTTTTCCTTTTCCGGCTTCCAGTTGAGGAAGTACTCAATATCTTCAGAACTTTCAACAAGTGATGCTTTATTGCCTCTTATCAGGCTGTTGCATCCTGAGGACCACTGATCATCAGGTCTTCCCGGCACAGCGAATACATCACGGTTATAAGAATTTGCTATATCGGCAGTTACAAGCGCTCCTCCTTTTATTCCCGATTCGATAACCAGGGTTGCATCGGAGAGCCCAGCGATAATCCTGTTCCTTTTTAGAAAATTATTCCGTTCAGGGAGTGCGTCAGACAGGAAGTCGGTCAATAATCCGCCACGATTCACCATGGCTTTGGCAGTAGATGCATGAATGGCCGGATAGATGGTCTTGAACCCATGAGCCAGTACGCCGATTGTCTGAAGATTACCTGCTAGAGCAGCCTTGTGAGCGCAGATGTCTATGCCATAAGCTAATCCGCTTACTATTATCAGATCAGGATGCCCTGCTGCAAGACCTTCAATGATCCTCTCACATAGTTCTCTTCCCCTGCTGGTAGCATTACGTGTACCCACTACGCTCAGGATCTTTGAAGAATCGAGATCGCAGTTGCCTTTGAAGAAGAACATGACAGGCGAATCATCACACTGCCGCAACCTGAAAGGATAGTCACCGTCGAGATAAAAATAGGTTCTGAGATTATTCTTAGTAACATACTCTGCTTCCTTTTCTGCAGTTTCTAAATAGGAGCGATCACTTATATACTGCGCGATTCCCGGGCCTATACCAGGGATTTTAATAAGATTTCTGTATGGTTCTGCAAAGATTGCTTCAACACTTCCAAAATGGGATACCAGTTTCCGGGCATTAATATCTCCGATACGCGGTATCAGACCTAAAGCAATTTTATGCTTAAGCTGCACGACTGACATAGCACAAGAAATTGAGACAATCAAATATAAAAAAAAAGAGCCTAATACAGGCTCTCTTTTATTCTAAATTTCCGTATATAATCATATGGTGCATGTCGCAGGGTGCATGTTGCAGGGTGCATGTTGCAGGTCATGCCATGGCATGACCCTACAGGTNTAAATCGTTATAGAGGTAGGGCCACGCCATGGCGTGGCCCAAAACCATATAATGAAACAGAGACATCCAAATTGGACGTCTCTGCATCTTTTGTAAATTATATTATGTACTGAAATTGACCCCCCTCTAGGGGGGCAGGGGGGCTAAATCACTCCCATATCGAGCATCGAATTCGCAACCTTGAGGAATCCGGCAATGTTGGCACCTTTAACATAGTCAACAAATCCGTCTTCTCTTTTGCCATGCTTGACACACTGGCCATGAATATTGCACATTATCTCATGCAAACGATCATCCACTTCCTGCCTGTTCCAGCGGAGTTTCATCGAGTTCTGTGTCATTTCAAGTCCTGATGTGGCAACACCACCTGCATTAGATGCTTTCCCCGGAGCAAACAGAAGTCCGTTTTTCTGGATTATCTCAACTGCTTCAGGTGTGCTAGGCATATTGGCCCCTTCGCAGATACATATACAACCATTATTAATGAGTTTCTGAGCATCTTCTCCGGTAAGTTCATTCTGTGTAGCGCAAGGAAGAGCGATATCCACTTTTACTTCCCATGGACGTTTACCTTCATGAAACTCAACACCTTCAAATTCGTATGAGTATGGTTTTACTATATCTTCGTTTGATGCACGCAGCTCAAGCATATATTCAATTTTCTTACCTGAGATGCCTTCAGGGTCATAAACATAACCATCGGGTCCGGAAATGGTAACAACTTTTCCGCCTAATTCTGTAGCCTTCAGTGCAGCGCCCCAGGCGACATTACCGAAACCGCTGATGGCAACTCTTTTACCTTTGAAAGACTCACCTCTTGTGGCGAGCATTTCCTTTGCAAAGTACACGCAACCAAAACCTGTAGCTTCGGGACGAACAAGTGAACCTCCCCAGTTGCTTCCTTTACCTGTGAGAACACCTGTATGTTCACCGGAAAGCCTCTTATACATTCCATAGAGGAATCCAATCTCTCGTCCGCCTACGCCTATATCACCTGCAGGAACATCTGTTTCAGGACCGATGTACTTCCATAATTCGAGCATAAAGGACTGGCAGAAACGCATTACTTCTGCATTTGATTTTCCTTTTGGATCAAAATCAGAGCCGCCTTTGCCGCCACCCATTGGAAGAGTAGTCAGAGCATTCTTGAAAATCTGCTCAAAACCGAGGAATTTCAGGATTGAAAGGTTAACACTTGGGTGGAAACGGAGTCCTCCTTTATATGGACCAATTGCATTATTGAACTGGATACGGTATCCAAGATTTACCTTTACATTTCCTTCATCATCAACCCATGGTACCTTAAATGTGATTGCGCGGTCAGGCTCAATTATGCGCTCAATAATATTGGCTGATTCAAACTGAGGATTTTCGTTGTAAACCTCTTCAATTGACTCCAGTACTTCTCTTACTGCCTGTAAATACTCAACCTCTCCGGGATGCTTCTTCTCGAGGTTGTTCATGATTTTATCTACATTCATTATTTTAGTTATTAGTTATGATTCTTTTTATAAAATAGTGAGTCAAATTTGAGATTGTTTAAAGTCATTAAAAATGATAAATCTCATGTTATCAGATGATAACCTTCACGCAGAAGGGGTGTGATTATTGAGGGATTTAATTAGTTTAGACTTTTCTGCAGAGGTCAGCGCGCTGATGTAAACAGGAGGATATTTTGCCAGTCCCTCCTGAAATTTCTGGAATAATATGATGCTCTTGATTAATCCGAAAAACCTGGTCTCAATCTTATATCCCGAAAAAGAAGCTTTGCTTATCTCCACTGAATTCTTCTTCCCGCTTATCATTCCTGAGGTAAAATACCTGAAGACAAGAAAATCGCCATCATCAGAATAACTGATATACTGATAATTCAAAATCATAGGTAGAAATGCAAGTATCAGCCATATTCCAATCAGGAGGACAGTCCAGACTGTATCGCTCATTCCCAGAAGAGGAAATTTGATCATACTGATGACATAGGCCATAGCCAGATAGGCAAGCAGGACTATCGTAGCTCCGAAAAGCTTTATTCTCTGGCTGATTATTGATTTACTGTTGTCGAAAGTCATAGAAAATATTTTATATAAAATTATGCTTTTCGTTTTGCTTTAAAAAATTTAACAATGAGTTCACCACACTCTTTATTAAGAATTCCCGATTCAACAATTGTTTTTGGATGGAGCAATGAACCGGAAATTTTTGTATAGCCTTTCTTTTCATCTGAAGCGCCGTAAACAACAGATGTTACCTGACTCCATCCCAGTGCCCCGGCGCACATTGCACATGGTTCAAGCGTAACATAAATTGTGCAGTCGGTAAGATATTTCCCTCCAAGCCAGTTCGTTGCAGCCGTAATTGCCTGCATCTCGGCATGAGCTGTTGGATCTTTCAGCGTCTCAGTAAGATTATGTGCTCTTGCAATAATAATTTCATTGCATACTACTACCGCACCGATAGGAACCTCATCTCTTGCAAAGGCTTTTTTTGCCTCGTCAAGTGCCGCCTTCATGTAAAATTCGTGTGTGTTTTTAACCATCCTTAAATGATTGAACGTTAAAAATAGCATTTTTTTATACTTTTGTTGAAATTTAATAAAAAGGCAATGTACAGGACTAACACATGTGGCGAGTTAAATATTAATAATGCAGGGCAGAACGTAATTCTTTGTGGCTGGATTCAGAAATCAAGAGATCTTGGCGGAATGACCTTTGTTGATCTCCGCGACAGATATGGAATAACCCAGCTGGTTTTCAACCTGGAAACTAACAGAGAGCTGTGTGAGCAGGCCCGTAAACTCGGCCGTGAGTTCGTAGTACAGGCAAAAGGGAAGGTTAAGGAAAGAAGCAACAAAAATCTCAAGATGCCTACAGGTGAAATAGAAATTGAGGTGGAAGAGCTTAGTGTTCTTAACAGAAGCGATCTTCCTCCGTTTACCATTGAAGATGAAACTGACGGTGGTGAAGAGCTGAGGATGAAATACCGTTATCTCGACCTTAGACGCAACCCTGTTAAGAATAATATTTTGCTTCGTCACCGGGTTGGTCAGGAGGTGAGGAAGTATATGGATTCAATAGGTTTTATTGAAGTGGAAACCCCTGTACTCATTAAGTCAACTCCGGAAGGGGCCCGCGACTTTGTTGTTCCTTCACGCATGCAGCCGGGAACATTCTATGCATTACCTCAATCACCGCAGACACTGAAGCAACTCCTGATGGTGGCCGGATTTGACAAATATTTCCAGATTGTAAAATGTTTCAGGGATGAGGACCTCAGGGCAGACAGACAGCCTGAATTTTCCCAGATCGACTGTGAGATGTCATTTGTAGAAAGAAATGATATTCTCGAAACATTCGAAGGGCTGGCAAAATATCTTTTCAGGCAGATCAGAGGCATTGAGTTTGAGGGATCATTCTTACGGCTTCCTTACAGTGAAGCTATGGAGTATTATGGCTCTGACAAACCCGACCTTAGATTCGGCATGAGGTTTACTGATCTGACAGAAGTTGTTAAAGGGAAGAATTTCGCTGTGTTTGACAGCGCTGAATATATAGGCGGCATCTGTGCTGAAAACTGTTCTGAATATACCAGGAAGCAGTTGGATGAGCTTACGGAATTTGTTAAGAAACCTCAGATAGGAGCAAAAGGCCTGATATATCTGAGGTATAATAATGATGGTACATTAAAATCATCGGCAGATAAGTTTTACGCTCCGGAAGATCTTAAGAAATGGGCTGACTCAATGAATGCAAAACCCGGTGATCTTTTGCTTATTCTTGCGGGTGAAAAGAAGAAGACGCTTACCGCACTTTCAGAGCTAAGGCTTGAGATGGGAAACAGACTGGGATTAAGAAAAAGAGACGTTTTCTTCCCTCTGTGGGTTGTCGACTTTCCTCTGCTTGAGTGGGACGAGGAGACAAAGAGGTTTTATGCGATGCACCATCCTTTTACCTCTCCTGTACCGGAAGATCTTCACCTGATGGAGACCGATCCAGGTAAAGTTAGAGCCAACGCATACGACCTGGTAATAAACGGTGTTGAAATAGGAGGAGGCTCAATTCGAATACACGATTCAGAAATTCAGCAGCTGATGTTCAAGGTACTTGGCTTCACGAAAGAAGAGGCTGCCGAGCAATTTGGCTTTCTTCTCAATGCATTCAAATACGGTGCTCCGCCTCATGGCGGTGTAGCCTTCGGTTTTGACAGATGGGTGGCTATGTTCGGTGGACAGGATTCGATCCGCGATTTCATAGCATTCCCGAAAAATAATTCGGGACGTGATGTCATGCTCGACACACCGGCACAAATATCTTCAAAACAACTAGAAGAGCTGCAGCTGAAAACAGGAGTTAAGAAATAGAACCTGACGTTTTAGTCGTTCTGTATCTTTGTCTTGATGATGATTGCTCCTCCGTAACCTCTTGAACCATAAATTGCAGCTGATGTTCCTTTCAGCACTTCAATTGATTTGACTGAGGTAGGTGGTATATTCGGGAGTTCATATGAAGAAACGCCGTCAACTACAATCAGCGCAGGGGAAGAACTCAATAAATCCCTCGATCCCTGGATTATTACACTGTTTCCGTCAATTTTGACACCTGACACTTCTCTTTGTATCATCTCACTGATAGAATGATATGAAGCATACTTTTTATTCGTTCCATCGATTTTATTTACATCGACTGTAAGGTTTTTCTTCTTTACTGAGCCATAACCGGTATTGACTCCCTCTTCTCCGGGAGCTACAGGCTGATCTGCTGTCAGCTCAATTGCTTGCTGAGCTCTGGCTACACCAAAGGTAAAATCGATATTTGTCCTTCCCTTGATTGAGTCTTCCGCTGTTCCGTGCCCGAAAGTGAAGATTGCGATTTTAACGGCTGTAGGCTTTACCTTGACAGAGTATTTACCTGCTGCGTCGGTAAGTGAATTTGTTTTCTGATCATCGATCATGATTATCGCATTCGATATCGGAACCTTCTCTGCGTTAACAACGGTACCTGTTATTGTAATCTTTTTATTGTTTTTCTGCGCAGTTATGGTGTTAATGCATAGTGCTGAAAAAAGAATTAATAGAATAATTTTGATTTTCATGGCAATTTGAATAAGGTATTTTAAAATGAGTTATTTCCTTGATTTTTCTTTTCCGTTAATCAGTGTTATGAGTATTGCCCCGTTAGCTCCGCGCGATCCATAGATTGACGCCGACGCTCCTTTGAGTACAGATATGCTTTCAACCATTGCAGGTGAAATCCCGTCAACAGATTCAACAACCATTCCGTCAACCACGAAGATCGGCTCGGTACCTGAAGTAAATGATGATGGTCCCTGTATCTGGATACTATTTCCCTTTACTACCACTCCTGGTAGCCCCTTAAGGATCTCATAAATATTCTTGTAGCTGTCATATTTGTGGTTTCTTGCGTCAACTGTATTTACCTGCGTCAACACATCTTTCTGGCTGACATTCTCATATCCTATGTCTATTTTTTTATCATTCACTTGTTTCTGAGTGGCTGACTGTTCCTGGCCAGGGTCCCCGCCCATTACAAAATTGATTGTTGTTTTTCCGTCAATAGGGAGTGTGTTTACCCCGTAAGTGAAAGTTACAACTGTAATTGAATCCGCATCAGGCTTTACTCTCAGTTTATAGTACCCCTCATTGTCGGTGGCTATGCCGGTGTTTTTACCGTCAACCATAAGCAATGCTCCTGACAAAGGTCTCTGCGCTGCGTCTGTTACTAATCCGGAGACAGTGATTTTTTTTTTGTTTTTTTGTCCCGATGCAGGAACGTAGCTTAAGAATGATATCAGTAGTATCAGGACGAAAGTACTTCTCATTGTAACATGATTATATGATGATGCAAGTTAATCAGTTGTTAAGAGAAGATCAAATAAATGGACATCTAAATACATTTGCCAATGAGGGTGGCTGAAGTTGTCCTCTCAATAAGGACATTAACATATTCGCCTTTTTTATGCCCGTTACCCGGAAAGACAACAACCTTATTCTGTGAAGTCCGTCCCGACATAAATTCCTCAGATCTCTTTGAAGTTCCCTCAATCAGAACTTCAAAAACCATGCCGGTATCGCTTTTTTTTGATTTAACTGAAAGCCGGTTCTGAAATGCAATCATTTCACTAAGCCTCTCCGACTTAACTGATTCAGGTACATCATCCTTTAATTTTCTGGCGGCTTTTGTACCTGGTCTTTCACTATACTTGAACATGTATGCAAAATCAAATCCAGACCATTCCATCAGTGAAAGCGATTCTTTATGATCAGCTTCAGTCTCGGTGCAAAAACCAGTGATCATGTCAGTCGAAAGGGAGCAACCGGGAATGATCCTGTGAATTGCATCTACTCTTTCCATATACCATTCGCGGGTGTATTCGCGGTTCATAAGCTTCAGTATCCTTGTACTTCCGCTTTGCGCCGGAAGATGAATATGTTTGCAGATATTTTTATGACTGGCTATGGTATGAAGAAGATCGTCGGATATGTCTTTGGGGTGTGAAGTAGAAAACCTAACCCGGAGAAGCGGATCAATCAGAGCAATGCTCTTGAGAAGACGGGGGAAGTCAAAATCTCCCGATTCAGCTTTCCAGTTATATGAATCCACGTTCTGTCCTAGCAGGGTTACTTCCCTGTAACCTTTCTCAAAAAGCTCCTTTGCTTCACGCAGAATAGATTCCGGGTTACGGCTTCGTTCAGCGCCTCTAACATAAGGCACCACACAATAAGCACACATGTTATTACAACCTCTCATTATGGATACAAAAGAGCTCACTCCGTTCTTGTCCATTCTGACGGGAGATATATCCGCATAAGTTTCCTCACGGGAAAGAAGAACATTTACAGCTTTATGTCCTGCATCAGCCTCAGCCACCAGAAGCGGTAATTCTCTGTATGCATCTGGCCCTACAACAATATCTACCAGCTGGTCTGTCTCAATGAGCTTCTCCTTCAGCCTTTCAGCCATACAGCCTATAATACCAATGTTCAGGTCCTTATTATGTTTCTTCAGATGGCTGATTGCTTTCAGTCGGCCCCAAATCCTTTGTTCAGCATTGTCACGGATCGAACAGGTATTAATTAAAATCAATCCGGCTTCCTTTATATCTTCAGTGGGTTCATATCCCGCATCCGACAGAATTGAAACAACCACCTCACTGTCAGCCACGTTCATCTGACAACCATATGTTTCTATATATACTTTTTTTAACATTGCAAATTCTCCTCTGATTATTAAAAGGCGACAGGCTACAGGCTTCAGGCGACAGGTTTAATCTATATAGTGCCCGACGCCTGATGCACGATGCCCGACGCCTGTCTCCCGACGCCACAATTTGATCGCACAAATCTATAAAGTATGATCGAGGTTTGAAAGAATTATTTAATTTTGCAATCTGTATTCTAAAAATCTAACATATGTCAGGACATAGCAAGTGGTCAACAATTAAGCGTAAAAAAGGAGCAATTGATGCTAAAAAGGGAAAGATTTTTACCAAGATTATCAAGGAGATAATCATAGCAGCAAAAGAAGGAGGTGGCGATCCTGAATCAAATGCCAGGTTGAGACTTGCAGTCCAGAATGCAAAAGGCGCCAACATGCCTAAAGATAATATTGACAGGGCTATCAAGAAGGCCGTGGGAGCTGATGCTGAAAGCTTTATTGAAACTTCATTCGAAGGTTATGCATCGGGCGGAATTGCCGTGTTTGTAGAGTGCCTGACTGACAACAATAACAGAACTGTCGCTTCGGTCAGGTCAGCTTTCAATAAACATGGAGGCAACCTTGGTACTAACGGTTCTCTCACATTCCTTTTTGAAAGAAAAGGCGTTTTTTCGATAAAAAATGAAGGACTGAACCTTGAGGAAATTGAACTCGAGATGATAGATGCCGGAGCCTCTGACTTTGAGGTTGACGGAGATATGCTGACTGTAACCTGTGCCAAGGAAGATTTCGGCAGTGTGAACAGAAAGCTTAATGAACTGGGCATCGAACCCGCAGAAGCAGGTCTGAAGAGAATTCCAAATGACACTAAAAAGCTTGATGTGGATTCTGCAAAAAAGGTTTTAAAGCTTATCGATGCNCTTGAAGATGATGATGATATTCAGTTTGTATATCATAATCTTGAAATGACTGATGAACTGGCTGAAGAGCTGGGATAGAAATTTTTGCTATCTTTGCGACGATGATCAAAAGACTTTTTTTGGTAACAGCTTTACTGGGTTTATTCNCAATTATTGTCCGGTCGCAGACTGTTGTTACAACTNCAGAGCTTTTTAAAAGAACCGATTCCAATCAGGGAGGGCAACTGAATATTATTCAGGATCCTGCCCTTGATACCCTTATGAACAGATATATTCTTTCAAACAGAAATCTGGAAGAAAAAAATAATTTTATTGGCATTGAAGGATTCCGGATACAGATCTACAACAGTTCCGAAAGAAATGCCAAAACAGAATCAGGTAAAGTCAGGCAGGAATTTATGAATGAGTTCCCTGAAAATAAGTTTCCGGAGCTGGTCACTTACCTGATCTTTGCAGAACCGGCTTATTATAAGGTAAGGGTTGGAAACTTCAGATCAAGAACTGAAGCAACCAGGCTCTTTCTGATCGTAAGCAAGAAGTTCAAAAACGCAGATCTCGTACCTGATATAATAAACCTTCAGGATCTGAATAAAAATTAATTATGAGCGATAATATCAAACACGAATGCGGCATTGCAATGTTAAGATTGCGTAAGCCGATGAAATACTATATTGATAAATACGGTACATGGAGCTACGGC
>JGI20214J51088_10003669_pt1 | contig 10101 bp, 15 predicted proteins | sample WetSurMetagenome_FD_51088 | JGI IMG/M metagenome (IMG submission 51088) | reverse complement strand
GAATATGTGCGGCGGATGCAAAAGGAGCTCTTCGATGTCATGGCCGGGGCAGGGAGCCAAAAAGAGCTGAGGGGGCTGGAGGCCAAAGCAAGAGAGGTGCGCAGCCGGTATCTGAAAGGGCTGGGGAATGGAGACGTAGACGTTCGGGAGCTGGCCATTCACCGCCGGGTCGGCAGGCTGAGCTACTCTCGCAGGTGTGCTGAGGCTTCGGCAATAGCAGCTCACCAGAAGCTTGGCATCGCCCTGGCTCCGGGAATGGAGATGAGCTATGTGGTAAAGGACGCCAAAAGGTGGGAGGCGGAGGCTGATAGGATCGCATCGGAGTTTGATGCCGATTACTACCGGAGGCTGCTGGAGAAGGCCTGGATGGAGGCAGCGTATGCTTTTGAGCAGGCAGGGCGAGGGTTCAGGCCAGAATAAGCTGGATCTCAGCCCGATAGCATAAGACGGGCCAAACCGCTTGAGTCATATACGATTACATTTTAAACATAATTAAATTGTATGATTATGAATTCGTCGGCGATTATCAAATTGGGACATAAAATGGAGCATACGATCATGGTGTATTTATCCTGGAAGGGATGATCATGGGACGCCCCAGGAAAAACAGAGAGAACCTGGTTGGCAGGGCAGGTCGCCAGGCCATAGAGCAGGAAGATCTGCAGCGCGAGTCGCAGAAATGGATGCGCAAGAAGGAGACAATGGCCAGGTTTGCCAGGCGAACCGAAACAAGAGGCTGAATGGAGGGAAAAAATGAGCAATGAAACGAGCAATGAAACGGGCGACGAAAAAGTTAAGTCAAGCATCTGCCCGGCAATGGGCGTATGCCATCTGGAGACCGGGGTGCAGGTAATCATCCCTATGCAGATAGGGCCGGAAAAGATTATAGAGTCACTGCAAGCTATTGCGAATGCCATTAAAAGCAATACGGCAGAGGGCATCGTCTGCTATCCGATAGCCTGCATGATGTCTGAGGATGTAGGGGGAATGCTGGCGGTAAGCACCGATGCAGAGGATGGAATGTCCGAAGCTCTTGATGCGCTCTTAGTGGCAGCGATGGCCTTTGCTGAGGGAGCGGGCAATGCAAAAGCCAAATTGCAGATGCAGGAAGAAAAGGCAGCTTCGGGCTCCTGAGATCCGGCCTCAAGAGACCGCCCATCATACTATTTTTCTTTCGCCATCAATTATGCGTCGATTATGCCTTTTAAGCCTTTTAGGCCTTAATTCTGTGAAGAGTGCTGAGGGTTGTCTCTGCCATTTTTCCGTCCACAAGATATACCAGCTCAATCTCATCTTCGGATATGATCGTTCCCAGGTCGTATCCTTCATTGAATTCGGATATGTAGATACTCTTGTTGTCCTGACCGATTGCACCGGAGAATCCTTCAACAATTTCGGTTCCGTTCGCAGATTTGAAAGTCAGATGTCCCGCAAAGAGACGGCCATTCTGATCTGTGACTGCCATATTCAGGCTCTCGTTTTCTGTCAGTCTGGCAGATCCGTCTACTGCGCCATACCAGCTCTCCATTCCAGCCCAGTTCCCCAGAAGATTCGGAACCCCTATCGCACTGCACCCCGTGACCAGGAAGGCCATGATCAGCAATGCCAATATGCAAATTTGCCTCATGATTTTTATATAGCATATCATAACATATAAAAATTTCTGTATTTCGATTTCAACTCCGGGAATGCAGAATCTATTTGAGCCTGTTGGTTGCGAATCTTAATATCGGCATAGTAAGCCTGAAGCCTGCACAGCATCCACACTCTGAACCGAATCCCCATTATTGGAGCAAATGCGCCAGCAGCAATACCGCAAGATATATATTTGCCCCAGTTAGTATCGTCATCTGCCGTAAAGCAAAACGGCAGCATTCAGCAATCTGGATGAAAAGACTCATGGACTCATCTTTGATCCGGCCTGGGCCCGATCTCCTCTATTGAAGCCGCGACTGGAATAGATCAGATGGAATAGATCAGATCACACCCAGGCATAACCTCTAGGAGGCGCCATATGATGCATTTGAAAAATATGAAAAACCCAGCACTTGCAGTCCTTTTAATTCTATTAATCGCTTTGACCGCACCTGTTCTCGCAGAATCGCCCTCTGAAATCATTGGAGATTATCATGATGCCGGCAACGTGCCGGGCAACATTTCCGGTAACATGTCCAGTAACGCTTCCAGTAATCTTTCCATTAGCGTTCCCAGCATTATTTCCAGCGACATTTCAAGTAACATTTCAAGTAACGTTTCCAGCAATGCATCCATTGACCGGACCATCATAAATCCGATGGACCCGGGATATGTCTGGGGAAATCCGAATGCCATCGATCTAGCCGGCGCAGACCCATCAATATTCGAGAAGAGTGCCTTCAGCAAGACTGCCGGCGGCATAATGGCCGAAATGTACACCTCCAGCATCAATAGCTTCCGGAGCGCCGATCCAAAGGCGGGGACCAGCAACGCCACCAGAAAGGCGGCGAAGGTGGGCCTGGTCAACTGGCCAAAAGCATGATGCAAAAGTGCGAGAGACGCCAGAGTGAGAGAATGCCAGCGTGAGAGTATGCCAGAAGGAGAGAATGCTGGAATAGCTGAATAGCCGAATAGCCGAATGAAAAGCTAATAAATCCCCTTGCATATTACCAGCCGTGAAATCCTCCGAGCCTCTGCTCTTTACCCTATCCCGGATTGAGAACCTCATGCATCAGGTGAGCTTTGATCCGGCGCGGATGAAAGGAAAGATCATCACCAATACCTCTCTGGTTGATAAGCGATACCTGAACGAGGCCCTTTCTGTTTTTTACGATGTCATTCAGAGCGGCCTGTCGGTATCGCCATTGATCACGCTGGTAGAAGAAAAAGAAATGATAAAGATCAAGACCGCGTGCAGCCTTACCATCAGCGGCGTCCTGCTCAAATCAGGAATACCGGTGCGCCCCAAAGGAGGCGGCCTGATCGAGGTCATCGAGCGCGAGCCGGTCAGATTCACTGACATGCTCATGTACTGGGCCACAACCATCGATCCCATTGATGTTCTCACCTCACAGGAGCTGACGGACATCACGGGAATGATGCGCACTGGAAACGGGCGCATCCTTGGCAATCTTCAGGAGGCTCCCATGCTTGCCAGGGAAAAGATCGAGGAGGTGCTCGAGCGTCTAACCTCGGCAGAGTTCACCGGAGTCCTGGAGCTGTCCGAGCCGAATATGAATGTGCTCGGGGTCTCAGTGGAGCGGGACCACATGGGAATCGCTCTGGTGGGGGGAACTAACCTGGTGGCAGCCGCCCAGGAGTGCGGAATCGATATCCGGCATGAGTCGATCAGCGGCCTGACCGATATCGGTGAGATGAAGCATATTGAAGAACTGATATGAATACTACTATCGCTGCAAAGGCACAGAGTGCACAAAGAAGTCACAAAGACATGCAGGCAAATAAACGCATAATAAACGCATACCAGTAACTGAATCCGTCTGGGTGGATCTATGCAGCCTCAAGAGAGGCCTCTTCACCCGGCAAGCGTCGCCATCACCCTGCCCTCTGCCTTCACCAGGATGGGCAATGTCAGAATCCTAAAAACCGCGCCGGCTTATTTCCGGTATGAGGTAATCAGCAAAGGGGTCCTGGTGCTGGAGAGAGACAAAGAGATGCGTGTTGATTTTGAAGCTCATATCATATCTGAATATCTGGATCTGAAGTACATGTACGATCTGCAGGATCAGGCCTTCCTTGCGAGGGCCTGAAATGAGAGTGCTATCCAACCTCTGAGAGCTGGAAGAGTCGCTTGCCGATTGGGAGAGGTACCAGCGGTATTCTCTGCAGGAGATCAACTTCGTTTAATGGCCTCAAGAGGCTTGGAACCTATCGGGAAGCCTTAGAAATTTGGGAAATCTAAGCAGACCGCTCTTCGGCGCATCTTTTCCCGCTGCACAGGTTGGCGGAGGGGAAGGATCAGGATTACAGTGAGACTGCCAGGCAGAATCCTTTGGGGAAAGTTTTTTAAGCATTGATCAGGGAAATAATGATGATCATAGATGATGGCAAAGACTGTCAAGAGGCCGGAAACAAAAAACAGATCTATAGAAGATGATGAGCGCATCGTAGCTAATACATTAAAAGGAGAAGCCGAGCTTCGGGCAGGTCTTGGAAAGCGCTTCAAGAATGCGGATGAGTTTATAAATCATCTTTCAAACCTGTAGATTAATATGAATTATTTGCCGCAATCTTCCCCTCTTTTTGATAAAAATTTTAAGCGTCTGACAAAAAAGAATGCTGTTCTAAAAGAGAGAACTCTCAAAAAGATCAGAGAGATCCTGCAGAATCCAGAGATTGGGGAAACACTTACGCAAAATCTAGCAGGTTATCGAAGCGTCCATGTCGGAAATTGGATCATCATTTACAAGATTGTCTTCCAAGAAGTCTGGTTCGTCAACTTCGATCACCATGATTACGCATATTATATTTAACCAATCTCTTATTTTATCTCAATTCCATCTCATAAATAGTCCATCGGTTTTCTCGCCTTACGAGCGCATGAGCCAATCGCTCTGATATCAAAAGAACAGATTACTCCTTTCCGCAATTCTTTAAAAAACAGAAAATGAGGCATGCATGCCGATCAACCATAACCACCAACTCTCCAACCCTCCCCCGCGCTAATAGGGGCTCACGCCTTGCGGCGCGCCTTTTCGCCCACTGACCTGCACCAAAGAGAGCAACTGGTGGCAGAAAAAAGCACCCAACCCGGCAGAACGCAATATCCGAAATCCTCGACCCGGCCAGACTGAAGGCGGGGCTTCTGGCAATCGAATGGGCAGATAGGCCGGGGCAAAGAAAGCATGGACTGATGATGCGGCAGCTCGCAGCCCATTATTGCTATGATCTCCAGTAGCATGCAGGCGGCCTCTTCTGCGCGCTCCTTCGGGACCTCCAGGAGAGCTCGTCATGCATGAAGCCAACCATTTGAGACGACCTCCCGCTGACCTGCACGGCGGCTTTGCAGGAGAACGGGTCACGGACGGGCGCCGTGCGGGGATGCGAGGGGCGCGCTCACGAAGGGGGCGGGAGGGTGACGGCCGGGTCCGTTCCCGGCTGGCGGGGGGAGGATGCTGAGAAGCAAGCTGGATGAGCGCAAAGGTGTTAAGGGGCGTGGCGTGGGTGGGCTTTGCGGGCTACAAGAAAATGGATGCGGGCGAAGAATTTAGCAATGTTGCGGGACCAGAATAAAAGGATTGATCGGAACTGAATGTAGCAATTGTTCAGAAAGATTTATCATAGAGGATGTCTACAATCTGTCTGGAGGGACTGATGGGTAAAAATAGTTCCCTGGAAAGCATTTGTCTCATCTGCGAGAATGACCGGAAAGAGGCGACTATTCTTGAGATAGACCCCGCGGTCCATGCTTTGCAGCAGGGATTTGGCAAAAAGCTTGTGGCCGTTGTTCTCTTCGGTTCGCGTGCCAGTGGAGACTCAAGAGCGGAGAGCGACTGGGATTTTCTGGTCATCGCAAGAGACTTGCCTCAGCGCCAGATGGAGCGTTATAGAAAAACTAAACAGATGCTCCCTTCGACATGGAGAGGGCGAATCTCTATTCTGGCAAAAACCCCGGATGAGTTCGAGGCTGCATTGCCATCGATTTATCTGGAAATTGCTCTCGACGGGCTGATTCTCTACGATCCGGAAGGGTACGCAACAATTCAATTGCATAAATTGCGCCGTCTCATTCGGTCTAAGGACTTGAGACGAGAAAAGCGAGGCAGAGATTTTATCTGGCAGTGGGGAGCCTTTCCCGGCAACGGAAGGTCGCTCGCCTGGAAGGAGGCGACCTGATTACGGCATATGAATCAACCATATACCGTTTGAAAGTTGCTCAGGGATTTCTGGAAGAGAGCAGCCAGGATTTGCAGCTTGGGCGCTGGCGCTCGGCTGTGGATAATGCGCAGCTTGCAGTTGAGAACTCAGCCAAAACAGTTCTCTCCTTGGTTGTGCCCATTGGCAAGACCCACAATCCTGCGCCACAGCTCCGTGATATACTGTCTAAAGGGCACTTCTCGGCAGATATTGCTGAAAAGATCGAGCGTCTCGCAGAATCTGCCGAACAACTCGGATTTGATGTTCATATTCAAACAGACTACGGAGATGAAACCGGTAGACTGACCCCCTGGGATCTTTTTGACGAAAATGATGCGCGGCAAGCGCAGAGCCTGACCCAGGAGAGTGTGGATCTGGCAGGGGGAGGCTCTCGCGCTCGGGGCTGCTCGCGCCCTTCCTGCACACGTGCAAGCGCACGCGGGCGGGCACGGGCAGGCGGGGTGGGGGCCGGTGGATGAGAGCGGGTGGCGAGGGGGAACGGGGGAAACTTTGGGATGGAGGGATTTGTTGTGTTGATGAATTATGATAAATCGGGATTTGAAATGAAACTAATCGTAGGAGTTTGATAATAATGTCACGCAGCATTATAGGATTTCCAGATAGGATTCCTGAAACAGATCCTCATCCTGACATGACTTCGAAAACCTATACAATCCAGGTGATTACACCAATCTTCGGAGGTGGTGTCAAAGCAGGCGAGAACGATTCTGTGAAACCCATCCGGCCATCAAGCATTCGTGGCCATCTGCGGTTCTGGTGGCGTGCGACCCGTGGCGCGAAGTCTGAGGATGGAGCACAACTTTTCGACCGAGAGGGTGAGATCTGGGGAACAGCCGATAGTCCAAGTCCCGTGGCTATTCGTGTGATCCAGCCAGATTCCGCTTCACTTGGACAGAGAAAAACATCTGAAAATTTTGGTTTTCAGAATAGGTACGGCCCCGAAAGCTACGTCCTCTTTCCCGCTCGAGATAAGGGATATCCATTGCTGAAAGAGGGTTTCACATTTCGATTAGAGATTCATTGGCCCAAGCTGGAGAAGCTGCAAAAATTGCGCGACATTGAAAACGCTAAACTTCGAAGAGAAAAAAAGCCTCAAAAGCCGGAAAAGATCGATGATATCAGCACTGATATTGAAGCTGCCGTTTGGGCCTGGACGAATTTCGCAGGGATCGGCTCAAGGACTCGCAGAGGCTGCGGTGCGCTTTTCTGCCAAGATACTGCGCCAAAAGATATTGCTGGAGTGGAAAAATGGTACAGGGACCATCTGCTTAGCTATGGCGCTGGCCAATGGCGAGAGCGAAATTGGCCCATAATGCCGGACAAGATACTTATTGGCTCCACATCAGGCAAGCCAATTGACCAGTGGGCAAAAGCAATTGATGTCATGAGGGCATTTCGACAAGGCGCAGACGTTGGCAGAAATCCGGGCAGCTCCGGTGGAGCGCGAATGCCGGGCCGTTCTCGCTGGCCGGAGCCGGAATCGATTCGCAGGTTAACAAAAGCCCGGCTTCCCAAACATCAACGTATGCCTGCGATTCCTGAGGATGCTTTTCCAAGGGCAGAGTTTGGGCTGCCAATTGTGTTTCATTTCAAAGATGGGCAGGATAAAAAAGAGAGACTTAGCGAATTTCGAGATCCTCCTGAGAGCGAACTGTGTCCAGTCGGATCGAAGAGAATGGCTAGCCCCATAATTCTTAGGCCGTTGGCCTTTGGAGACGGACGAAGAGCCGTGCCGCTGATCATGCGATTAGTCACAATGCCATTAACAAGAGTTGAGCTGAAGGTGGGGGGAAAGACGATACACGCTGCAGGCTCGGAGCAGATTCGAGGCCCAAGGCTGAATGAATACCGGAGCTCTCCGATGTCAGGATTGACCGATGATGGCTCGGCTCTGGAGGCATTTGTCAACTTTGCTAAAGGCAGTGAGTTTGAGGAGATGGGGAAATGACCCGGCATCTCTTTGTCATCTCAATTGGCTCTGTCCAAGACTTCATTTCTGCAGCTCGCCGAACTCGTGATTTATGGTTTGGATCACATTTGTTATCGGAGATCAGCAAGGCTGCTGCTAAGGCAATTACGGATAATGGAGGCAAGCTGATCTTCCCTGCGCTTGAGATAGGTCATCAAGATCTTGTGCCGTCTTACAGATTGCCTGAAGATAGAATGATTGAAGCCTTCAATGTGGCAAATATTGTCTTAGCAGAGCTTCCTGAAAGCATCGAGGATCCGTCCGAAATTAACAGGAAGGCTCGCATTGCAGCCAAAGGTGCATGGCGATACTACGCAGATAAAACGAGAGACGAGGTCGAAAAACTGGATAAGGATGCACTAAATCAGGAAATTTGGATGGAGCAAGTAAACGATAAAGATGAACAGGCATTCGATGTGATTCCAATTTACTCTGCTTGGGTTCCATTGGGAACAGATTATCAAAAGGCTCGCAAGCGTTTGATGCGACTTCTTTCCGGCAGAAAATCCATTCGGGATTTTAATTCTCCTGCAGGGGAGCATCCCAAAATTCCAAAATCATCTCTCGATGGAGCAAGAGACAGCGTTCTAACTAAAAATAAAGAGATAAGAAAGAAGCTTGCTATCAGGCTTAGACTTGGAAAAGGCGAACAGCTCTGCGCAGTAGCTCTAACAAAGCGTCTCGGCGGAGGAAAGGTTCCATTCCCGTCTGTAGTCCGAGTTGCTGCCGATCCTTGGATTCGTGGTGTCATAGGTTCTGGAATGGATGCAAAAAAAGTGCTTGACGAAATCGGAGGTTATTGCTGTGTAGAGAATGGCAAAGATAATGGTTACTCATCCGGAACTGGTCGTCTCTTTAAGGATAGCTTTGGCTATGATGGAGAGATTCTTTATCCTTTTAGGTTATCGAAATATATTGGGCAGAAAATTGATCCAAAGGATAGAAGTGATTCTGATGCTCATGAAGATAATCTTTCTGATGAGGATCGCAGCAAGTTAAATAAAATCAAGACAAAAGTTGCTCGTCTCCAAAAGACCGGCGAAAACTGTTTCGGACTTGGTGAGCCAGATCCATATCTTGCTGTATTAGTTGCAGATGGCGACCGCATGGGAAAGGCGATCAACGATCTTCATGCTGATGAAAAACACCCTGCCGAAAAACACCGAGAATTTTCAAGAAATCTTTCGGTTTTTGCCAATACTGCAAGAGAGATCGTTGAATCCCAAAACAATGGCGTCCTTGTCTATTCAGGAGGTGACGACGTCTTGGCTTTCCTTCCCGTTGACAAGTGCCTGCAAACAGCGAGGAAATTGCATGATGAATTTGGAGCGTTGAATCTTCTTGAGGATAGCTCCGGAAAGCTCCACGGTGGGCTTACTATCTCGATTGGAATCGCTATTGCTCATGCATTTGAACCCATGGAAGACCTGATCAGATATGGAAAAGACGCAGAGAAAGCCGCAAAAGCGCCTGATAGGGATGGGCTGGCGGTTCATTTACATAAACGAGGTGGTGGTGATCCAATCTATCTTCGTGAGCAGTGGGGGAACAATGATCGCAGCCTCGACAGGAAGCTCGATAAATGGGCAAGTATGCATCTAAATAACGAGCTTCCAGATAAGGCCGCTTATGAAATGCGAGAGCTTGCACGGGTCTACGGAAATTGGAATGGAATTGAAAGAGAAGAGCTTGAGAATCTTATCAAAGCTGACGCTGCGAGAATACTCAAACGCAAGAGTCCGGGCGGAGCTGAGGATAAAAGAATTAATCCAAAAGACCTTGATTTTATGCTTGATGGACTCGATTCGTGCAAAAAGATCAGGCATCTTGCAGATGAGCTGATCCTCGCCAGAAAACTATCTGAAGTGATGAAGATAGCTAACAAAAGAGGGAACTGCAAGGAGAATGTACTATGAGCACAATGTATCTCTCCATTACAGCTCATGATCCAATCATTGCCAGAGATGGAAGACCATTTGGGATTGGTCAGGGCATTCGGATGAGGTCTCTTGATTGGCCATATCCATCCGTCCTAGCAGGATCATTGAGAACGATGCTTGGAAAGCTGAATGGCGGATTTTTACGAAATAATATTAATAATTTATTAGAAGATCTATTGGATATTCACATTGCTGGTCCTCTCCCATTAAAGGATTCGTATGTGTTTAGCTAGCTAGCCTTGCAGTTAACATTTGGAGGTTATCCAGTCCTCTTTGTCCCCATGTTGCGAGCGTCGTTGTAATGCGCTCATGAATTGA
>JGI20214J51088_10003668_pt1 | contig 10101 bp, 9 predicted proteins | sample WetSurMetagenome_FD_51088 | JGI IMG/M metagenome (IMG submission 51088) | reverse complement strand
ACTCTAGGCACTCTAGGCACTCTAGGCACTCTAGGCACTCTACACTTTTTAATCTCAGGAAAATTAATTACTTTTAGTAGCTAATAAAGTTAATCAATTGAGTTTGTATATCATTGATAATAAACGTAATATATATTTATTATGAAAAATATTGCTAGTTGGATAGTGAAAATATTATTGGGAATTATATTATTGCTCCTCGTCTTGCTTTTTACTGTTCCGTTAATTTTTAAAGAGAAGATCAGGGCCAGGGTTGAACAAACAATTAATGCATCAGTAAATGCTACTGTAAAATTTGATGATTATAAACTGAGCTTTTTCCGCAACTTTCCAAATCTCTCATTTTCTCTTAATGGAGTTTCTGTTGTAGGAATAGACAAATTTAAAAACGACACACTTGCTGGTTTTAAATCATTTAATCTGGTATTTGATCTTTCAAGTCTCCTTAAAAAGACAGGTTATGAAGTGAAATCAATTATAGTTGACAGGGCTGTCATAAATGCAATTGTACTTAAAGACGGTAAAGCAAACTGGGATATAATGAAGGATACTGCTTCAACACCTGAACCAACACCTGCTGCACCGGAGTCTTCCCCATCGACCATGAAAATAAGCCTTAAGAAAGTAGCACTCCTGAACAGTTCCATATCGTATATTGATGAAAGTTCAGCTATGAAGGCATATCTTAAGAATATTAATTTCAATCTGAAGGGCGACATGACCATGAGCGAAACAGACCTGCAAATGGGCATCAAAATTGGTGAAATCACTTTCATTATGGATGGCATGAAATACCTTAACAAGGTAGTAGTAGATTCCAAAATTGATTTGCTGGCAAATCTCGACAATATGAAATTTACTTTCCGTCAAAACTACTTCTCAGTAAATGATCTTAAGCTTAATTTTTCAGGTATGGTTGCAATGCCAAAAAACGACATCGAAACTGATATAAAGTTTTCTACATCACAGACGTCATTTAAATCCCTTTTGTCGCTGGTTCCAGCAGTATACATGAAGGATTATCAGGATATGAAAGCTACTGGCGAATTTACTTTATCAGGCTCAGCTAAAGGTATTTACAGTGATGCTGACAGTACATTGCCCGATATTGCCCTGTCTCTTTCAGTAAGTAATGGTTTAATAAGTTACCCTGCTTTACCGGAACAGATAAAGAATATCAATATTAAGTCTAACGTATTTGTTGATGGAAAAAATATGGATTTGACTACTGCCGGAGTGGACCTGTTCCATATGGAACTTGCAGGTAGTCCGTTTGACATGACATTTGCTCTAAAAACACCGATGAGCGATCCCGACTTCAAAGGTTCAATGATGGGGAAAATCGATCTTGCTGCTCTTTCAAAAGCTATACCAATGGATAGCATCCGTCTTTCAGGAATAATTGAAATGTCAGTTATGATGGAGGGAAAGATGTCGATGATTGAAAAAGCTCAATATGATAGCTTCAAAGCTGCAGGAACGATGAGCATTAAAAATATGCTGATTGCAATGACCGGTTATCCGGAAGTGAAGATCAATGAAGCCGGATTTGAGTTTACACCTGCTTATGCCTCAATGACTAATACTAGTCTGAATGTAGGAGGGAAGAGCGATTTCACAATCACCGGACGCATTGAAAACTACATTCCATATGTTCTAAGTAATAAGACTATTAAGGGCACTATGTCGATGCGTTCAAAGCTGACCGATGTTTCCGAGATAATGTCGAAAATGTCAACTGATACGACTGCTGTAGAAGACACAACCTCTCTGACACTGATTCAGGTTCCGAAAAACATTGACTTTGATTTTGAGGCACAGATTGATGAATTCAATTATGATAGTATAAAGGCGCAAAAAGTAAAAGGACATATAATAGTCCGTGATGGCATACTCAGTATCAGAGACGCCGGGATGAATATATTAAATGGTTCTATTGCAATGAATGCCGATTATGATACACGCGATACTCTAAAACCTGTTATGAAGGCCGATTTTGATGTTAAGAACATTGCCGTTAAGGATGCTTTCAATACTTTTAATACTGTTAAGAAGATGGTTCCTGCTGCAAAAGGAATCGACGGGAAGATCAATGCCAGAATGGCCTACGTAAGTTTGCTTGGTAAAGATATGATGCCTGTCATTAACTCAATAAATGGTTCAGGGAATATTCAGTCTGACCAGATAACACTTCTGGAATCTAAAACTTTCGATAAAATGAAGGGGATTCTGAAACTGGGAGATAAATACAGTAATACATTTAATAATATTAATATCAGTTTTAAAATAGCTGATGGAAGAATCTATGTAACACCGTTTGATGTAAAAACAGGAAACATGAGAATGAATATTGGTGGGGACCAGGGTCTTGATCAGACTCTGAATTATCTTGTTAAAACGGAAATTCCACGATCAGACCTTGGAGGTTCAGTAAATTCCCTGATNGATAATCTTTCTTCTAAGGCAGCATCATTCGGAATAAATTATAAACCGTCAGAAATTCTTAAGGTAAATCTAAAGGTTACAGGAACTTTCAGTAAACCTGAAGTGGAACCTTTCTTTGGCAGTACAACCGGCGAAAGTACAGGTGGCGCAAAGGTTGCAGCAAAAGAAGCAGTAAAACAAACTATCGATAACACAGTTGATAAGGCTAAGGAAAAGGCAAAAGCAGAGGCTGAAGCACAGGGTGCTAAACTCATCAAAGAAGCTGAAGTGAAGGGACAACAGTTAAAAGATGAAGCAGCAAAAGGAGCGGAACAGATCCGCAAGGAGGCTGACATCCAGGCTAAGAATCTTATTGATGGTGCTGCTTCAAAAGGCACTTTTGCAAAGATAGCTGCTCAAAAAAGTGCTGATGCACTCAAAAAGAATGCTGATAAGAAGGCTACACAACTTGTACATGAAGCAGATGTTAAGGCTAAAGACCTAAATGAAGAGGCTAAAAAGAAAAGCGATGATCTTGTGAATAAGATATAAGACAAACAGACTATAAAAAAAGCTGCCCTGAAGCAGCTTTTTTTTTATCTAAAATTTCTTTTCCCTTATACGGGCTTTCTTGCCGGTAAGATCACGAAGGTAAAATATTCTGGCCCTTCTTACTTTTCCGTGCTTATTCACTTCAATCTTATCAATAAATGGTGAAGCAATAGGGAAAATTCTTTCAACACCAATATTCCCTGACATCTTTCTGACAGTAAATGTTTCGGTATGCATTTCACCGCTCCTCTGTATCACTACACCGCGGAATTGCTGGATCCTTTCCTTATTACCTTCTTTTATCTTATAATGGACAGTAACTGTATCACCAGCCTGAAATTTCTGAAATTCGCTTTTTACCGCAAATTCTTTCTCAACAACATTCATTAAATTCATCTCGCAAAGTATTTTGTATTCTCAGTTTGATTTTAAAAATCCGGTCGCAAACTTACAAATAAAAATTTGATAATCCGAATAGTACTTAAAAAAGATTTCCACTTTAATATAAATTTCAATCTCACAAATGCAAGGTAAGGGTTCAGGGTTTAGTTTTCATTATCCCTGAGCCCTGTACCCTGAGCCTTATTTTTCCTTATACTTATCACCAGTCATTTTCACGATTATCCTGTTCCAGTCATCACCATATCCTGGTTGCGAAAGTTTTGGTACAACAAATTTATAACCAGCAGGTAACGCCTGCTTTTCCTTGACGTTTCCGTCAACATACTTCACAAAAAGGAATTTGTAGAGTTCTTTCCACTTCATTACAGTATTATTTCCAGCCTTTACTGAGTAGTCAGTCAAATATTTAACCGCATCTGACGGATTCTTTTTATATAAGGTTTCCGCGGTCTTATCCACTTCTATTGTCTGATTCATATAACCATCTTCGAGTTCAGATTGCTTTTTCTGAAGATCGCCTATCAGAAGACGGGTACGGGTATAGGCAAAGTTGGAGACCTGGTTGAAAACCCAGAATGCTGAATTGTCGCTGAAGGTCATCATATCACCGTTTCCGACAGCAAATGTTTCAGGAACTTTTGTCATTCCGCAATACATCGGAGTATAAACAGTATAAAATGTGTCATCAACACCAAACCAGAAAATTCCACCTACAGGATCAGGTAACCATGACCTGCTCTGAGCGACAAATGAAAATCCGGTCTGTTGAGTCGAGATTGCCCTCTCATGTATATACGAAACCCCGTCAACCTTCCATTGCATAGGTCTCCATCTTACTGTGCTGCCATAGGGTCCGGCACCTACATCTTTTGTCATATCCATAGGAGTTCCCTGGTAGTAGTTACGCATCATACCTTTAACATCATTCACACTTAGTTTCTTATCAGGCTTGACCCATAGAGGCATCCTGTTCTTAAGGTTTTCTCCCATTGCATAATCAAGGTACTGGCCCATCTGGCTGTTAACCATATTGAATCCTGACCAGACACGTGCTTCGCAGAATCTTGCTCCGGAAAAGTCAAGAGGAGCATAAGTATCGCTGAAACTGAAATCCTGATCCTGGCCAGTAAACCACCCGTAATTGCGCGCAACATCAATAACATCATAAGCGTAAACAGTTTCTACTTCCGGATTATTGATCTTTCCAAGATCTTTTGAAGTTATTGATTTAACACCGTCAGCAAGCGGAAATGTCGTTATCCTGGGATGGTTCGCATGACCTGAAATGTATCCGTCAGGTATTCGACGTGCAACCCATATCGCACCTTTTTTCCCGGGACCTTTACCAATAAGTTCAAGTATCCATGCTTCATTAGCATCTGCAATTGAAAAGGATTCACCTTCGCTTGCATATCCATAATCAGTGACAAGCTGCGAGAAGGTAGCGATCGCTTCCCTTGCATTCTTAGCTCGCTGAAGAGTCAGATAGATCATTGAGCCGTAATCCATCAAAGCAGTGGAATCAGCTAACTCAGGCCGGCCACCATAAGTTGTTTCACCAATTGACAACTGATGTTGATTCATGTTCCCTATAACAGAGTATGTATGAGCTATCTGCGGAATCTTTCCCATATATTTGCCAGTATCCCATTCGTATATATCAACCATAGAACCTTTTGGCCAGTTTTTGGCAGGCCAGTAATATAGTTCTCCGTAAAGTGTATGTGAATCAGCCGAATATGTAATCATAACTGATCCGTCTTTTGAGGCTCCTTTTGTTATAAGGAAGTTAGTGCAGGCATTAGTTATCTGTTCTGGTAATATACCTGACAATAGAATTACCAAAAATACTGCCGAAAGTTTTTTCATATAATAACTGTTAATTATTTAGTAATTTTTTAATTATTGAACCACAAAGGTAACAACCGGAAGAAAACTACAAAGGATAATTCATATCAAATTGAGAATATTGACTATGCTTCTTATCATATCACCATCAGCAACCTTCCTTGAAAATTCAGGAATGCCGGTATTACCGCCCATTGATATGCCATCTTTCCTGAATATCATTTCACTGTCGATCACTTTTCTTCCGGTCAGATGAAATTCCTTTGCTCCTGTGGTTCTTGCAATCGCAGCAATGTTTGATGCATTTATGCCACCTCCTGGCATTATGATTATCCTGCCGGCAGCCTGATCTATAAGCATTTTGATTATGTCACTGCCTTCCTGAGCTTTATCTTTCTGACCCGATGTGAGAAGTCTGCAGGCACCAGCCACAATTATATCCTCAAGTCCCTTTTCAGGGTCAGCACATAAATCAAATGCCCTGTGAAAAGTAACCTCCATCGGCTGAGCCAGTTCGATTAGTCTGGCGGTCCTTTCTATATCAATTGATCCGTTTGATCTCAGGATTCCAAGCACTACTCCGTTTACTCCATTCTCACCACAAATATCAATATCTCTTCGCATAATATCGTATTCAAGATCAGTGTAAAGAAAATCACCTCCTCTTGGTCTGATTATTACATTCATCCTTATGCTGAGATTATTTCTGGCAGAGATAATGGTTCCCATGCCGGGAGTAGTCCCTCCCTCAATCAGGTTGTCGCATAGTTCAACACGGTCAGCTCCTGCAATCTGGGCTTCTATTGCTGATTCAACTGTATCAGCACATATTTCAAGTTTGAAAGTCATGGGCTTTTTTTTGTTCGATATTATAAAAGTAATATTTTTTCAGTATAATTGTAGTGAATAAAAAAGCTATAATTATGAAACCAACCCTATTAGTTCTGGCAGCAGGTATGGGTACCCGCTATGGAGGCAATAAACAACTTGATGAAGTAGGTCCTTCCGGTGAAACAATAATTGACTACTCAATTTATGATGCAATTCGTGCAGGGTTTGGGAAGATAGTTTTTGTTATCAGACGGGATATTGAAGAACAGGTAAAAGAACGGTTTGTAAAAAGATTGAAAGGCAAAATTGATGTTGATTATGTTTTTCAGGAAATTAATGATCTCCCTCAAGGTACTAAAGTATCTCCTGAAAGGCAGAAACCCTGGGGTACAAGTCATGCAATTCTTGTGACTTCAAAAAAGATCATGGAGCCTTTCGGAGTCATTAATGCTGATGATTACTACGGTGTTGAATCATTCAAAATACTTCACGATTTTCTGGTAAATGATAAAGACCCGAATTGCTACTGTATTGTTGGTTATAAAATGGGAAATACCCTTTCAGATCATGGTCATGTTAACCGCGGAGTATGCGGGGTAGGAGCAGACGGATTATTGAAGAACATTGTTGAAACAAGACAGATTGAAAAAACACCAACAGGTGCTGTTGTTAACGGGCCTGATGGAAAAACTCTTCACTTTACCGGAAATGAAGTTGTTTCTATGAATTTGTGGGGCTTTAAACCATCCTGTTATACATTCCTTGGCGATGAGTTCAGAAACTTCATAAATAAAAGTGGCATGGATCTGAAGTCGGAACTTGATATACCGACCTCGATCGACAAATTCGTTAAGAATGGTGAGATAAAAATTAAAATACTGATGAGCAACGAAAGATGGTTTGGGGTAACTTATCGTGAAGATAAACCATTTGTTGTTGAGAGTATTAAGAATATGATTGCAAAGGGCGTATATCCCCCGAAAATCTATTAATTAGAGACTTCTGTTTTATTATCAGGTAAGTGCAGGCTTTTTAGGAGTAAAGAGCGCCTTACCTTTTGCATCCTGTCTGGCCCAATATCTGCTTTTTGCTTCTTCAGGATCGGCTCCAACTGCGATATATATTTTTGTCCTGTGATTTATTACGACTTCCTGCATCTTGGTAATGTCAGGTGTTTTAAATACCATTTGTTTTCTTTCTTGCATTTTGTAGCTCCATTCAATTAATTAAAAATATGTTTTGTCTGCTGTACTCTGTAAATATCTTCGGAAAAGAAATTCTTCTTTATTTTAAAATCCATATTCCACGAAGGCATCTGCTGAATAATACTGATTTTAAAACAGGCGGACTAAAAGAAATTCCACACATCGTATAACACTAAATTGCCGGAAATGTTTCTTCCGGAGGTCAAAGATAATCTAAATAATCGGCATTTCTGGTATTTATAGTCTCGTCAATGAACTAAGAGAAAGTAATTACCATGTAAAATCGCAGGAGAAGTCTCTTGTATTATCCTTATTGTCAGTGACTTTCAGTGACAGGCTATGTTTTGTTCCCTGCTTTATTCTTCTACCATCAAACCTGTAAACCAGCAGGTTGTTTTTCTGATCATATTCAAAAAGAGCCCATTTCCCGTCAATTGTCGGATCGTATGATTTTATACCTGAAAGATCATCAGTGATTCTGAATTTTAACTCTTTCCTTCCCGTTAATACATCCCCTGAAGCCAGTCCGTTTGATGAGATGTATGGTGCAATTGTATCAATTCCAATATAAAACTTACCGAAACTCAGTGCTTCTGTTGTGAGATATCCATCAGACCAGGTGCTGTTCATAGGGTTTTGCTTCTGCTCATCAATCCACTGAACTATCAGCATTTTTGATTCTCTGCCTTCTGGAATTTTAGTCGGCTTTATTGAGAGAGTGTATGGTTTATGAACAGGTGAATAGATACTGTTAACCAAATGCACCGCTGATAACATCTGATCAGTTCCTCGTGTACTTTGGTATGAGAAATACAATGTATCATAGAGTGCACCGGCAGGAATATTAACCGAAATATTCTCAGCTTCAAACCGGTTGCTCCTGTTGTAAGGCATCATTTTGAGGTCTTGATCAACTGGCTCTGATGCTTCAGGCTTTATAGTCTGTGACTTAACATGAAACGATAATGTGGATTTGTTGTTATGAACATCTGTCACGGTTATTTCAGCATGGTGAATTTTATCATCATTGAAATTTATAACTCCTCTGTTTATAATATCTTTATAGACACTAAGCTTATCATTTGGAAGAACAAATGCTCTTTCAATGTAGATATTTTCCTTCATATATGTCTCATAATCAATATGACTGTTTATATACCTGGATTCATTGAAAGAAAATGCGTCCATGATATAAGTGAAAACAGTAACGCTGTCTACAGTTAGCTGAATTGAGTACACAGAACATTTGTTGTAACTATCGTTCAGAAGATCAAAGGCTTTGATCCCAAAACCGGCAAGACCGCTAATGGTTATTTCATTTTCAGCAGGAATAAAGTAGTTTCCATGGCCTCCCGTTACATTTATTTTCTTAATTGTATTCAGGTTATTGATCAGGGTATGTCTGTTAATGGGATAGATAGCAAGTTTTTCAAATACCGGTTCTATATTATCACCTGTTCCAAACTCGAATAAAAGTGGATTTACAGGAACCTCCGATTCTGATTTCCTTATTTCATAGTGGAGATGCGGGCCACCTGAACTGCCTGAATTACCAGAATAGGCTATCAGGTCACCCTGTTTTACAGGAAATTTCTCCTTTGGAGGAAATAGTGTGATCATGAAACTTTTTTTCTCGTATTGCTGGTTATTTACATATTCTTCAATCTCAGGAGTAAATCTATCGAGGTGTCCGTATACAGTTGAGTAGCCTGATGGATGTCTTACATAGATAGCCTTTCCAAACCCTCCAGGTGAAACTCCGATTCTGAAGATATATCCATCGGAAGTAGCAACTACTTCTTTTCCTGTTACTCCCTGTGTTTTGATATCAAGTCCGGAATGGTAATGATCAATCCTGAGTTCGCCGAAATTTGCAGACAACTGAAGAGGTATTTTAACAGGAGAAATGAATATTGTTCTGTCTTTTGGAATTTCATCTAAAACATTAAAAAGAAATACACTAATGAAAATCAGTCTGATTATAAACATTACATTCAGTTTTTTTACACATTCGGTGGTGCAAAGCTATGTTTCTGGCTCATTCAGGCAAACTATTTCAGTCAATTTTTTGAAAATATCATTAACAATGTTAATTTTGTACTAAAGATTTTAATATGTCCGGTCAGGGTTACGAGGAAATAATAATTTTGAACAGAAAACTGGATGAATTGTTAAATAGATACAGTGTACAAAGGATTGAGTTAGCTGAAATAAAGAACGGGAATGAAGTTTTAAAAGCCATGCTTCAGGAACGGGATAATAAAATAAAAGAACTGGAAATAAAATACGAAAGAGTTAAATTATCAGGAGCATTGTTGGGTGAAGGCGAAAATGCCTTGGAAGCGAAGAAGAAGATAACTGAATTAGTGCGGGAAATTGACAAATGTGTTGCTCTTTTAAACAGATAAAATATAACAATGGATGATAAGCTTTCAATCAGGGTTAATGTAGCGGACAGATATTATCCATTGAAGGTAGAACGGGAAAATGAAGAGAAGATCAGGAAAGCAGCCAGAATGATTAATGAAAAGGTTCTGCAATATAAGCAGCGGTACACTGACAAAGATGTACAGGATTTTCTGGCGATGGCTTCCCTGCAGTATGTGATAAAACTCACAGAAGAGGAAGAAAAACTTGAAAACGATTACCTCCCCGATGCCTTAAAGGAATTGATTCAAAAGATTGATTCGGTTCTTGATACAAAAGAGTAACAGCGTTCTTTAAAATATAAAACTAATTTGCCCGCATTGTTTCTTCATTCATTTTTGAAACTCAACAGTTAAAACTTTGGAGCAACTCTTAGTTCAGGTAGAACAGGCCTCATCCCGATTCGTCGGGA
>JGI20214J51088_10003667_pt1 | contig 10102 bp, 4 predicted proteins | sample WetSurMetagenome_FD_51088 | JGI IMG/M metagenome (IMG submission 51088) | reverse complement strand
GCATTATCCTTCGCAATACTATAAAACTGATAGTACCCACTCCCATTCGAAAACGCAAAACTCCAACTCCAAGGTAATGCAGTATCCACACCACTGCTCACCCACCCGCCCCATGAAGCATTATTGCTACTAAACCGATAGTACAACGTGACATTCTTCACACCACTCAACCCATCACTTGCTGTAGCAGTAACTGTCGCTGCTAGGTTCTTCCAATACGATAAGATTGCATTGACAGACGATGTCGGTGCTACATTATCATATCCACACCATGCATCAGCACTCCCTGGAGCCGCCTCGGCATTTGTCGCATTATCTTTCGCAATACTATAGAACTGATAATATCCTGTACCGTTCGAGAATGCAAAGCTCCAAGACCATGGCGAAGCAGTATCAACACCCGCACTTTTCCATCCACCCCAAGAGAGGTTATTGCCACTAAACCGATAGTACAACGTGACATTCTTCAATCCACTCCAACCAGTATCCGATGCAGTAGTTGAGATCGTTAGTGGACTCGTTTTCTTCCAGTATGGTGTGATGGCAACAACATTTGAGCTTGGTTTTATGAAATCCGGTGTTGAAAAATAAAACCAAGATGTATTTGTATCTGTTCCATCAGTTACAGAAACTTTCCACCAATATTTCGTATTGTTGTTACTAAAATTATTATTTCCCTGATGATACGTTCCATTACTAACAGAGCTGTTAATTCCAAAGAGTTGCCACGACCCGCTACTGTTGCTAGACCAGCTTATTGTCACGCTGGCTCCATCAGGATTGTTTACAGTAATGTTCATTTGCGGTCGTAGATTTATGCCCCAGCTTTGATTGGTTGGACCCGCATTGGTTATCGTTGGTACCGGTCTTGATTTATTGAAATCAAATTCATACAGTTCATAATACATGCCACCATTGTTTACATTGACATGAAATCGCATCCGAGCTTCATTGACAGTACCCTGGGTGAATCTTTTTTCCATCCATTGTCTATCAGAAAATGTACCTTGGAAGACATCAACCCAAACCCCGCCTTTTTTAATATCAAGATCGGCTTGATCGACTTGCACGGCATCTCCGGTAAGTCCTTTGGCGTAAAAGCGGACTTTATCACACAGTAAAACACTATGATTCACATATACGTAGAAGCTCCATTGTCCATCTGGGTCATTGGCATCATGATATGACCGAGCGTAGGTCTCTGTATCATCATCATAGATATTGATCTCGCTTTCCCAGTGTGAATTAGGATCATTGTGGTTGGTGGGAGTTATCCACCCCAATGACGGTGTTGTCGTAGTGAAATTTTTATTTGAACCATTTACCGTACCAAAACTATTACGAACCTGCACTCGATNCTGATAGNTATGACCAAGGGTAAGATTATGGATCATTACTGTGAAATCTTCGTTTTTTACTTTGCTACCACCCCACGCTGTATTGTTTCCATATGAGGTATCTGATCCATATTGGAAACGATATTCACAAGGCTCTCCACCATCATCGGAAACATTTCCATTTAAAATCGCGGTTGTTTCATCAATTGATGTGGCATTAAACGTTGTGCCGTTTGGTAATGTAAGTGGTTGACCTTGCCAGAAATCAAATTCATAGAGCCAATAGTTCCATCCTCCTGCGTTATAATGATATCGAAAACGGGCTTTGGTGACGTTCGTTTCAGCACTGAAACTTAATTCAGACCAAACATCGTTTGTAATAGTTCCATTATACTTGTCTATCCAACTTGAACTATTGTAGATATCCACATCGACCAGGTCAACAGCTCCTCCGAAATCAGAGAAGATTCGCACACGGTTACAATATATTGCACTGCTCAGGGTTAATTCTAAAAACCCTCGCCATCCCACTGCTCCGGCATGGGTAGCAAATGTCCCGGTATTATCATCATAGACTCTTGTTTCTGTTGTCCATTGACTGCTCGGATCTGCATACCCTGTGGGTGAAACCCATCCTGATGTTGGATCGACGATATAGTCATACTCTACCGCATCACCAGATGTTCTGAGATCAAAGGTGGTTTGACTGTCGCTGAGGTTTGTTAAGAGAATCTGATAACGTTGTGCTCCGGTGATGTTTTCAAACGATGTAATAAGCGTATCACTATCTTTTGCATAGACTTCTATGCAAGATATGCCGTTACTTCGTGCAAAGATGGTAATATCATTCTCATCATCTAATGCTTTTTCAAACGTTACTCTGACATACTCTCCGTTGTAGATTGGTTCTGACCATTTATCATCTTTTGCCTTTACATCATCGGAGATATCTGCAAGAAAGAGTCTATTTTCGTCAAGGTGCTCTGCTTTGATGATTTCAATTACTATTTCATAGGTTTGTTCTGATAAATGAGGTACTGTCCATTCAATGCGGTCAACCAAGCTATCGTTATCCAGATCAATACCGGTAAATCCTACCTCCATTCTTGAACCATTTATGACATGGAACAAATGAATGGTATCATTTGGTCGATTATCTATGGTTGAAAATGCGGTGATATTTGTATAATGAATGTCACTAGCGACCGTTACTTGTTTGTGGTAACTATCAAGTGATGTCTCGGTGATAGACCAATCTTCTGTAGAATTAACAGTCAAATGGTTGATATCATCGTTAGCAGAATTATTTTGATTTTCTAAAAAACTATCATTAGATAAGACAGTGTCAGAGAGATTTCTATCAACGTTATCTGGAGGCACCGCTCCAACCATTTCATCGCTAGAGGTCTGATTACTTGATTGATTCACCTGAATGTCGGTTTCATTGGTCATTTGCGCTGAACGATTATCACTATTTGAAGTCTCATCAGGTAAAACACTCCATGTTTTCTCAAAACCAAACGAACCGTTTGTAGCATTCATCACCGTGATTTCTGCGACATACTCACCTTCCTCAACAGCAGGGACAACCCAATATGCTTGCCACACCTCATCATTCGAATTGTTATCCAAGGGTGATAACACCACGGTGCCAAGACCACCCATATCAGCAACAACGGAACTGATGCCAAGACCGTAAGGAACAGCAACCTTGACAACCAACGTATCATTATTATGAACAAGCTCAGGAGAAAGAGACACAGATATTTCATCCCGGTCAGAATGAACCGGAGAAGAAATAATGGAGACCGACATGATAGGCATACAGAGAAGAAATACCGCTACTACCAGAGGAAAAATCCTTTTTCTTACACCACCATTATTGTGAAAAGATGTTTTTTTGTAAAAAAAATTTTTTTGAACAACTTTTTTTGCAGGTACTTGAGAAACTTTACTTATTAGGAGAATATCAACTACTGTATCGATATCCTCAACGCGCCCTTTCCCATCCACTGATTGTTCTGAATACAAGTAAACATCCACATCCACGCTATCTATTAAATATAGATAATAAACAATACGTTTTTAAGATTAACTCACCGTAACATCATCGATTTTTTCTTTTTGATATCTTTTATATAAAATGCATCAAAACTATAAAAGAGAATCTTGAAGTGACTTTCTTAAATCGTTTCCCTTTCACAATATGTCGTTATCAAAAACGTTTAAAAAAACATCTCAGTTAGTTGGATGGGGTTTTTGAGTGACCAACATGCGACAAATCATCATCATCGGCTGTGGCGCAGGCGGCGGAACCAGTGCACAATTCGCACGAAAAACAGATCGAACCGCGTCCATAACTGTTTTTGAAAAAGGAAAATACCCACAATATTCAAAATGCGGGTTACCGTATGCTATTGCTGGAACGATCCCTGATTTTCATAACCTCATCGAATTCTCAGAAGACTGGTTCAAAAAAGAACATATCGAGGTTTCCCTTGAAACAACCGTTGAAGAAATCAACATCCAAAAACGAACCGTGAGTGCAACAAAAGGATCAGAGCATATTGAAAAAGAATTCGACAGCCTTATTCTTGCGACAGGATCAAAACCATGGATCCCTCCGATTCAGAACATCCAGAAAAACGGTCAATTGCTCCAAGGCGTCCATGTCCTGCGCACCATCGACGACGGAAAATTAATACTTACTCAAATAAAAAAAGGAAGAAAAGCAACGATCATAGGAGCAGGACTCATCGGGCTTGAGATGGCAGATACCCTCCATAAGAAAGGAATGAACGTCACCGTTGTTGAGGCACTTCCCAGCATTCTTACCAATACCCTGGATGATGACATGAGCGCACCAGTGCTGCAGACACTACAAGAGAAGATAGCGATTTATACGAATCATCTTGCAGTACGAACTGATGAACACCATGGGACGATATCCGCGCTTTTCATCAAAGATATTCCAACAGGAGAAGAAAAAAGGATCGAAACCGATCTGCTCATCATCGCAACAGGGACAAAACCAGAAACGTCTCTTGCAAAGGCTGTCGGCTGTGCCATTGGAAAGTCCGGGGGCATCCAAGTCAATGAAAAATCAGAAACATCAGTGATAAACGTCTACGCCGTCGGCGATTGCACAGAATATATAGATTTTGTGACTAGCGAGCCACTCGGCATCGGACTTGGCAGTATTGTCGTACGGCAAGGTATTGCCGCAGGGATCAACGTAGCAGGCGGCATCTATTCGTTACCAGCTGGTGTGTTGTTAACCAGAACATCAGAGTTTTTTGGTATGGAGATTGCAGCAGTGGGCCCCGTCAAACAGGGTATCAAGAACATCCCTCTGATCACCGGTAAATACAAAGGCTCCTCCCTACCAGATTATTTCCCTGGCCGAGAGCCCATCCTTATCAAAGTCGGTGTCCATGAAGAAACCGGATGCATCCTCTCTGCTCAGGCAGTCGGCTGTAACGCAGCCCAGCGGATCAACACCCTTGCCTGCGCGATCTTGGGTAAAATGACGGTTGAAGAGTTCCGAAAAATGGAAACCGCGTACGCACCACCCATCGCACCGACCCTTGATGCAATCACTCTTGCCTGCGATGTCGTGTCCCTGAAACTCGCACGAAAAAGAAGGGGACCATGAGGATTTTACATCTCGCTGATACCCACCTTGGTTTTTCCGCATACCGAAAAGTCACCGAAGAAGGAATAAATCAACGGGAGATCGACGTGTATGAGGCGTTCTCTCAGTTCATCGACTACGCCGTAAAGACCAGACCTGATCTTGTGCTACATGCTGGTGACCTCTTTGACTCTGTCCGACCATCGAACCGGGCGATAACAGTCGCCATACAACAGATACTTCGTCTGTCAAAAGAACACATTCCGTTCATCGTCATATCTGGGAATCACGAGACACCCAAGCTAAAAGAAACCGGAAATATCTTCACGATTTTTGAGCACCTTGACCAGGTCTACCCGATTCATAACAATCGGTACGAAACCGTTTCGTTTACCATCAAGGATAAGACCGTCACCATCCATNCAATCCCTCAATGTCAAAGTCCTGAAGAATTCGAAGTCAATTTCAAAAAAATAACGGTAGATAAGANAGCTGATTTCAACCTCCTGCTAGCCCATGGCGCGGTCGCTGGGATAAAGGAATTCAAAATGAACGAGTTCAACGAACTGTTCATCCCGGTAAAAAACCTCAAAGAGGATTTCGATTACATCGCACTTGGTCATTATCATATGTATACCAAACTGCAGGAGAACGCGTTTTATGCAGGATCAACAGAGCATATGAGCTTTACCGAGGCAGAATCCCAGAAGGGATTTCTGGATCTTGACCTGGGACAAAAACTCAAACACCGGTTCATTCCCCTGAAGACTAGAGTGATGGTTGACACCCCATCACTAGACTGCTCGACACTACGTGTCGATCAGGTTCTCCAGAAGGTAAAAGAAACGATTCATGCCATCGACCCGGCCGATAAAATCCTACGCGTCCGTCTTGAAAACATACCAGCGCACATCCAACGAGGAATCGATTTTCATCAAATAAAAGACCTTGGGAAAACCGCCATACATTTTGAGATAAAAACGACGAACATCACCACAGAACCCGCAACACTTGGTGAAGGATACAACATGAAATCACTGGCTGATGAGTTTGAAAAATTCCTCACTACCCAACAGTACCCTGAAAAAAAGATACTGCTCACCCTTGGGTTACATTATATCCACAAAATTGAAGAACAAGAGAAAAAAACATGATCCTTAAATCGATCCGTCTGAAAAACTTCCGGAAATTCAAAGACAGCTTCATCGAATTCCCTGATGGAGTCACCGGCGTCGTCGGATTGAACGGTGTCGGAAAATCAACTATTTTTGAGGCGGTCGCCTGGTCGCTNTATGGTCCGGTGGCCGCGCGGACCGCCACCGATCAGATAAAACGGGTAGGCGCATCACCATCTGAGCCCTGCTGGGTCGAACTGGAGTTCATCTTCGACGAGAACACCTATCATATAGTCCGTGAGATGAGTGGGAAGAACCTTTCCGCATCAGGCAGTGCGACCATCAATGGGAAGCTGGCGGCAAATGGTGCAGAGCCGCTCAGCAGATTCATCCATAAGAAGCTGGGGATGGACTGGAAATCATTCTACACCTCGATTTTTGCAAAACAAAAGGAGCTGAACACGTTATCATCCATGAACCCAGGTGAACGACGGCAGCTCATCCTCCGGATGCTGGGGATCAACGCAGTCGACGACATCATCAGCGAGATCCGGTCTGACACAAAAGAGAAAAAAAACCTTGTTGAAAAACTTGGAGCCGACCTTGTCGATGAACATGGCACAGACAAAATAACCCAGTACTCCCAAGAGATCGAAAATCAGCAAAAAAAACAAAAAGAGCTTTCGCAGCGCATGGAAGAGCAGAAGAAGCATCATCGAAAAATTGAAGAGGATCTTTCTAAAATAAAAAAAGACTGCGAAACAAAGAAACTCTCCTATGAAAAACTCTGCACGACCACGGAGCAGCTCGAGGGGAAAAAAAGCAAATACGAAAAAAAACAACGCTTAGAAAACGATATCAGGACACTAGAAAAGACACTGCATGAACGACAACATCTCTATGAAAAGCAAAAAGAGAATCTCACCGTTTTTAAGAATCTTGATAAAGATCTACAAACCTTTGATCAACAGCAGGAGACGAACAATACTCTCATTCAGACCATGGGAAAGAAACAGGAGCAGAACGCAACGATCTTACATCGACTCAGGGATGATATCAAAGAATTGAGTACAAAAAAACACCGTATCGAAATCATGGGACCGCAGGCGAAATGCCCAACCTGCGAACGCATATTAGGCGAACAGCAAAAAAAACTTCTTGTGGCATATACTGAAGAACTTACGAAAAAAAATAATGAAGCACAGCGATTGAACGAGGAAGCAAAGAAATTACAGATGGAACACGAAAGAATCTCTAGGGAAAAACAAGCGTTGCAGAAAAAAGGAATTTACCTCCGCAGTCAGGTCGTTGAACGAGAAAAACATCAGAGCTCTCTTCGTCATACCACTGAAGAGACCCAGCGAGAAAACCGGCAACTGGAAAGTATGAACAAAGAGCTCAAAACAATCGGTGCTGTCGTGTTTGATGAAAAACAGTATCAACTGATCAGGGTCCACGTAGGCGAAGCGTATAAAATCTATCAAGAGACATTGACCAAACTTGATAATGTCAAAGAGAGACACCAGGAAATCACTGTTGGGCTGAAAGAACAAGAAGGGAAAAAAAATCTGATCAGCCAGGCGATAAAAACCTTCGAAAAAAACATCGAAGAACAACAAAAAATAATAAAAAAGCTCCAAAGCGAACGGACCGACGCACAACGCCTCAGCATGCTGTCTGAGGTCATGGACTCCTATCGGACGTATCTTATCTCTCAGATTCGACCAACGCTCTCAGCCCATGCTTCAGAGCTTTTTGATGAGCTCACCGATGGGAAATACTCACAAATCGAGCTGGATGAAGACTATAACCTCTTGGTCTACGACCAGGGGTTACCGTACAGCATTGAACGGTTCTCTGGTGGGGAAGAGGACCTGGCTAATCTCTGCATCAGACTTGCTATCTCCGAGATCATCACTGAGCGTGCAGGCAGCGTCTTTCAGTTCATTATCCTAGATGAAATCTTCGGTTCGCAGGATCAGATACGGAAACAAAACATCATCAGAGCGCTGAACAGTTTTTCGTCAAAATTCAGACAGATCTTTCTCATCACCCATGTCGATGACATCAAACATTTCACGGAACACACCATGATGGTATCAGAAGATGAAAGTGGGATTAGTACGATACAAATTGAATAGTGAAATTATTAACAGTCGAAGGAAACCCTTTAATTAAAAACGTTTATATGGAAAAGCTTGTTATAAAACCATAAGGTGGTGGAAAATTTATGGGCACAAAAGATGCACCAGCTGGAAAGAAATCTAAGCCGCTAACAAAGAAGGAAAGAAAGGAACAGAGGAAAAAGAGAAAAGAAAAACATCCTTCTTATTAATGAATGCGGATACTTTCCCTAAGAAGAAAAGAACAAAGGAAAAATAGGTGACATTGAACTAATAGCCTATAAAATTGTGACAGATAAACAAAAAAAGAAAATAAGGACGAAGAAAAAAAGAAAAAAAATGATGGTTCGTTTATTTTCTGAACCGGAGTTTCCGTTTTGGTTTTTCAATTCCGTCTGGTTGTTGCTCGAGAGATGGGGGGATTTCGATTTCCTCATCTACCATTGCTGGAGCAGGTGCCGTGGTATGTTGGTGTCTCAGATGTTCAACAGAGTTAAACAGCTGTGTAAAGAGTTCTTCGTTGGAATCAAACCAGCCCTGCCAGCCACGAAGTTCCTCTTTTACTTGCTTGTTCTCTGTTTCGGTCTCCTCATACAATCGGAAGAGCTTCGTGAGTCGTTCTTTTTCTTTCTCAAACTCGGTTGATACTTCTTCGAACTTTGTCTTGAAATCTGCGAACTGTTCAAATCCGCGCAGTGCCTCNACCTGGTTTTCCAGTCCTCGGATGACGTCATCTTTTACAATAAGGTCACCGCGCATCCGATCCATATTTGTCTCCATCTGGGTTCGGATGGTGTCAAACCTCATCACTTGCTGTTTCATATCATCTAATTGCTGGACTGCATGCTCCCGTTCATCTAACTTCTGGGTCAGAGTCTGTATCCTGGCGGTCGCATCATGTTCGAACTGCATGCGGACCTGTTCGACATCTCGTAATCTTTCATCGAGTTCTGCGACACGTTTTTCTTGAGCGGACAATGATTCCTCCTGGTTTTTATAGGCATCCCAGAGTTTCACCAGTCGTTCTTTTTCTTTCTCAAGCTCTACGCTATACCGTCGAGCTCCCTCGACTGCTTCTTCTCGCCGTCGTTCAGCTTCAGAAAGACGTTCTTCAAACGACCGAATCATAGAATCCATTTTATTTAATCCGTCAAGATTAAGCATGCTTTGGATTTTTGCAAGATCTTCCATCCCTTTAGAAAACGAACTTTTCACAGAACCAAGTTCCGTTGATGCTTCTTGCAGTCGTTCCATAAATGAGTCTTTTGCTCCTTTCACGCTCATACCACCTACTTTTTCTTCAGTCATAAATCATGCCGTCCCATATAGTTAATTCTCTGTCATGCGAATAATGTTGTGGCTATTTAAGGGTTATTATTTTCCCAACAATGACGACTTAAGTAAGTTGAGTCTTCAGCTTCTTTTGTTTTGACAAATTGCTTCCTCATGCTTTCATGNGTCTTTGAAGAAACAAATACCTTGTGAGTTTGAATTTGTAGCTAAACGATTTTTTGGTAAAATTCCGCGGAATCTCTGAAAAAGTAAAAGAACATTAACAAAGCCAAGTCTTCAATATAAAAAATTTGTAGGGGGAAGGGATTTGAATCCCAAGAATGATTTTCTGATTAATAAATGAATAAAGAATATATTTATAGGAGAACTTCGTTATAAAATTGTATAAGGGGCAGGAAAGTAAATGGATAAGAAACCTCTGATACTGGTAAGTCTCTGTGCTGTGGTTCTTCTTGTGATGGGTTCATTGAGTAATGTGGTGGGGTATCAATCAGTCCAGACATCACAACAGAACATCATCAAAGAAAGAATCAATCAGAGAGAGTTGTTATTCCAAACCATCGTTGATATTTCAAATAACAAGGAGATACAACGAATCAT
>JGI20214J51088_10003662_pt1 | contig 10107 bp, 8 predicted proteins | sample WetSurMetagenome_FD_51088 | JGI IMG/M metagenome (IMG submission 51088) | reverse complement strand
TAATAAGAATAAAAGAAGCAGGGAAAGAAGTCGTACAGGAAAATTGTGAAAGATGCCACGAAGGATTTCTCTCCTATCATGAAACATTTGAAGCAATCTGGGATGGGGGAACGGAAAACGAAGAGAATGAACGCTTGTGCTGGAATTGCCACAAAGAAACTCCTCACGGGATGGTGAATAGTCTTGCCTCAACTCCAAATGCACAGGTACCAAAATTATCCCCGATTATTCCTGACTGGATGTTAAAAATTTTAAAAAAATAATTTTTTAATTTTATTTAATAAATTATGAAAAAGATTTCTGAATTAGTTAAAGAAAAGCCATGGTTTGGATGGATATTGTATATTGTTACAATATTCATAGTATTTCTCATCGGTCTTCTTGCAAGTAATATAATAGAAAGAAGAACAGAGGCTAACCTTGTACAGCAAGTTGTAACACCCATCAACGAATGGGAACCACGAAACGAAATATGGGGACAAAATTACCCGCGTGAATTCGAAACATATAAAAGTACTCTCGATACTACGTTTGCAAGTAAACACGGGGGCTCGGCAACGATAGATGTGCTTGCCCGTTATCCAAATCTTGTCGTACTCTGGGCTGGTTATGCATTTTCAAGAGAATACAATCAAGGACGAGGACACTACTGGGCTGTGAACGATGTCAGAAAAACCTTAAGAACCGACGTACCGCAACCAAGCACCTGCTGGACTTGCAAAAGTACTGATGTTCCAAGGATGATGAATAAAATAGGAATTGCAAATTTTTATAAAACCCCCTGGAAAGAAATGGGACCGGAAATAATAAACCCGATAGGTTGCCAGGATTGCCACGACCCGAGAACAATGAATTTAAGAATAACCAGACCGGCACTTGTGGAAGCATTTCAGAGGCAGGGAAAAGATATTACTCAATCAACTCACCAGGAAATGAGAACTCTCGTCTGCGCCCAATGCCACGTCGAATATTACTTTAAAGGAAAAGATGATAAGTATTTGACATTTCCATGGGATAAAGGTTTCAGCGTGGATGATGCTGAGAAGTATTATGATGAAGTTGACCATACCGATTGGATTCATCCAATTAGTAAAACACCGATGTTAAAAGCACAACATCCGGATTACGAATTATTCAGAATGGGAATTCATTATCAAAGAGGTGTATCCTGCACCGATTGTCATATGCCTTATAAAAGCCAGGGTAATGTAAAATTCACGAATCATAAAATTCAAAGTCCACTTGCAAATATTTCCGGCTCGTGTGCAGTTTGTCACAGGGTAAAAGAATCCGAACTTATGGAAAATGTTTATGAAAGACAGGATAAAATATTAGAACTTTCGTCAATAGCGACAAATAATTTAGTTAAAGCTCATCTTTACGCAAAATCCTGCTGGGATGCAGGAGCAACCGAAGAGCAAATGAAACCGATTTTAAAACTAATAAGACATTCTCAATGGAGATGGGATTACGTAGCGGCATCTCATGGAGGAAGTTTCCACGCACCGCTCGAATGTGCCAGAATACTCGGTACATCAATTGAAAAGTCACAGGAAGCAGTAGGACTTGAACTCGAAATACTTGCAAAAATGGGTAAACAACCACCGGTAATTCCCGATGTATCGACAAAAGAAAAAGCTCAACAATTTATTGGTCTGGATATGCCAAAACTATTTCAATCAAAAGAGGAATTTATAAAAACTATTTTACCTCAATGGGATAAAACGGCGGAAGAAAGACAGGGTAAAATAAATACCGGTTATAATAAATAATATTATTATTAAATTTTATTAATTAAAATTATTTATATGAAATCAAAAGGTCTGGCTTATTTGTTATGGTTTTTTCTGGGAGTATTTGGTGTACACAAATTTTATCTTGATAAAATTGCAGTAGGAATAATATATCTTTTAACCGGAGGTTTGTTCCTTATAGGGTTGATATATGACCTATTCACACTCGGAAACCAGGTGGATGTATATAATGCATTACATAAATGACAAGTTATTTACTATAATTTCATTACCAGTTTTCTTAACATTTCATTAGAAAAAGGCTTTGAAATATAGTGAGAGCAACCACCATTAAAAAACTTTTCTTTATCTCCGGTCATTGCATAAGCTGTAATCGCAACAATGGGTGTTTTTTCATATCCTGAGATTTTTCTTATTTCTTTTGTTGCTTCCAATCCATCCATTCCTTTCAAACCAATATCCATCAATATAACGTCATATTTATTTTCTTTTGCTAATTTTATTGCATTAACTCCATCGTTAGAAACATCGATATTACAAATTTCTTGAAGAACTTTTGAAATTGCAAAGACTGTCAGTTCATCATCTTCAACAAGCAAAGTATTTTTTTTATCTTTTACCTTAATTTGTAAAGATTTTTCTTCTTTGAATTTGTTTTCTAATGTCGGTGTAATGCTCGATTCAATTGTTTTAAAACGAACAGTAAAAGTCGTGCCTTTATTAAGTTTACTTTCCACATTAATGCTCCCGTTCATCAACTCTACATATTTTTTTGCAATCGTTAATCCAAGCCCTGTACCTTCAAAACTTCTTGTCCAACCTTCGCTCACCTGCCTGAACGGTTCGAATATTAAATCTATTGAATTTTCAGGGATTCCTATTCCGGAGTCTATCACTTTTATTTCAGCATATTCACACTTATTTATTATTTGTTTTGATAGGTTTACAATAATACTACCTTCAATAGTATAAGTAAGTGCATTTTTAATTAAATTCGTTAAAACCTGTTCGAACAATCTTGCATCAACAAGAGCAAAAATATCTCTTGCAATATCCTGCTTAAGTAATATCTTTTTAGTCTTTGCTGTAGCTTCAAAAAGTTTTACCGAGTTAGCAGTTATTCCCGATAAATTAGTCGGTTTTAAATCAACGTTGATTTTTTCTGCTTCAATTTTCGAAAGGTCAAGTATCATATTCAATGTATTAGTAAGCCTTTGTCCACCTTTGAATATCACATCAGCCATTTCTTTTTGTTCAGGGTCAGTAAGTGATTTAGAAAGGATATCCGAAAAACCGAGTATTCCGGTCATAGGTGTTCTTAATTCGTGGCTCATATTTGCAAGAAAATTCGACTTTACTTTATTCATTTCTTCCGCTTTTTCAATTGCAGACTTCAGACCCTCTTCATATCTTTTTATTTCCGATATATCACGAACAACTGCAAGGAGCATTTTTTTACTTCCTATATAGACACTGTTTACCGATACTTCGGTTTCAAATAATGTTCCGTCAGGTTTTTTATGTAGCCATTCGAATTTAACCGTTTTTCCATCATAGGCAGAATTCATATATTCCATAGCCTTAACCTGAGAAGACATCCCACAAGCCTGAGTTTCCGGTGATAATTCGATAGGAGATTTAAAAAGTAAATTATTTCTATCCAGTCCATAAACTTGTTCTGCGACTTTGTTAAACTCAATAAACTTATAATCATCAAGAAGTAAAATTGCATCGCCGGCATTATCGAATAATGTTCTGAACTTCTTTTCCGATTTGCTCAATGCGTCGTTCATTTCTTTCCTTTGTACTTCTTTAACATAATAATCGAGTGCAAATGAAATATCCATTGTGACTTCATCTAAGAGCCTGATTTCTTCTTCGCTAAAGAAATTAAGTTTTTCAGAACTCAGGCAAAGAAGCCCGATAACTTTTCCGTTTTCCCTGATTGGAAACAAGCCTGATGATTTATATCCTCTTTTTATTGCATCATCCCTGTCATATACGTGAAAACTGTCTTTACTAATATCATTCGATACAATATTAACGCCATCTTTGAAAAAATTAATAAGGAAAGGATTTGTTTTTATGTTATTTCCGGCGGCATTTTTTACAACATCAAGATATCCATTTTCAAAACCATCGAATGCAACAGATACAACCTTATTATTTTTTTCGTCTAATATCCCAATCCACGCAAAACTAAATTTTCCGAATTCGATAGCAATATTACATATTTTATCAAATAATTCCTGTTTACTATCGATTCTTACAATTGCCTGGTTAATCTGGCTTAGTAGAGCATAAATTCTATTAAGGTACTCAATTTTTTCTTCATCCTTTTTCCTTTCGGTAATATCTACAATAGAAGCTATAAAACAGGGTTCATCGTTAAGTTTCACTCCAACCATAGATATAAGGCAATTCATAATTTCACCTGATTTCATTTTAAAATCACATTCCTCACCATATACGTAACCTTTTTCTAATGCTTTTTTAAATATTTGCTCCCGTCTATTATAATCGGTATATATATCCAATTCCAGTGTTGTCTTGCCAATTACTTCATCGCGTTTCAATCCACTTCTTATTGAAAATGTTTCATTAACATCAATTATCTTATTCGTTTTAATCGAAACAATAATAATACCTTCGGGACTTGAACGAAACGCTGTGGAAAACTTTTGCTCCGATTCAAGCAAAGCTTTTTCAGCTTGTTTTCGTTCGGTAATATCACGGACTACAGATTGAAATAAAAACCTATCCCCTATTTGCAAATACCTTGTACTTGATTCAACAGGAAAAATCGTTCTATCTTTTTTAATATGCCTTGTCTCGAATAACAAACCATCGGGATGATTTTTTACATACTTGATTGTTTCATTTATATCGCTTCTGACATCGGGAGCACGCAAGTCATTCAAATTCAATTTAACAAATTCATCTTTCGAATAACCATATAGAGATATCGCTTTCTCGTTCACTTCAATAATATTTACATTTTCATCATATAGTATAAAAGCATCGTTTGCATTTTTTATTATGTAATCGAAATGACTTATAAGAGCCATTCTTTTTCTATCGGAATCAATCAAATTTTTAAAATATTTCTCTTTCTGCTTACTCCAGTAAAGAAAAATCGCAAAACCGGCAATTAACACAACCAGAACGATTAATACTGCAACAGAAATCGAACTGCGATTTATATCTTCGAAAACTTCGTCTTCATCGATTTTAGAAATCAAATACCAATTCGTACCCGGGACAGGTTTTATATAGGCAATAACAGGTATCTGGCGGTAATCTAATCCATCGGTTATCCCCATTTTACCGTTAACCGCTTTAACAGCAGGAACGGTTGTATCGTTTAAATTAATTTTTAATTTTAAAGCAGTATTTTTTAAATGTCTTAACTCATTTAGATATACGACATCGTTGTTTTCTTTTTTTATCAGAAGAGTTTCAGCAGATTTGCTTTCACTGGGCCAGCTTAATATCAAAGGATACAAAATAGTATTAGGGTCAATTTCAAGTAGTAAAACAACATCTATGTTATCATTAGATTCATTAATAATCGGAATAACAAGGTCAAGATGAATTTTTTCCGTACTCTCATAAAAATGAAAATCACTTAACAAAGGTTTTCTGATTTCATTTGCTTGTTTTATATGTTTAAACCCTTTTTCCCCTATCTTTACAGCATCATCCGGATAGGAAATAATCATTTCACCGTCTGCATTAACCAGTCTTGCAGAAATATATTTATGTTTTTCACAAAGGGATTTAAACAAATCTAAAATATTATTTTTCAGTTCACCGTTATTTTCGTTTTTATATATTGATAATAAACTACTTACCATTATTTTATTACCCGATATCATCTGTCCGTCAAGTAATCTCTCATCTCTCCAATTTTCGATTTGTTTTACTTTCAAATCCGCAATAACAGATAAATCCTTTTTTATATCGATGGCGATATTATCTTTTTGACGGTTAAAATAGTATAATATCAATAATATAAAGCCAAGTGATAATAGCAGAAGTGATAACGAAAAAATAATGGGAAATTTTGTTTTGTATTTTGATTTTGAATTTGAGGTGTGGGAAGATACCTCTTCAGCCGGTTTTATCATATGTATAATTTAATAAGTTTGCATATATGATTCATAATAAACCATATTAAATTTATATAAGTTAGTAATTTCAGATATATAATGAAATTGAAAATAGCATATCTCTAAAAGCTTATCTGCACAACATCCATAACTCTGAAGGCTTCGGAATATTTAAAATCCGGGTGATGCTGTGTAAGGTTTTCTTTGTAGAAATTTGCAAAGTTTTCAAAGTTTGGAAATTGTGAAATGTAAGAGGAAAGAACATCGAGTTTAAAATTTATATCTCCTGAAATATCAAGATAATAATTGGGATTATTAGAGCCAAAAAAATATATTTTTTCTACCTTGTGTAAACCGTTTTTATGAGGATATATAAACTCATTTTTTGCCGCAAAGACAGCATCGAAAGTAGCAAGCCCGGTAATCCTGTGGTCACGATGGAATAAGTTAATACTTGTAAAATCCTGATTTGCAGGGTCAAAGGAAAACACAATTTCCGGTTTTAGAGCTTTAATTAATAGAGTTAATTTTTTTCTTAAAGTTTCAGTATATTCGAGAAATCCGTCTTTATTACCGAGAAAATAAACTTTTTTTACCCCGATTTTTTTTGCCGCTTCCATCTGTTCGCTTCTTCTGATATCTATCCTTTCCTGTTTTGACTTCACTTTTTTCTTGCACCCGTTTTCTCCATTGGTTGCTATTACATAGTATGCATCAAAACCTTCTTTAATTAAATTTCTAACCATAACCGGGCAACCGAATTCCAAATCATCGGGATGCGCCCCAACTGCCATAATACATTTTTTATTCATATTATTATTCATTATGATATTTATTATTTCTGCAAAAAATATTATTTCAAATTAATAACAAAGAATTAATATAAAAAGTCTTTATTATTTGCTAATATATAAAGTATACTATACTTTTATCTAAACAATAGAAACAAAAAATTATTTCTTCACTGAACTTACAGCCTGTTTCTCTATCGCGTTACAAATTAGAAATGAAAAGTGTTTGAAATTTCAAAAATTTGCGTTTTTTTTAAGTTCGAAAACGTTTCCCAATATTTGAAAATAAATTATTGTTTTTTTAACACAATTTTCTGCAGTAACGTTTCTATGTTACAATTTTGCTATTATACATTTTAATTTTATAATTAACAATAATTTAGACGTCTTTTTTTATTGTAACATACATTACAGAAATTGTAACGTTGTTACGAAACCGAAAGAAATATTGTAGATTATGTGAGTCCGGTAATGAGGTAATATATGGAAAAGAACAATAACCATAATAATATATGGTGTTCAATAAAAAAAAGCAAGGGGGAAAATAAGGAATCCCCCAATCTGATTTTCAACTGAACAAAGAATATTTCCCGATAAAGATATTCGGGGTTTGGTAAAGAACCACTCAATAAAACGATATTACAAAATCATAGTTTATTAAAGCTAATTTATCGGATAATATTTTGACAAAGTATTTATGATTAAAATTTTTTATTTTGAATAAATAAATAATTTTTATGAGAATAAAAAGAGAAGATACTATTGCCGTTGTTGTAGATGTTCAACAAAAGCTATTTCCTTTTATAAGTGAAAACGAGAAACTTTCATCTAATATAGTAAGACTTGTAAAANGTTTAAAAGTACTTGGTGTTGAAATTATAGTTACCGTACAATATTCNAAAGGATTAGGCGAAACAATAGAGCCAATTAAAGAAGCGATTGGTGATTATAAGCATCTTGAAAAAATGTCGTTTAGTTGCTGTGGTTTTCCTGATTTTATGGAAGTATTAAAAAACAGCGGAAAGAAAAACGTGATAGTTTGCGGTATAGAGTCTCACGTTTGCGTTTTACAAACAACACTTGATTTACTTGAAAATAAATTCCAGCCTATTTTGATAGAAGACTGCGTATCTTCACGAAATCCGAATGACAAAAAAATCGCAGTTGAAAGAATGAGGCAGGAAGGTGCATTTATTTCGACTTACGAGTCAATTTTGTTTGAGTTGCTTGAAGTATCGGGTACGGAAACTTTTAAAGAAATTTCGAAAATCGTAAAATAAAAAATTGATATCATTAATAAAAATTCTGTTAATTATGATAAGCGGCTCGATTATTTCGGGCACGGCAATTCCCTTTTTGTTTTTNAATTCAAANGGNATGGTTTCGTATATTACATCAAANACATTTTCAAAGGTAATATTATTTATTGCAGGTGTAAAGCTGAAAATTGAAGGTATCGAGAATATTGATAAAAAAGATAAATATATTTTTATTTCGAATCATTCAAGCTATTTTGATATACCGGTATTAATCAGTTCGCTTCCTAATAACTTAAGATTTATTTATAAGAAATCTATAGCATACGTTCCTTTTTTTGGATGGTCTGTTTATTTGGGAGGATATGTTGCGGTCGACAGGAGCAACCCAATGAGTGGTTTTCAGGCAATTAAGAAAGCCGCATCGATAATAAAAGATAAAGGTTTATCATTTATAATTTTTCCGGAAGGTACAAGAAGTCCCGATGGAATTATTGGAAATTTTAAAAGAGGAGGTTTTTTACTTGCAAATGAAGCTAAAGTAAAAATCGTCCCGGTAACAATTATCGGGGCAAACAAAATTCTTCCTAAAAAAAGATTTAAAATAAAAAGCGGAGAAGTAAAAATTATAATCGATAAACCACTCGATTACAAAGAAGATAAAAATTTTTTAAATGAAATCAGGGAAAAAATAATAGAGAATTACGAAAAATACAAATAAAAATATTATAATAGGAATAATTCCTGCAAGGTACAAATCTACAAGGCTTCCGGGGAAACCACTGCTCGATATTTCCGGTAAACCTATGATTCAGCGGGTCTATGAGAGTGCCGTTAAATCGAAATACATAAATAAAGTAGTAGTTGCTACCGACGATAAAGAGATTTATGAGTGCGTGAAAGAGTTTGGCGGGAATGTGACAATGACTTCACAAAAACATAAATCCGGAACGGATAGAATTTGCGAAGTTATCGGTAAAATAAAAGCGGATATCGTAGTAAATATACAGGGAGATGAACCGTTCATCGATTATAAAAATATAGATAAAGCAATAGAGCCTTTAATCAAAGACAGGAAAATAAATGTAACGACCCTGGCTATAAAAATTAAAGATAAAAAAGAAATTTTTGATTCCAACAAAGTAAAAGTTGTTTTCGATAAAAACGGAAGTGCTTTATATTTTTCCCGCTATGCAGTACCATTTAACAGGGATGATATTAAAACAGGTTATTATAAGCATATCGGGTTGTATGTATACAGAGTTAGTTTTTTAAAGAAGTATAAGATTATGAAACAGACAAGATTAGAGAAATCCGAAAAGCTTGAACAGTTAAGGATACTTGAGTATGGTGAAAAAATAAAAATAGTAATAACAGAAAAAGATTCATTCTCGATAGATACGAAAGAAGATTACAGAATATATAAAAATTTAATAGGATAGAATGCTTAAACTTGTAAAATACTCCGAGAAACACATACAAGGTTTTTTAGAACACCTTAACAATAAAAATATTACGAAGTGGTTATTTCTTCCGGTTGAAACATACACAGAAGAAGACGCAAAAAAATGGTTACAGTTTTGCAAGGAAAGCGACGAGAAAAAAGATAATTATTTATTTGCTATCGAAATAGATGAGGAGTTTATAGGTGGAATCGGATTGCACAAAAAAATGGAACACTGTTTTGATGTAGGATACTGGATAGCTGAGAAATACTGGGGTAAAGGCTATGCAACTATGGCTCTGAAAACCATTACTGATTTGGCGTTGAACAAACTAAATATCGACCGCATTCAGGCATATGTATTCGATGGTAATATTGCTTCGGAAAAAGTCCTTGAAAAATGCGGATATGAATACGAAGGATACTTAAGAAAAAGTCATAAGAAAGGCAAAGTGTTTTACAATTCAAAATTGTTTGCAAAAATTAAATAACTTATATAAATATAATTTCATAAAAATTGAAACAGACAAAATACATTTTTTTAACCGGTGGCGTTGTATCTTCTTTGGGAAAGGGAATAACATCAGCATCATTGGGATTACTGCTTAAATCGAGAGGATTGAGAGTTACGATACAAAAATTAGACCCGTATATAAATGTTGACCCGGGAACGATGTCCCCTATTCAACACGGAGAGGTATTCGTTACGGAAGACGGAGCTGAAACCGACCTCGACCTCGGGCATTACGA
>JGI20214J51088_10003660_pt1 | contig 10110 bp, 12 predicted proteins | sample WetSurMetagenome_FD_51088 | JGI IMG/M metagenome (IMG submission 51088) | reverse complement strand
TTCCTCCTCCAGGGCGGGCGTCCCGACCACATATACAGGAGCGGATGGGTGTTCCTTGGTGAGATAGAGAGCAGTCGCCTCCCCGGCAGTGAACACCTTTTCCTCCTGATGGGTAGTCCCAAGCGGGTGATCTTTTCAGCGTAAATGCCGCGGTGTTTTGAGGAATTATTCGTGAGAAATAAATAATCGATGCCAAGCTCGTTCAAGGTATCAATGAAATACAGGGAACCCTCGATGATGCCATCTCCCAGGTTGAAGGTCCCATCCATGTCCAGCAAAAAGCATTTCACGCGCAGCAGAGGCTCGTTGTTCATCATCTGATTTTCTATGGCGATATAGGGCAAATGAATTGAAATACAGTCCCACTTATTTTAACGCTGAAAGACGAGGAAACAGCATCCACAGGCGATTCCTGGATGTGTTTCTTCCCTTTGCAGGCCGGCCAATGTTTATTCAAATAATGTCAGTCTGATGCCTGCTGACAGAAATGACTTTTACCCGGTTCGTACCACAGTTCAGCCGGCAATGTCCTCTGGGATGACAATGCACTGCCGGGTGACATATATCCACCGGCCTGGCTTGGTACCCGTAATCGTCGCATGGACCGTGATCACGGATGGGTCGGCAGGCGCCACCAGGACTGCATTCGAGCCGGGCAGCACGGATGCAACCAACCCTGAGTCTACATCCCAGGTAATGACCGCACTGGATGGCAGGGAGCCATCGAGCTCCAGGGATATTTCCTCCCCGGCCAGAACACTACAATCTTCCGGTAGGATGGTTAGAGTGCTATTTTGGGTGGTGTTAGTTCCAGAGGTTGGGGCAATTGAAATTACCAGGAAAAGAACGACGATGAGAGCAATAGTGCGAAACATAAATGGTATCCTTGAGTGCGGTGATGAATTCGTTGACAGGACGGACTAATCCCGGCCAGGGTACACTTTGTATGCTGTTGGGCCTTACAGAAAAGAAATCTTAGCTATTGTAGATTGGAAAGGTCAGAAAAAATCACAAGCCTGCCTCAGGTTTGCTGGACAGGTGAATTATGGGAAGATTTTGTGCCAATGAAAGGAAGGAGAGCCAATGAATTCGATGGATTTAGCACAATTGCACGACGAGTACGTGGCAGCCTGGATGCGTGATGATCGCGAAACGGCGATGTCGTTCTGGTCTGACGATATCGTGATGCGCGCGGCCGGCTCCAACCCGCATGCCGGTGTCTATCGCGGCAGGACCGAAGTTCGTCACAACCTGATCGATCGCATCTACGCGGAGACGTCTGAAACAGAGGTGCTGGGACTGGTGGACCGCGGCATTGGCAGCGAGCATGTGTTCACCATTGTGCATGAGCGTTTCAAGAAGGCGGATGGCCGCGTTTTTGAGACGAAACGGATTGTTATCTACCGCTGGTCAAACCAAAAGATCATCGAAGTCCTCTATTTCGATCCGGACCAGCCGGCTGCAGATGCATTCTGGTCCGATAAATAGAATGAATGGAGATGTACGGATATATGGATCCCAAGTCGCTTTTTCCAGGAAGCATACCCCACCTCACGCCTGAAAAACTGGTGGGTCGCATGTTCGACAGAAATACATTTAAAGATATTACAGCGGCGCTTGTTGGCTACTGCCCGCGGCCTCAATGCCTGGATCAATATGAACCCCGGGATACGGACAACCAGTACTTTATCCACGTCCCGCCGTCCAGCGTGCAGGTCTGCCGCCACAACAACGTGGAGTTCCTTTCGATCGCGCATGTCTACGGCGGACCTGTCTCTTCTGCCCTGGTGGAAGAGCTGGCCTATTACGGGATCGAATATGTTCTTGCCTACGGTCTGGCCGGCGGACTGGGGACCCAAGGCCTGAAGATGGGGGACTTCTATATCGTCGAGAAGGCCCTGGCCATGGATGGAACAACACCGCACTATACCGGCGACACGCTCATATCATCCGACGAATTCCTAAACTCCAGGATTCAGAATCTGGCAAAGGATACAGGCTTTCCAGCGATCACACCTGTGCAGGCCTTGACTGGCGATGCCATCTACCGGGAGTACGATGAGTATCTGGAGTTTGGCAGGCAGAATGGTTGCGACATTGTGAATTGTGATTCCTCCCATCTCTTTGCCGTGAGCCGTGACGTGGGCATTCAAAGCACGGAATGCGGCGTCCTCTCGGATGTCGCCCAGGGGAGCGGTGAGGAATGGGAGAGCACGCTTGCAGGTATGCTCTCGGTCGATGACAAGGCATCTCAGGATCCGATGTCCCTGGCAGGGAAAATCGTGGAATTCTATGTAGAGGTCCTGATCCCCAAGCTTGTCGGTACTTGAGTGGAAATTGCAGACTGTGTCATTTCTCCTTTCTTCCTTTTCCGCAAGGGTATAATTATTCCGTCGTTGTCCTTTCCGCCAAAGGAGGCACCATGGCATTCAACCTTGTCTATCTTTCGCAGCAGGATCCGCAGTGGAAAAATGACACCCTGGGCTTTGCTACGGATCCCAAGGAAACCATCGGGTATGTCGGCTGCGCGCTGACCAGTGTCTCCATGCTGCTCAGCGGCTATGGATTTTCGGAAACGCCCCAATCTTTAAACCAAAAACTGAAGACCAGACAGGGCTTTGTTGGCTCGGGCATCCGCTGGGATGTGGTTAACCAGGTCCATCCGGAAGTAAAGCTTCAGTCAAACGTCCGCTGTGAGACGAGCGATGCACCGCTTGGCCAGATCGACGCAGCCCTGGATGCCGGTCAACCCGTGATCGTGCGCGTGGATGCCTCTCCCAACCCCGGACTGCAGTGGCATTATGTACTGGTCTATGCCCGCCAGGGGGATGATTACCTGATGCTGGATCCATGGCCTTACCGGCCCGGTACGGACAAGCCGGATCTGCTGATGAAACGCTACAGCCAGGGGCAGCCTTTGAAACGTGCCATCCAGCAGGTGCTTTTCTACCGCGCAGATGGCAGCGGGGGACCGATCATGACCCCATCCTCCTCCACAACATCGACAACGACTCCATCTCAGTCGGTGCCCGCTTCGCCGACGACGAGCGGAGTCTACGCCCGGGTCATGGACTCGGTCACCTGGGGCCTGAACCTCCGCTCGAGCAAGGACACCTCCAGCCAGGCGAATATCCTCCTCGCGGTGCCGGCCGGGACACAGTTGCTGCTCCTTGATTCAACCGAGCTTGTAAAAATCGGACAGGCCGGTCAATGGCTCCACGTCCGGGAGCCTGGTGGGAAGGAAGGATTCGCTGCCGCACAGTATGTTGAAAAGGTTTCGGTGGCGACTCCTGCTCCAGCACCCCAGCCAGCTCCTACCCCAACTCCATCCTCTTCAACATCTACTCCTTCCACTCCTGCCCCCTCAATCCCCTCGACCCCCTCAACCCCTGACCCTGCCAAACTGACCCTCGTCGTCTCCGACGCGGTGGGAATNGGCGGGCTGCGGTTGAGAAAGACTCCNTCGCTGGGTGGCGCGTTGATCATGGTTCTTGCCGCGGGGACACGNCTGGCTGTCCTGGAGCCGGTGGGCAAGGCAAAGGCCAAGTTGGGCAGGNCCAATCAGTGGATCCAGGTGCGCGAACCAGGCGGCAAAAAGGGCTATGTCGGCGCGATGTATGTGAAACTGGCGTGATACTATTTCCAAAGGTCCGTGTTCTATTGACTAATCCAGGCAAACAGAGAGGAGAAAACCATGGACAGNGATCTCAAGATAACGTCGGAACAGATGCAGGTNGATGTGCCGGTCACAGTCTTTCACCTGCGCGGCTGGCTGGATGCCCAGGGCGAGGGCTATCTGCTCGAAGCGGCGCGCACAGCTCGTGATGGCGGAGCGGAATACCTCCTCATCGACATGAGCGATCTTAATACCCTGACCAGTGCTGGAATGCGGGCCATCCAAAAGGTTTACCAGATCTTTACCCCGAAAGAGAACCACTTCAAAGTGGCACATCTGAAGCTGTGCAACGCGCCTCCGCCGATCTATAACGTGCTGGGGATCACCGGCTTCCTGCAGAACATTCCCATGTATGAGACCATCGACTCTGCCCTCGAGTCCTTTGGTAAGGAATAGCAATGACANAGGCTCCCTCCATCAGGGAGCCCTTTTATTTCCTACAGTGAAAGCACAAATCTTACGATTTTCTGAACAGACTGACAATCCATGTTTTGTTAAGGTATTATTTATTCATGGAACCCACGCATATCCTGGTTGTGGAAGATGAAGCCAGCATCGCCGAGGTGGTGAGCCTGTACCTCAAGCGCGCTGGATTCAGCGTGCAGATCGCCTCGGACGGCAAACAGGCCATCAACCTTTTCCAGAAGCAACAACCGGACTTTATTATCCTTGACCTGATGCTGCCGCAAATGGACGGTCTGTCGCTGACCCGCTGGCTGCGCGACCGGTCCAATGTGCCGATCATCATGCTGACGGCGCGCCGCGAGGAGATCGACCGCATTGCCGGCCTCGAGATGGGCGCGGATGACTATGTGGTCAAGCCATTCAGCCCGCAGGAGCTGGTCAGCAGAGTCCGTGCAGTGCTGCGGCGTACCGGGCGGGAACAGTCAGAGATGGAGAACGAGCGGGAGTTGTCCTTCGATGGATTGAGCATCGATCCGCGCAGCCGGGTTGTCAAAGTGATGGGGGACGAGGTGGAGCTGACCGCCAAGGAGTTCGATATGTTGTATTTGTTGGCGCGCCATCCCAAACAGGTATTTACGCGTGAGCAGCTGCTCGACCGGGTATGGGGCGGTGCGCAGTATATCGATCCCGGCACGGTGACGGTGCATGTGCGGCGTCTGCGTGAGAAACTGGAGAACGATCCATCCAATCCGGCGCGCCTGCTCACGGTGTGGGGCGTGGGTTACAAGTTCGAGCCTTAACGTCATTGCCCCGCATGCCTTTGGCGGGGTTGCGAGAGCGGAGCCCGAAGCAATCTCCTCTTTCATGGTTTGATCGCTATAACATAAGTATGAAATTTTTTTCCTCACCTCTTTCCATGCCTGTCCGCCTGGCGATCGGTATCCTGCTGATCGTCCTGGTTTCGTTGGGCATTTTCATGCTGCTCATGTCGCCGCCTTTCAATGAGCTGGCATTGATGGCGCTGTTCCTAAGCATCACTGCCTTCGTCTCGGCGCTGGCAGGGTATGCCGCCTATCGTTTTGGATGGGTCCGCCTGTCTCCGACTCTGCGCTGGACCCTGCTGGCGGGNTACGCGCTNGCCAGCCTGTTGACCTTTTTCAACGTCTGGTTTTCGGCGCAGCTGATGTTCGCCAGCAATCATGATNTGACCCTGGCGATTGTCCTGCTTTTGTTTGCCAGTGGNATCGCCATGATCCTTGGCTATTTTCTCTCCACNACTGTCACCGAAAGAATCCTTTCTCTTAAGGAAGCCGCAGAAAAAATCGCAGCTGGAAACCTGGAAACGCGCGTGCCGGTCTCCGGGCGGGATGAGCTGAGCGCCCTGGCCGTCAGTTTCAACCAGATGGCAGGACAGCTGCAGACCGCCGACCAGAAGCAGCGGGAGCTGGAGACTCTGCGGCGTGACCTGGTCGCCTGGGCCAGCCATGATCTGCAGACACCGCTGACCTCGATGCGCGCCATTCTCGAAGCGCTGGCTGACGGTGTGGTGGACGATCCTGAGATCGTGAAACGATATTTGACCACTGCCCAACGGGATGTGATGTCCCTCTCGGCGCTGATCGATGATCTCTTCCAGATGTCCCAGCTGGATACGGGCGGCTTCCCGTTAAATCGAACGCCCTCCTCCCTGAACGACCTGGTCTCGGATACGCTCGAAAGCTTTTCCGAGCTGGCCTACCGGGAGAGTGTAAAACTGGATGGCCATGTGGAACCGCATGTGGACCCGGTCCTGATGGATACCCAGGCGATCGGGCGGGTGCTCAACAATCTGGTGGGCAACGCGCTGCGGCATACCCGTTCCGGAGGCGCGATCGAAGTCCGTGTGTGGCGGACGGGTCGGGGAGTCGAAGTCAGCGTGCGCGATACCGGTGAGGGTATCCGGGCGGAGGATCTGCCGCATATCTTCGAACGTTTTTATCGCGGCGAGAAATCGCGCAATCGCGGCACAGGCGGCGCGGGATTGGGACTCGCCATTGCCCGGGGCATCGTGCGTGCTCATGGGGGGGAGATCCGGGTGGAAAGCCAGGTGGGGAAAGGTACGCNGTTCACGTTTAATATCCCTTGAACNGAGACCNTAAGGGTTTTGCTTTTGCTTATTNTTTTGTAATCATGTGTAAAACCCTTAGGGTCTTTTTATCCACCCGTAATCCTTTCGTAAGAAAGTTTTTATAAAATCAAGGCATCAATAGGCTGACCATGAAACACTTACTCCTTGGATTGCTTGCCCTGATGCTTTTCGGATGTTCCTCCCGGCAGGAGAATTTTCAACAAATGCAACCCACCTTGAAAACTCCCTCTTCCCTGCCCGACCTTGGGCCGGCTCCCGAGCTAACAAACGAGGTCTGGCTAAACGTCGATGCTCCTCTGCGCCTGGCCGATCTGCGCGGCAAAGTGGTTTTACTCGAGATGTGGACCTTTGGCTGCATCAACTGCCAGCATGTCATGCCCTCCCTGAAGGAATGGCACGCCAATTACCAGGATGATGGACTCGTGGTCATCGGAAATCATTATCCTGAGTTCTCGTATGAAGCGGATCTGGCCAATTTGAAGGAGGCCGTGAAGAAAGATGGGATCGAATATGCAATTACCCAGGATAACAATGGCGCCACATGGAAGTCTTATCAGAATCATTACTGGCCCACGCTGTACCTGATCGACAAACAGGGCCATATCCGCTATGTCCACATCGGGGAAGGAAGATATCAGGAAACTGAAGAGAACATCAAAGCACTGCTGGCCGAGACCTATTAAACATATGAGGTAAAAATGGATAACCTTTACAAACCCGCACCCGTGAAATCCTCCGAAATCACACCCTACTCGCTTTATCTTTCGCGCCGGGACTTCATCAAGGCAGCCGGGCTTGCCACCGGTACTGCCCTGCTGGCCGCCTGTGCACCAAACGCAACAGCCACTGTCCCTGCAGGGGCGGAAGACCTGCCTCAGAAAAAGGATGAGCTGGGTGACCCGACCAACACATACGAGGAGATCACCAACTACAACAATTTTTATGAGTTCACCACNGACAAGCAGGGTGTTGCCGGGCTGGCGCAGGACTTCAATCCATCACCCTGGACTGTGGAAGTGTCCGGCCTGGTCAACAAACCGAAGACCTATGGCATCGAGGACTTGTTAAGCAAGTTCACACAGGAGGAGCGCATCTACCGCCTGCGCTGTGTGGAGGCCTGGAGCATGGTCATCCCGTGGAACGGATTTTCTCTCGCAAGCCTGTTGAAGGAAGTGGAACCTACCTCGGATGCCAAATTCGTCCGCTTCGAAACCGTCTACCGTCCCGAGGAAATGCCCGGGCAGAAGAGTCCCTTCTATCCGTGGCCGTACCAGGAGGGATTGCGGCTCGACGAGGCCATGCACGATCTGACCATTTTGGCGACAGGCCTGTACGGGCTGCCGATGCCCAATCCCAACGGCGCGCCGGTCCGGCTGGTGGTCCCGTGGAAATATGGATTCAAATCCATAAAATCGATTGTCAAGATGGAATTGGTTGCCGAGCAGCCTGATACGTTGTGGAGCATGGTTGGTCCAAATGAATACGGGTTTTACTCGAATGTGAATCCCAATCGTCCGCACCCGCGCTGGTCGCAGGCCACCGAGCGGCGCATCGGCGAGCTGCAGAGGCGTCCGACCCTGATGTTCAACGGCTATGCCGAACAGGTCGCTTCCCTGTATAACGGCATGGACCTGGACCAAAATTATTGACTGAAACGCAAATAAATGGAGGGGATGCCATCATCCCAAGTCGAATGAGAAATTTTTTCAAGCGCTATACCCCGCTTCAAATTGCCGTGCACGTCTATGCATGGTCCGGCCTTGTTTTTATTGCGCTCCGCTTTCTAACAGGACATATTTCTGTTAATCCCATCCAGGAGCTCGAGCAGCGGACCGGGCGGCATGCCATTACGCTGCTGGTACTTTCCCTGGCCTGTACGCCGCTCAACACGCTTTTCAAATGGCCGGAGCTGATCAAGCGCCGGCGTGCGCTGGGCTTGTATGCGTTCCTGTACGTCGCCATCCATGTGGTGATCTTCGTGGACCTGGATTACGGCCTTGCCTGGAGTCTGATCGCACAGACAGTTTTACAGAAACCATACATCCTGGTGGGTGTGATCTCCTTCCTGTTTTTGATCCCCCTGGCATTTACTTCCTTCGATGTCTGGAAGATGCGCCTGCGGAAGAACTGGAAACGGCTGCACCAGCTGGTCTATCTGATCGCACCGCTGGTGGTGCTGCATTATGGCTGGAGCAAGAAAGGCGATTTCTTTGCGCTGCAGGGCGAGATCGTACGCCCCGTGATCTATGGGCTGATCGTCGTCCTCCTGCTGGTGTTCCGCATCCACCCGGTCCGCAGGACAATCGCCTCCCTACGCGACCGAATCCTGCGCAGACGGATCATGCGCAGGATTCAGCAGGAAATATAAACCAATGGTAGTAGCGGACGGCAGCTGCCGTCCGCTACTACCATTTATCAAAAAATCCCTCGAATAAACAGCAGGAAACCCACGATCGCCAGGGGAATGCCGACGATCGCGCCGACGATGGTCAGGCTGACCAGCACGCCGACCAGCATCAAAACGATGCCGAGGATCATGGCCAGCAGCCTGCCGGTCATTTCGACAATGGTTGCCAGCAATTTCCAGATCGCCACAAAGGGCCATAAATACCAGGGTGTGTGATGCTTTGCATCTATTGTCATTTTTACCTCCGGAAGACTCACATTTATATATAAGAGCCTTGTGGATACATATACGCCCCGCTGCCTGAAAAGTAGCAAAAACAGGCTGGCATCTGTATTGTCCNCTCGATTCCAGATTGAAATATCGGTCTGCTATTCCAAATGAACATGCAATATATCGGGAGAACAGGCGGCAACCCCTCATGTTATAATGCCACGCATGTCAATACAGAACGATCCAAACATCGAATCAAATGTCGAAACTGAGGCTGAACTTAAGGAAGGGACGGTTGAAGCCGGTCCTCAGAATGCTGCGGACACAGTCACCTTTAAGCGCAGCCATTTTTATGCCATCCTGACGGTGCTTGCTTTTGCCGTCGGGGTGCTGCTCGGTTACGTGGTTTGGGGATATCAGCCGAACGGGTCACAGGCCCAGGTGGCGGCGGCTCCCGCGGCAGCGCAGGCACAGGCCACGGAACCACCCCAGTTCCAACGGTATGACATTCCGACCAAGGGCTTCCCCACGCTTGGGCCGGCGGACGCACCGATCACGATCGTGGAATTCAGCGATTACCAGTGTCCGTTCTGCCGCCGTTGGCACCAGGAAGTCTATGAGCCGCTGCTGGCGGCATANCCCGGCAAGATCCGGGTTGTGTACCGCAATCTGCCGCTTACATCCATCCATCCGGACGCCATGGCTGCTGCCCAGGCCGCATNGTGTGCCGGCGAGCAGGATGCCTACTGGCCCTTCCACAACAAACTTTTCAGCAGCGATAGCCTCAGCACCCAGACATTTATGCAGTATGCCCAGGAGCTCAGCCTGAACGTCGACCAGTTCCAGGGCTGCATTACGGACGAAAAGTACAAGGATGCGATTACGGCTGACAGTGATTTTGCGGTAAACATGGGGGTGCGCTCGACACCCACGTTCTTTATCAACGGGCTGGCGGTCGTGGGGGCGCAGCCGCTGGAGGTCTTCCAACAGGTGATCGACAAGGAACTGGCTGGGGAAATCCCGCANTAGGTGGATAAAACGAGCGGCCAGAAACTGGTCGCTCTTATTTTTTGGAGGACAAATGAAGAAATTCGTCGCTGTGGCTGGCAACATCGGTGTCGGAAAATCCACGCTCGTCGAGCGTCTGAGTTTGAAGCTGGGATGGGAGCCGTTCTACGAACCGGTCACGGAGAATCCCTATCTGGCAGATTTTTACAAGGACATGGATGCCTGGTCCTTCCATTCACAAATCTTCTTCCTGACCCATCGTTTGCAGTCACACTA
>JGI20214J51088_10003659_pt1 | contig 10111 bp, 3 predicted proteins | sample WetSurMetagenome_FD_51088 | JGI IMG/M metagenome (IMG submission 51088) | reverse complement strand
TATCAGTTCGCATAAAACATTTGTATGCGTCTGCTGGAGTGCAAACAATCGGTTCACCTCTTACATTAAATGATGTGTTGATAATAACTGCACAACCGGTATTTTCTTCAAACTTAGAAATTAATTTATGATACCGAGGATTAGTTTCTTTATGTACAGTTTGAAGACGTGCAGAATAATCCACATGAGTAATTGCGGGAATGTCAGAACGAACAACATTAAGTTTTTCAATTCCCCATTTTTTATGTTCATCATCTGTCATAGGAATTCTTCGTTTCTTTTTCACGTCAGCAGTAAGAAGCATATAAGGACTTTCTTTTTCAATCTCAAAATAATCACTTACCTTTTCATAAAGTACTGATGGTGCAAATGGTCTGAATCCTTCTCTGAATTTTATTTTAATATTCATCGTTGCTTGCATTTTAGGTGAGCGAGCATCACCAATAATTGTACGTGAGCCAAGTGCACGCGGACCAAATTCCATCTTTCCATCAAACCAGCCAATCACCTTTTCTATGCCGATTAAGTTTGCGACTGTTTCGATTAATTCATCATCACTATACTTTTTTGCAGCCAGATTGTTTGAATGAATGAATGTATTGATTTCATCTTCAGAAAATTTTGGACCAAGATATGAACCTTTTTGTGAATCTGTTTTGTCATCTGTAGTTCTTGGTTTGTTGTTATATTTATACCAGCCAATTAATGCGGCGCCAAGAGCTCCACCTGCATCTCCTGCTGCGGGTTGAATCCATATATTTTCAAACGGACCTTCGCGAAGTAATCTTCCGTTTGCAACACAGTTAAGTGCAACTCCACCTGCAAGACAAAGATTTTTTAATTTTGTTTCTTTGTAAACATGATTTCCAAGCTTTAATACAATCTCTTCTGTGACTTCCTGTAATGACCTTGCAAGATCCATTTCTTTTTGTGTGAGATTTGTTTCAGGTTTTCTTGGTTGACCACCAAAAAGTTTGTTAAACTTTTCATTGGTCATTGTAAGACCCTGGCAATAATTAAAGTATTCCATATTCATCCGAAAAGAACCATCATCTTTTACATCAATCAAATGATCATATATTAGCTTCTTGTATTTTGGCTCACCGTAAGGAGCGAGACCCATTACTTTATATTCACCGGAGTTTACTTTGAAGCCGGTGTAATAAGTTATTGCCGAATAAAGTAATCCCAATGAATGCGGGAACTTAATATCCGCAAGCAGTTGAATATCATTCCCATCACCAATTCCATAGCTCGTTGTTGTCCATTCGCCAACTCCATCCATAGTAAGGATAGCCGCTTTGTTATATGGCGATGGATAAAATGCGGATGCAGCGTGAGATTCGTGGTGCTCTGGAAAAATTACTTTGCCAAGATATCCAAGTTGAACTTTAATCATTTCTTTCATCCAGAGCTTTTCTTTAATCCACAAAGGCATTGCTTTGATGAATGATTTGATTCCTACTGGTGCGAATGTAAGATAAGTTTCAAGTAATCGTTCAAACTTAAGGAATGGTTTATCATAAAATGCCACCAGATCAAGTTGCTTTGCAGTAATGCCTGCATCCTTTAAACAAAACTCAATAGCTTTCTTTGGAAAGTTATGATCGTGTTTTTTCCTGGTAAATCTTTCTTCCTGTGCAGCAGACAAAATTTCTCCATCTTTCACAAGACAAGCTGCACTATCATGATAAAATGCTGAAATACCGAGTATGTACATTTTTCTCTACTTAATTAAAATAATTGCTGATGAGCTGGGCTCTATATTTATCTTATTTGTGTCTATTAAAACTCTATCAATACCAAAAAGGATTTCACAATTATTTATTTTGGTTCCAGTGATATTTGCAATTGAACTAATATCTAGGAGCCCATCTTGATCACTATTATTAATAATAACCAAAATATTTTCATTATTAAGTATCCTAAAATAAAAATACAATTCCCCCTTTGGAGGAAATTGAATTAATCCTCCTTCGGATATTGAATTAAATTTTTTTCTAATATCGATAAGAGATTGAGTGAATTTATAAATTTCATTTTCCGAAGCAAGTCTATCTTTTTCATTAAAAGCATTTCTGGAATGTTCTGGAAATCCACCCGGAAATTCTTCTCTCAGTTCACCGTGTGATTTCCCTCCAACCATCCCAATTTCAGTTCCATAATATATTTGAGGAATTCCTCGTGTAGTTAATAGAAATGTTAATGCAAGTTTAAGTTTAGAGACATCATTTTTTACAGCGAACATAATGCGTTCTGTATCATGATTATCTGCAAAAGTCAATAGATTATTTGGATCAGGATATAAAAAATCCTTAGCTAATGTTTTATATAAATCATTCACCGACCCATTTGGTTCGCAAAAATTTCTAATTGCTCGATACAGGCCAAAATCAATAACCGAAGGCAAGTTTGTATTTATTTTACTATTAAGTTTATTGTCTTTTTGATATTGAGCAAGAAATGCGGGATCTTCAATCCAGGCTTCGCCAGTTATATTAAAATCGGGAAACTCTTTTATAATCGTTGCATTCCAATCCGCTAAAAACTTTTGATCTGAATATGGATAAGTGTCTTCGCGAATTCCATCAAGACCTGTATATTCAATCCACCAAAGCATATTCTGAATTAAATATTTACCTAAGAATGGATTCCGTTGATTTAAGTCAGGCATTTGTTCAACAAACCATCCTTGAATGGTACTGTCTCTGGTTAATTCACTTGAGTAAGAGGAATAAACAGAAATTTTTTCATGCGGTGTTATAAAGTGATTATCCTTATCACCATTAAACCAATCATTAAATGGAGGATCATCTATCCAAAGATGATTTATCCCAATGTGATTGTTTATATGATCAAAAATAATTTTTAATCCTTTTTGATGAGCTAAAGAAACAAGATCTTTGTACAACATATTTGTTCCAAATCTTGGATCAATTTTGTAAAGATCCGTAGCGGCATATCCGTGATAACTCATTTTAGAATTGTTTTCCAATAATGGATTAATCCAAATTGAAGTAAATCCGGTTTCTTTAATGTAATCAAGATGATTTATTATTCCCTGAATATCACCACCGTGCCGCCCCATTTCAGACTTGAAAGGATAATCCTTTACAAACCCATCTAGCCGATCATTTGAAACATCACCGTTGCTAAATCTATCCGGAGTAATTAGATAAATAATATCTTCCGAATTAAATCCCTTATAACAATCAGGACAATTATATCTTTGAAGAATGGGAATTTCAATTGAAACTGTATCAACTGAATTGGTTAATGTAATCTTGTAAATAGTGTCTCTGTTAGTTGCAGGAATTTCGACATCCATAAAAGAATATGATGACGAGTGTGCATCAGATATTTTAACTTCCTTAAGATCACTTAAATTTTCAATAATCGATAAGTTTTTAAGATTATTTCCATACAACATAAACTGAACTTTGTTGTATTTCATATTACTCCACCAATTTGGCGGTTCAATCTTTTTTACTTGAATATCCTGAGGAAATAAAACTCCGATTAGAAAGAGACTCAAAGCAAATATTATTGGGTATTTATAAAAATTCATTATCATCATTAGAGCTTAAAAATAGTGTGTTAAATATAATTTGAATATAGTTTATTTCCACTTTTAATGCGTATAAGTATTTGTTATTTTTTTCCACTCATTTAAAGATTTCTTTAACATCTATAAAACTGAATAAAATTTCTTCTATGAAAACTGATCAAAAAAAGAAAACCCCGAAATGGTTTTATCTTATAATGATATTGATTCCAGTGGTTTTTATTGTTTTACTTGAATTATCATTGCGCTTATTTAATTATGGTAAAGAAATTCCTCAATGGCTGGATGCCAATCGGGGTAAATATATAATGAATCCAGAGGTTGCTTACCGTTATTTCAATCAAGTTAAAAATATTCCAACAACAATTGAAGATGTTTTTGATCAACAGAAAAAAACAAATGCATTCAGAGTTTTTGTTTTGGGTGAAAGTAGTGCTGCCGGATTTCCGTATATGCCTATGGGTTCTTTTTCCCGTTATATAAGAAAAAGATTAGAACTTAATTATCCAAACAACACAATTGAAGTTGTAAATATTGGTCTTTCTGCAATTAACACTTATACTCTCCTTGATTTATTACCAGAAGTGCTAACTCAAAAACCAGATTTAATTCTATTATACACAGGGCACAATGAGTACTATGGCGCACTTGGTGTTGGCTCGATGGAATCCTTAGGGACATCAAGAACCATTGTAAAACTGATTTTATACCTGAATAAATATAAAACTATACAACTGATCAGAAATATTCTTTCATCTCTTCTCTCCGCCATTAAGAGTGAAGGCGTAAATGACGAACCAGGCACTTTAATGTCTCGAATGGCTCAAGATCAATACATTGCTTTAAATTCAGATAAATATAATTTAGGTGTGGAACAGTTTGAAGATAATATGAGAGATATTCTTCAAATGATTCAAGAACATAATGTGCCTGTAATTATTGGAGAATTAGTAAGCAATTTAAAGGATCAAAAACCGTTCATATCAATTCCTGCTAAAAATTATCCGACCGCAAATCAAGTTTTTCTTGAAGCAAATAAGCAGTTTGAAGATGGTTATTATAAACAAGCAGATTCATTATATCGATTGGCAAAAGATCTTGATGGTTTAAGATTTCGCGCATCAGAAAAAATAAATCGAATAATTAAAAAACTTTCTAAAGATTTTAAAATAAAATATGTAAAGACAGATTCAGTATTTTGTGCAGCCAGTCTAAATGGAATTGTTGGTGATAATCTTATGACCGATCACCTGCATCCAAATATTAAAGGTTACTTGTTAATGGGTAAGGCATTTTATGATGCAATGGTAGAAAAAAACTTTCTTCCCAAAAATCAAAAAGCAATTTTACCTTTTTCAGTTCAAGATAGTTTAACAAGAGTAAATTTTGTGTTTTCAGATCTTGATTCATTAATCGGCAACAGTAGAATACTTTTATTGAAAAATGATTGGCCATTTGTTGGTAAATCACAAAAGAAATCCAGAGATATATTATTCCAGCCCAAGAATTACTTAGATTCTCTCAATTTACAAGTTGTAATAAACAATAAATTATCCTGGGCAAATGCACATTTAACCTTAGCTGAACATTACTTAAAGAAAAATAATATTAGTGAATTTTTAAAACATATGGATATTCTTATATATCAATATCCAATCGTTGTAGAGTATTATGATAGAACTTCGCTAATTCTTATCCAAAAACAGTTGTATGATATTGCATTAAAATATTTAGATGCAAGATATAAAATTGAACCGAGTGATTATTCTGCAAAATGGATTGGTAATATTGCTTTATTCAAAGGAGATAATGAAGAAGCAATAAATTATTTAATTAAAAGTGCTCAACTAAACGCTAAGGATGCTCAGGTTTTTTATAATCTTGCAGGTGCCTACGTATCGAAAAAAGATTATACCTCAGCCTTAAATAATATAAACAGATGCTTAAGCATTGAGCCAAATTATGCTCAAGCAGTTAATTTAAAAAAACAATTGATGGGAGTATTAAATAAATAAAAAAGCCGATTTAGTTTTAAATCGGCTTTATACTATCAACCTATACAAAGTTTATTTAATTAATATCATTTTCTTACTTGATATAAAATCACCAGCTTTTAATCTGTAAATATAAACTCCGCTTGCAAACTTGCTTGCATCAAATTCTGTTACATATCCACCAGCATTCATTTCTTTATTTAGCAGTGTGGTTACTTTTCTACCAAGTATATCATAAACCTCTAACTGTACAAATGAAGCGGAAGGAATTTGAAATCTAATTTTGGTAATTGGATTGAATGGGTTAGGATAATTTTGCTCGAGAATAAATTTTTCTGGATGATAATTTTCATCATCTACATCAGTAATTCTTTGAGTTGAAAAAAAGACTGAGTCTCCAGCATAAAAAGGTTTTGTTATGTAACGAGAATAAATATCCCCTGTTTGTGGATTTGAACACAACTCACAATCATCCAAATTTACTAAGTATGTATTGATTAATGTATCTTGTTCCAAGTATTCTAATAAAAAGATAGCATCTTTATAATAGGAGCCATTTCTACTAAAATATCCACTCCCACCAATTGTATCTCTTTCCCGAAATGCAAATTCGATATATCTATTTTCAGATAAATTAAATACTTTAAAATTGACTGGAATAGCTGGCATTGTTGTACTCTGATAGACCCAATAATTTGAAGTATCTACACCTAACTCTGCTATTTCAATCCTATAATCAGATCTTTTAGCAGGTGAAGTAGTTCCCATTTTGGAAAAATGTAGTGGAAAGATTCCAGAATTATTCCAACCACTTAATGAATCGATTTCTTTTAATTCATCATCCTTAATAAATAATCTTAATCCATCAAAATATGGTCCCTCACTAATACCATCAGTTTCAACCGCATCATCGATAAGTTTAACTCCACTAGTTGCATCAATGACATCATAAACAAGATGGCCATCTACGCTTTCGAATTCAGTTATATAATCATCACCAGTCACCTGTGATTGATTAATAACTCTAACTTCAAAAGTTCCTGTTGCTGGTGAATTGTTTCTGAATGAAATAGTTGAATCTGGAAAAATTAGACGCTCATTATTAAGAACTATATGTTTAACCTCGTAAAAACCAGAATCAGAATTTGATCTAACGATAGCTTTCAAATAAAAGTTAGAAGAATTAGGAACATCTGGTGAATAAAATTCATATAAGTTATTCTGAATATTGTTTGCTAAGGGTTGCCATTGATTATATCTATCAATCTTGTAAAATAAATCAACTACTATTTGGTCACCATCAGCATCCCCGGATAATAAGTTTACCATATAATTTCCACTTATTTCAGAATTGTTTGCTGGGCTAATAATATAAACTTGTGGTAAAGCATTAACATTGTTTTTATTAATTTTAAATATTCCATCACTTACTGCTATGGCAGTACCATTTTCCGCAGCGGAAATTATCTTTAATTTAAAAAATATTCCATCAGGGAAATTTTGTGTGTTCCATGTATAATTCCCTGTTCTTGAAGAATCTACTGCAAGAAAATTCCAGCTATCCCCATTGTCAGTTGAATAATAGAGATAATCGGCAATCCTATTGATAGCTCCAACAGTTGTCCAGCTAATATTGACTTCGTTTGAATAAGACTGACCATGAGTCGGACTGACTATATTTAAACTGTACGCATTAAAATTAAAATTTCCTTGCATCGCTGCGAGTGCAGCATAATATTGTCCAACAAGTCCATTCCTTCTGATTGAATGATTTGGATCTATAAACGGACCGTTTGCAAACGAAACAGCACAAAAAATCTCTTTTGTCTCTCCAGGCTGAAGAGAGAAATAGCTTGTTGATGTAAATTGGTTAAATTCACCAGCACCAATTGAAGTGTCTGCAAAAGAACCCGGAGTTAAGAAATATTCCCAGAAAAATTCTTCTGAATACTGATCTCCCAATCCTTCATTCGAAGGACGCTGCTGAATATTATTTATGGACATTCCTTCTTCAGGAAATTTTAAAAATGAAATGCTGAATGCACCAACAGGTTCTTCCCAGTAAGATAAATTATTATCATCAAAAGAACAGATAAAGTTTCTGGAAAGATCATAACCAAGTATATCATCCTGACCAGTTTCACCTACATAATCGGCAGAAGCTAAAGTAAAACCTACTTTATTCAACAGCTTGGTTCCATCATTTTTAATCTTGTAGCTGTAGAATACAATATCTTTAAGAAATTCCTCATTGAAGGAGAATGCTCTTCCGCTTATTATTAATCCTAATCCTTTTCGTGTTAAATCTGTTGTATCGGGATAATATGAATGTCTGTCATACAAATCATCACTGAATTTAAAATAGAGTTCCTGTCCATCTATAAAAACATTTTTACCAAAATATCCGTCCCAGCTTCCAGCCCAGCCCGGATCAGTAAGATCATTCATTCTATCAGGCCAGAAAGAAGGCCAGGTTGATGGGTTATCACTTGAAGCAACTTTATGATTATTCACATTAAAGTAACCCGGTATTGGTTCCATATTCCAGGTAAGCCCTTGCGGAGATTGCCTGTAATGAAACATTTCAATTATGTGGATTGTATCTCCTTGTTCATTAACTACTTCAGCACCAATTATAGGTCCGGTGACAGCAAGATATACTTGTCCTGAATTTTTAGGCCATTCATAAGGAGTTTGTTCGCTAAAGGGATAAGCTCCACTTTCTCTACCAGTTAGTCCATAATTAAAAACTGATGTTCTAATATTATTAGCTTCAAGCTGGTTCTTTGCTCTGAAAGATATATCCCCTCTTTCATCGCTTGGAATGTGTTGAGCATTTAAAATTGATAGCCCAAAAAAGAAAAAAAATAACTGAAAATAAATGTGGGCTTGCGAAAGTATTCTATCTGTATTATTCATTTTTTACCCTGTAGATAGTGACTTATAAATGGCTAGTAATAATTTACAATTATTTCACCCAGAAGTAAATGTAAAAAGATAATCAATTGAGAATTGAATTGTAAAATATTCTCAGACTTAAAAACAATTTTGATGGATTATCCTAATAACTAATAATACCTGGTCGTAGACAATAGTTACTTTTTAAGAAAAATCCCTTGATTAAAAAGTTTTGAATTTCATTACAGAAACAAAAGAAATAAAAAAAGCCGATCAAATTTCAAACTGGCTTTTTTAAATATAGTTATATATTTCTTGAGGTTATTTCATCAGGATCATTTTCTTGGAAGCAGTAAAACTATTTGCTTTAATTTTATAAAAATAAACACCACTACTAAGATTTGAACCATCAAATGTAACTTCGAATAAACCTGAGTTCATTTCTTGACTTAGAACTTCCTTAACTTTTTCTCCTAATAAATTATATACAGACAGGTTTACATTTCCTGTTTGTGGAATAGTAAAGGAGATAGTTGTTGTCGGATTAAACGGATTCGGGTAATTTTGTAATAGATTATACTGATCAGGTATATTTTGTTCATCATTATTTACACCTGTTATTCCACTTCCAACTTCATAAACTTTATAACCCCAGGCGGGTAATGTTACAACGGCGTTCTCGCCAAAAGAAACAGAATCATCAGTAAATACATCTCTATAATTTCCAGGATATAAAGTTCCTTGTAATGTAAAGGTTTTCTCGCTACTTGTAAAATTAAAAATCGCAAAAATTCTACATTCATCTTTTTGCCTTACAAAAGAAAAAATTGCTGGATTATTGGTTGTTAAAACTCTTTGTAACTGCCCGCCGGCACCACCATTCCAGAGTGCTTTATTATATTTTTTTAAGAGAAATAATCTTTTGTATAAATCTGCAAAAGCATTTTGCTGCCAAATTATCTCGTCCTTATCAAAAAAAGCTAACCGATGATTTAATCCTGCTTCCTGTCCACCATAAATTAGCGGCATACTTCTAAATGTTGATGTTAGAACCGCAAAGTTTTCTGCAGCATTACCAAATAATTCATACACAGTACCATGCCAGGAGTTTTCATCGTGATTGGAGGTAAAATACATTCTGTAATAAGGTGCTGGGTAGTATGTATTTTCCTGATTCGAATAAGTATTTAATAAATTTGCAGTATTGGTCCCGGCTACAATATTAGCCAAGATTCCATTTCCAAATCCGTATAGCCCCCATGCATAAGTCATATCAAAACCGGCAGTATTATATTGAGTGCCATCATCTTCAGCAAGCATAAATATTTCTGGTTTAACATTTTTTAATTCCGCAATTGCCGTTGTCCAAAAATCCAGTGGCATAAAACTAACTGCATCACAACGAAAACCATCAACACCTATTGAGTCAACCCAGAATTTCATTACATCTATCATATATGCTCTTAATTCTGGTTTACTATAATTCAATTGAATTACATCTGACCAGTTTGTACCCGGAGGTGGGATAAAATTTCCATTGCCATCCTTTGCGTACCAATCTGGGTGCGTAACTGTTAATACATTATCCCACGATGTATGATTTCCAACCCAATCCATTAATACATACATACCTTTTGCATGTATAGAGTCGATA
>JGI20214J51088_10003658_pt1 | contig 10113 bp, 9 predicted proteins | sample WetSurMetagenome_FD_51088 | JGI IMG/M metagenome (IMG submission 51088) | reverse complement strand
AGGCCCCACTGCGGCACCCAGGCCGCGTGCTCCTGGAACTGGTAGCCGGCGACGGACAGGTCGAAGGAGAGCAGAGGCAGCGCCAGGACCAGCTCCGCCAGCCCCACCGCGAGGGCGAACACCCGCACGGCCCGGTCGCCGCGGACGGCGGGCAGGGCCAGGCAGGCCGCCACCGGGAAGAACACCAGCACCGTCAATGTGGGCCAATTACTCATGGATAGATAGACCCCATAGCACCCATCAGCGCACGCCCGATCCGGCGTACCAGATCACCGCGAAGACCGCCAACCCGAGCACGACGGCCGCCGCGAGGTAGTCCTGCAGGCGACCGGTCTGCGCGCCGGTCGCCGTGCGGCCGATGCGGCGCACGCCGTGCGCCGTCCCGTCCACCACCCCGTCGATCGCGCTGCGGTCGAACCAGACGCTGCCGCCGGCGATCCCCATCAGGCCGCGCAGCCCGGCCCGGTTGTAGAACTCGGTCCACCAGTTGTCGATCTGCTCGATCGGCCGGCGCGCCAGCGCGACGACCGCCCGGCCGACCGCCCGGTAGACCCAGTCGAAATCGAGGTTGATCCTGGCCTCGGGCGCGAGCTTGCGCCGCAGCAGGTAGAACCCCAGGCCGGTGAACCCCAGGATCAGCAGCGCCTGCAGCACGTGCCAGGCGGTGTAGGGGACGTAGTCGACCGGGTGGGGCAGCAGGCGGTAGAGGACCCCCGGTTGGACGCCGATGTAGAAGCAGAGCAGCCCGGCGATGCCCATCGCGACGTACATGTTGCGCGGGACGGGTTTGAGCGCGATTCCCGGGTCCGGCCGGCCGAACCAGGCGAAGTACGGCAGCTTGATGCCGACCGAGAGGAAGGTGCCGACCGCCGCGACCTCCATCCCGAGCGCGAGCCAGGTGTGGTGGGCCTCGGCCGCGCCGGTGATCGTCATGGTCTTGCTGACGAAGCCCGAGAAGAGCGGGAAGCCCGAGATGCTGACCGCGGCCACCATGTACCAGAGAAAGGCCCAGGGCAGCCGGCGAAAGAGCCCGCCCAGTTGCGTGAGCTTGGCCGTGCCGGCTGCGTAGAGCAGCGTCCCCGCGCCCATGAAGAGCAGCCCCTTGTAGAGGATGTGGGCGTAGGCGTGCGCGCAGGCGCCGTCCACGGTCATGGCCGTGCCCACCCCGACGCCCGCCACCATGTAGCCCACCTGCGAGACGATGTGGTAGGCCAGGATGCGCCGCGCGTTGTTCTCGATCGTGGCGTANACGACCCCATAGAGGGTCATCAGGGTCCCCATGATGCCCAGGATTTCGAAACCGGTGAAGGCCCGCAGCAAGACGTACACCGCCGTCTTGGTCGTGAAGGCNCTCATGAAGACCGCGCCGGTCACGGTCGCCTCGGGGTAGGCGTCCGGCAGCCAGGCGTGCAGCGGGATGACGGCCGCGTTGACGCAGAAGCCGAGCAGGATGAGCGTGTCGTAGTACCGGGCCCCGGCCGGATCGATCGCGTCGAAGGCGAAGCTCCCGGTCGCCTGGTGACGCAGCAGCAGCCCGCCGAGCAGGAGCAGGCCGCCCAGGATGTGGAAGAGGAAGTAGCGGATGCCCGCGCGGGTCGAGGCCGGCGCGCGCTGCAGCCAGATCAGGAAGGTGGAGGCGACGCTCATCAACTCCCAGAAGATGAAGAGGGTGACGTAGTCCGCCGCGAACGTGCACCCGAACGCGCCGGCGATGTACATGCAGGCCGCCACGTGCTGCCAGCGGTCCTCGACATGCAGCGCGTAGATGAAGCCGATCAGCGCCTGGATGGCGAACACGTGGGCGAAGACCGTCGAGAGCGCATCCACCCGCCCCATCCCGAGAGTCAGCCCGAGATAGTGGACGCGGGTGTAGGACCCCGGGTGCATGCCGAGCACAACCGCAATCGCAAGCGCGGCCGCGACCGGCGGCAGCCAGCGCGCGATGCGACCGGGCAGCAGCCACACGACCGCGGCGCAGGCGACGAAGAAGATCGATGGGTGAACGAAGTCGGGCACGGCTAAACCCTCTGGTTGATGGGTTCACGGTTCATGGTTCACGGTTCCTCCTCAGTGCGAGTCCGATCTTTCAACCGTTGAACCGTTGAACCCCTGAACCGCTGAACCCTTTTCGTAGTAATTCTCATCCCTCCCCAGCACCGTGTGCGCCAGGCCCTTGGCGGCGCGGCCCAGCAGCACGGCACCCCCCAGGCCGAAGGCTGCCCAGAACCCGGGCCAGGCATCCAGGCCGAAGTGCGGCTCGTGCGGGTGGACGAAGAGGTTCAGCGCCACCAGCAGCGCCAGGGCGGCGAACATGCCGTTGCGCAGGCGCTTGGCGAGCGGCGACAGCGGCGCGGAGGGGACGTCGGCGTGCGGATCCATGGTCGCTCAAAACCCTTTCAGGGCCAGGATGAACTGGATGAAGGTCTCGGGGTAGAGCCCGAGGAAGACGCTCACAGCGGCCGTGAAGCACAGCGGCACCACCATCGTGAGCGGTGCCTCGGTGTAGTGGTCGAGGTCGATCCCGGGGGCGGGAGCCTCGAAGAAGGCCTTGTAGACCACGGGGGTGAAATAGGCCGCGTTCAAGATTGTGCTCGCCAGCAGCGCGGCCAGCAGCGCGTAGTGCCCCGTGCCGACCGCCCCGTTCACCATGTACCACTTGCTGACAAATCCGCAGACCGGGGGGACGCCGATCATCGAGAGCGAAGCGATCGCGAAGGCCCCGAACGTCCAGGGCATGCGCCGGCCCATCCCGGACATCATGCTGATCTTCTTCTGGTGGGTGGCGACGTAGATCGCCCCGGCCGTGAAAAAGAGCGTGATCTTGCTGAACGCGTGGTGGGCGATGTGCGCGACCCCGCCGGTCACAGCGAGCGGCGTCAGCATCGCGACCCCCAGCACGACATAGGAGAGCTGGCTCACGGTGGAGTAGGCCAGCCGGGCCTTGAGGTCGTCCTTGGTGAGCGCGATGGCCGAGGCGAGCACGATGGTCAGGGCGGCGAAGACGGCCGTGACCTCCCCCAGCCCGAGACGCTCCATGAGGTCGACCCCGAAGCCGGACAGAAGCACCCGGCAGATCGAGAAGACCCCCGCCTTCACCACCGCCACGGCGTGCAGCAGCGCCGAGACCGGGGTGGGCGCCACCATGGCCGAGGGCAGCCAGTTGTGCAGCGGCATGATGGCCGCCTTGGCGAGCCCGGCCACATAGAGGAAGTAGGTGATCGTCACCAGCGTGGGGTTCGCGTCTGGGGGGAAGATCCCGCCGGCGATGTCCCCCAGACGGAAGTCGAGCGTCCCGCAGAGCACGTAGGTCAGGATCATGGCTGGCAGCAGGAAGAGCTTGGAGGTGCCCATGAGGTAGACCAGGTACTTGCGCGCCCCGTGGTAGGCCTCCTCGTCCTGGTGGTGCGCCACCAGCGGGTACGTGAAGACGGTGATGACCTCGTAGAACAGGTAGAGGGTGAAGACGTTGGCCGCGAGCGCGACTCCCACGGCGCCGAAGATCGCCACCGCGAAGCAGAAGTAGTAGCGCGTCTGGGCGTGCTCCTTGAGCGCGCGCATGTAGCCGACGTTGTAGGCGGTCGCGAGGATCCACAGGAACGACGCCACCAGGGCGAAAATGAGGCCGAGTCCGTCCGCCCCGAACTTGANCTCGATCCCCGGCAGGATCACGAAGAGCGGCAGCACCAGGACCTNCCCGTGCAGCACCGGCGNCACGAAGGTCAGCACGGTCCCGAAGGTGAGGGCCCCCGCGACGAAGGACACCGCTTCGCGCGCGTTGACNTTCGCNCGCAGCAGCCAGATCGCGAGCGGCGCCAGNCCCGTGAAGAGGATCGGCAAGATGAGCGTGGGGTGTTCGAGGACCATGTACGTTCTTTCTCGGCGGTACGGGCCGATTCGGTTTCTTCAGCAGCCCGGAGCCAGGGCTCGGGGTTCGGGGGTCAGGGAAGGGCAGTCATCCATTTCTGAGCGCTGAACCCCGAACCCTGTTCCCTGCTTTCATCCCTTCAGTTGCGCCAGCCGGTCGCTGTCGGAGGTGCCCGCGCGCTTGACCGCCACCAGGACCATGGCGAGCACGAGCGTCGCCTCGGCCGCGGCCAGCCCCATGACGAGCAGCGCCCCGAGCTGGCCGAGCTCGTCCGAGGCCGGGGTGAGACGGGCGCTCGCCACCAGCGCGAGGCCCGCGCCGTTGAGCATGAGCTCGACCGAGATGAGCATCCCGACCAGCGTGCGCCGGTTCGTCAGCCCGTACAGGCCGAAGGCCAGCAGCAGCAGCGCGGCCAGATGGAAGAGCACCAGCGGGCTCATGCCCCCTTCCTCCTCTCGAAGCCTAAAACCACCGCCCCGGCCATGGCGGCCAGCAGCACCACCGAGATCAGCTCGAAGCCGAGCACGTAGGGGCCGGTCAGGAACTGGCCGAGGCGCTCGAGCGGCAGCTCCGGCTTCAGCGGCAGGGCCTGCGGCGCGCGGACCGTGACGATCAGCCCGAGGATCCCGGCCGGCAGCAGTCCGGTCAGCAGCGCCAGGCCGGCGCGCCGGGCCGTGCGCGGGGTTCCGTCCTCCTCGCCGGCCTTGCCCTGCGTCGGCCGGGTGAGCATGATCGCGAAGAAGATCAGGACCGTCACCGCCCCGACGTAGATCAGGATCTGCATCAGGGCCATGAACGGGGCCGCCATGAGAAAGTACATCCCGGCCACCCCGAAGAGCGCCAGGATGAGCCCGAGCAGTGCGCGCACCAAGCTGCGGCAGCGCACGGCCGCGACCCCGCCGGCGAGGATCAGCGCCAGGTAGAACCCGTACGCGATGAGTGCCAGAGCGTCCATGAGGTGTGCCCGTTCTCCTTTCGAAATCAAGCCGATGCCGAGCGAGCGCGCAGCCGCGCCAGCAGGTCGATGTCGAACGTGTCGCGCGTGGTGCCGACTAGGTAGACGTTTCCGGAAAAGCGGATGGCGTCCACCGGGCAGCTCTGGACGCACAGCCCGCAGAGGCTGCAGAGGCTGTAGTTGACCCGGTAAACGTCCAGGACGCGCTCGATCGTGTCCGGCGGCGGCGCCTGGTGGGTCGAGTAGGGCGACGCCACGTCCGGGCCGAGCAGCAGGCCCTCATCCGCCGGGCGCTTGCCGGGTTCCTCTCCCGAAACGCGCAGGCGCAGGCTGATGCAGCGCGAGGGGCAGATCTCCACGCACTTCCAGCACATGATGCAGCGCGGGCGGTGCGGGTCGCCGTCCGCCGGCACGAGCTCGATGTGGCCGCGGAAGCTCGCGACGGTGTCGACCTCCTGGCGCGGGTAGTGGACGGTCAGCCAGGGCTTGCACAGCTCGACCCCGGTGATCTTCAGGCCGACGACCAGGCTCCACAGGCTCTTGAGGGTCTTGAAAAGGCCGTTCATGCTCAGCGCACCAGTTTGACGATCAGGGCGGTCGCGGCCAGGTTGGCGAGCCCGAGCGGGATCAGCCACTTCCAGCAGACGTTCAGCAGCTGGTCGAAGCGCACGCGCGGAAAGGTCCAGCGGAACCACATCAGCGCGAAGATCAGCGCGAACACCTTGCCCAGGAACCACCACGGCCCGGGGAAGAGGGGCCCGTCCCAGCCGCCCAGGAAGAGCGCGGTCGCGACCGCGCAGACCACCACCATGTACGAGTACTCGGCCAGGAAGAAGATGCCGAAGCCCATGCCGGAGTACTCCGTGTGGAACCCCGCGGTCAGCTCGCTCTCGGCTTCAGGCAGGTCGAAGGGCGCGCGGTTGGTCTCGGCCACGGCCGCGATGAAGAAGATCAGGAACGCGAGCGGCTGCACCCAGACGTTCCACGACAGCAGGCCCCGGGTCTGAGGGGCGGCGATGGCCGAGAGGTTGAGCGAGCCGGTCTGCAGCGCNATCGACAGCACCGCGAGCAGGAGCGGGATCTCGTAGGCGACGGACTGCGCCACCGCGCGGGCGGCGCCGATCAGGCCGTATTTGTTGTTCGAACCCCACCCGGCCATGCAGAGGCCGAGGGTGTTCAGCCCGGAGAACGCCAGGATGAGCAGCAGCCCCAGGTTCACGTCCATCCCNGTCAAGAGCGGGCTGAACGGGATCGGCAGGAAGCAGACGACCACNGGCGCGAGCGCGACCAGCGGCGCGAGCCAGAACAGCACCCGGTCGGCGCCCGCCGGGCAGACCAGCTGCTTGCTGATCAGCTTGCCCGCGTCGGCGAAGGGCTGCAGCAGCCCGTGCGGCCCGACCTCGTAGGGCCCGGGCCGCCGCTGGATGAACCCGGCCACCTTCCGCTCGGCGTAGAGGAGCACGAGGCCGTTCACGCCCAGGAAGGCCATGACGGCCGCGAGTGCCGCGACCATCTGCCCGAGCGGGTGGGAGAGCGCTTCCGCCAGCAGGGCCATCATCGGTCGATCTCCGGTATGACCAGGTCGAGGCTGCCCAGAATGGACACGGCGTCGGCCAGCAGCGTGCCCCGGGCGAGTTCGGCAAACAGACTGAGATTCGAGAACCCGGGCGCGCGCAGCTTGACCCGGTAGGGTTTCGGCCCGCCGTCGCTCAGCAGGTAGACTCCGATCTTGCCCCGCGCGCCCTCGACCGCGTGGTAGACCTCGCCGCGCGGCGGCAGGAGGCGCTCGGGCAGGTCGGGGGCGATGTGCGCGCCCGCCGGCAGCCGGTCGAGCGCCTGCTCGACGATGCGCAGCGACTGGACCATCTCCTCCATGCGCACCTCGTAGCGGTCCATGGCGTCCCCGGTTTTCCCGACCGGGACGTCGAACTCCAGCCGGTCGTAGACCGAGTAGGGCTCGGCGCGGCGCACGTCGTAGGCGACCCCCGAGCCGCGCAGGACCGGGCCGGTCGCCCCGTAGCTGCGCGCGGTCTCCGCGGTCAGTACGCCGATCTCCTCGCAGCGCCCGCGCAGGATCATGTTGTCGGTCACCAGGTCGCGGTACATGGGCAGGCGCTTGCGGAAATCCGCGACGAAGCGGCGCGTCGCCGCGACGAAGGGCTCGTCGACGTCGCGGGACACCCCGCCGAAGCGGAAGTAGCAGTAGGTCAGCCGCGCGCCGGTCACCGCCTGCAGGAGGTCCATGATGCGTTCGCGGTCGGCGAAGGCGTACACGATCGGGGTGAAGGCGCCCAGGTCGAGCAGGTACGCTCCCCACCAGAGCAGGTGCGACGAAATGCGGTTCAGCTCGCAGGTGATCACCCGGATGTACTCGGCGCGCTCCGGGACCCGGATGCCCGCGAGCTTCTCCACCGCGCCCACGTAGGCCCAGTTCCAGGCCAGCGCGTGCAGGTAGTCCACCCGCCCCATGTTGGGCAGGTACTGCGGGTAGGTCTTCACCTCACCCATTTTCTCGTGCATGCGGTGGATGTAGCCCAGCACCGGTTCGGCCCGGCGGATGTACTCGCCGTCCAGCTCGACGATGATCCGCAACACCCCGTGGGTCGCCGGGTGCTGCGGCCCGACGTTGAGGACCAGCGTGTCCTCGCCCTCGCGGGTGAAGCGCTGCGTGTAGTAGTCCCCCATCAGGCGGAGGCAGGCGGGATCCGGGGGCATGCGCTCAGCTTTCCTCCGCGGGGTCGTGCGGCCCCGGTTCGTGCTGCTCGTAGTGGCGCTCCGCCAGCCGGCGCGCCAGGCTGCGGCGCGAGCAGGCGGGGCAGACGTCGCGGTTGAAATCCGGCACCCCCTTCTCGCCCGCGCGCGCGAGCACGTGCTTCAGGTCGATCACCGGCCCGAAGTGGACGCCGCAGGCACTGCACCGGCGCAACGGAACGCGCGAGGCTTCCTTGCCGCGTACGATCACCCGCCGCTCGCCGTCCACGTCTTCGATGCGGATGGCGTCGACCGGGCAGATCTGGGCGCAGGCCCCACACCCGATACAGGTCGGCGACAAGCGGCCGAAGGAGGTGTCCACCTCGATCTCCACCCCGCGGCCGCAGAGGGCCAGCACGTTGCCGCCCACCCGCTCGCAAACCCGCGCACACAGGCCGCACATGATGCAGTGTTTGTCTTCGGCCGGGAAGCGGTTCAGGTCCGCGCCGTAGCGCTCGGCCAGTTGCGTCAGGGTTTTGGCTCCTTGGCAGCGCGGGGCGAGCAACTCGATCAGCACCTTGCGGCCGTTGCGCAGCAGGGGCGTGTCGGTGTGGATTTCCGCATCCCCGCGCAGCGGGTAGTTGCAGGCGGTCACGAGGCGCGAGCGCCGGCCCTCCACCAGTTCCACGGTGCATATGCGGCACATGGCCGCCGGCTCGAGCGCCGGCACGTGGCAGAGGGTCGGGATGTAGACCCCGTTGCGGCGGGCGACCTCGACGATGGTCTGCCCCCGTTCGGCCGCAACCTCTTTCCCATCCATGATGATCTTCATGCGCGTTGTCCTCGGCTCATGCCCGCCGCCTCACCTGGCGGCCGGTCACATGATCCTGATGCTGTCGAACTTGCAGTTGCGATAGCATTCCATGCACTTGATGCAGGCCTCCTGGTGGATCAGGTGGGCCTTCTTCTTCTCCCCGGTGATGGCCCCGGCCGGGCAGCGCTTGAGGCACAGCCCGCAGCCCGTGCAGGTGTCGGGGTCGATCTCGTAATAGTAGAGCGGCTTGCACACGCCGGCCGGGCATTTTTTGCCGTGGATGTGAGCCTCGTACTCCTCGCGGAAGTATTTGATGGTGGACAGGACCGGGTTGGCGGCCGAGGTCCCCAGGCCGCAGAGGGAGAAGTTGTTGGTGAACTGCCCGATCTCCTCGAGCTGCTCGATATCCCCCTCGCGGCCCTCGCCCTGGGTGATCCGGCTCAGGATCTCCCGCATGCGCGTCAGCCCCTCCCGGCAGGGGGTGCACTGGCCGCAGGACTCTTCGACCAGGAAGTTGATGAAGTAGCGCGCGACCTCCACCATGCAGGTGTTCTCGTCCATCACGATCATGCCGCCGGAGCCCATCATGGAGCCGATCTCGGCGAGCTTGCCGAAGCCCACGTTGATGTCGATGAACTTGCCGGGGATGGGGATGCACCCGCCGGAGGGCCCGCCGGTCTGGACCGCCTTGAGCTGCTTCTTGTTGGGGATGCCGCCGCCGATGCCGAACACGATCTCCCTGAGCGAGGTGCCCATGGGGACTTCCACCAGGCCCACATTGTGCACGTTGCCGGTGAGAGAGAAGACCTTGGTCCCGGTGGAGCGCTCGGTTCCGTAGCCGGCGTACCACTGGCCGCCGCGCAGGATGATCTCGGGCACGTTGGCGTAGGTCTCGACGTTGTTGAGGTTCGACGGGCTGTCGCGGAACCCGCGCTCGGTGGAACGGATGTACTTGGCGCGCGGGCGGCCCACCCTGCCTTCCAGGGAGGACATCAGGGCGGACGACTCGCCGCAGACGAAGGCGCCGGCCCCGGTGGAAATGGACGCTTTGAAGCTGAAGCCGGTGCCCATGATGTTGCTGCCGAGCAGCCCGAGGTCCTCGGCCTGGCGGATGGCCGCGGTCAGGGTCTGGACCGCCAGCGGGTACTCCATGCGCACGTACAGGAATCCCCGGTCGGACCCCATGGCATACGCGGCGATGGCCATGCCTTCCAGAACCGCGTGGGGGTCCCCCTCCATGACGGAGGCGTCCATGAAAGCGCCGGGGTCGCCCTCGTCGCCGTTGCAGATGACGTAGTGACGGCCGGGCTGGCTGGCACAGGATTCCCACTTGATGCCGGTGGGGAACCCCGCTCCGCCCCGTCCCCTGAGGCGCGCAACCTTGATTTCCTCGATGACCTGCTGGGGGGTCATTTCGGTCAGGATCTTGGCCANCCCCTGGTAGGCCCCGTCTGCGATGGCGTCGCGGATGTCGAAGGGGTCGATCCGGCCCACCCGCTTGAGCACCAGCTTGGTCTGCTTGGCGAAGAACGGGATGTCATGGACNNTGGCGATGGTCTCCTTGGANCCCGGCGGCCTGTAAAGGAAGCGCGGGATCACCTCTCCGCCGACCACCGTCTTGCGGACGATTTCCTCGGCGTCCTCGGGTTTGACCCGCTGGTAGAACAGGTCCTGGGGCTGGAGCGTGAGCAGCGGGCCGCGCGAGCAGAACCCGTGGCAGCCGGTGCGCTTGATCTCGGGCACGACCTTGACGTCGACCCCGGCCGCGGCCACGGCCGTTTTCAGCGC